>MDTE01195098.1_pt1 | contig 13304 bp, 3 predicted proteins | sample 811231 | NCBI WGS metagenome assembly MDTE01 (sample SAMN05326651, study PRJNA326480) | marine metagenome | isolation source: seawater | place: Indian Ocean: Red Sea | collected 2010
ACCCCATCTCCACCGGGTTGATCTCGATCAACTCCAAACGAACCGTCACCAGCAAGCTCGAGAATTCACGCGTCATCCTCAACAACTCTTCCCGCAACATCACCAGTTCGCCAACCAGCACCCTGGATTCTTCCACTTTCATGGGCTTGGACAATCGCCTGCGGAACGACTCGACTTCAGCCGGCAACTTGCCGATACGGGAGCGGAGATCCAGGAACCGGGCCAGGTCCTCGGCCAGCAATCGGTCGATCTCGGATCGTTCCGTCTCGGACATCCGACGTTTTCTCCGCGGCAGAACCACGTCAAGCCGCTTGAAGTACCCGTCGAATTCCCTGGCCTGGAATTCCAGTTGCTCGTTGACCGCCTGCAAGCCGGCCACGACCGATTCCAACGCCTCCTGGGAGGCGTCAGCCCGCACCGCTGTCAGCCGGGTGGTGAATGTGGCAAGACGTTTCTCGAGTGTCTCGTGAATCGGTGTGGTCAAGCGAAACGGCTCCAGCAACGAATCGTCCAGTTCCAATTCCATGTCGGGAGGAAGTCCCAGTTGGAGCTTGAGACGATCCAGCTGATCCAGGAACACCCGCTCACGAATCAGCAACATCATTCGCTGCCTCTGCAAGCTGCTCTCCAGTTGCGTGACATCCAGCGATGTCGCTCGTCCCGCCTCGGCCAATGCACGCAACTGATTGACTCGTGACTGGAGACTGGCCACGTTGTCCCGAACATTGCGGAGAGTCTGCAACCGGTACAACATGAAATAGAATCCCACCGTCGGACTCCGTTCTCCCCGGATCAAGAATGCCAGCACTCCGCCACCGGCACTCCCCGGAAGAGGAACCGCCCGTTCGCCGGTGACAATCGTCACATAAAAATCTCGACGGAATCGGGCGAAGTTGCGGATGGAATACAAGGCCTTCCGCTCGGCCTGTGTCAGGTTCTCCAGCACGACCTCCCGCTGTGAACCAGCCAGCAACGGTTGGACAAGCGAGAAAGCCAGGCCGCCGGCAGTCCCACTGCCGTCGGTGCCCGAGAACATCCAGATCGTGTTGTTGGTCATTTCCGCCATCAACTGTGCCCCGGTCGGCAACAGCTTGCGGACACCGGCCGAGACACCGTCGAGTTCCAACCGCCCCGATTCACCGGGGGTGAAACCGGCCAACAGCCCCGCCGTGGGTTCGCTTCCAAAGGCACTGGGCCGCACGTCGAAGAGGTAACGTTCAAAGGTCAAGGAGAGACTGGACAGGTAGACATTTTCGACCTGTTCCTGGTAGTCCCTGCTGTGAATCAACCCCAGCGTCACCGCATCCTGCAACGTCAGCTTCCGGATCGGCGGCAACGGCGAACCCGGACCTACAAACCGATCGCCCCCCAACGCCACTGTCCACTCGGGATTCTCGACATGATCGAGTTGATCGAGTTGGTTCCACAGTTCCGAACCTCGCATGCCGTAGGCCGAGACCATCGATTGATTGGCCGTCGGATCATCAGGCGGCAACGGAGGATTGTCTGGATCGTGTGGATCGAAGAACCGACTGCGAGGGTCCGGCGTGATGTCAAAACTCTCTTGCTGCCAACGCTCGTCGACGGCCTTTTCTTCCAGGATCCCGTACGTCTGCTTGTCCGCGGTCCTCCGGTAATAATCCCGCGTACAGCCCACCAACCCCACGGCACCGATCACGGTGACCACGACCACCACACACCGCACGCACCACAACACTCTCGAGGCATTCTTCGATCTGGAGAGGATCTGCAACATTGGTGGGGGACCAGGTCGGCACCGCCCTATTAAGGGACTCGGCCGACCAACGGATAGGATTGTACGAGTTGAACGGGTCAGTCGGGACGCAACGCCTCCGTAAGAAATGTCGGCCAGAAAGCGACATCGAGATGAGTGGCACTTGAGAGACTGCGACAGATTGATTACACGAGGGACTCGAGACGCTCGAAGAGATCGTGGCGAGTGAGATGACAACCGAGTCAACCGGACCTGGCGACAGCCTGCAAATCCTCGGCGACCACTATCGGTCTCTGGTCGGTGGTGGCCTCGTGGGCTGGGATGCCACTCGCCCTTTCCTGAAGTGCCTGGGAATCGGTGGCCAGGGAATGGTGTACCTCAGTGAGCGCCAGGGCGTGGACGGTTTCACGATCCCCGTCGCACTGAAGGTCTTCTCGCCCGACCGTTTCACCGATCGTGGTGAGTACGCTATCGAGATGGCTCGGTTGGCCCGGGTCGCCTCGCGAGTGGCACGTATTCAGCAGGACCATCTTGTCGACGTCCAGAATGTGGTCAGCGACCAGGGCATTCACGTGCTCGAGATGGAGTGGGTCGACGGCTACGACCTGCGCCGGCTGATGACTCCCGACGCTTACGGACACATTCGCGAACAGGTCACCGAACGTCGCTGGCAATCGATCAACCAGGTGGTAATGACCGAGGGGCCACAACAACCACGTTTGCGGCCCGGAACCGCAGCGTCGGTGATCCGAGAGTGCCTCGCGGCCCTGGCGGCCATGCACCGGCACGGCATCGTCCACAACGACATCAAGCCATCCAACGTGATGCTCAAGCGAAGTGGCAACGTCAAGATCATCGATATCGGAGCGGCCTTCGAACTGGAGAACCGCCCCCCCGTCCAACCGTGCACCCCGATCTACGCCTCTCCCGAGGTCCTGGAAGGCAAGCCGGGAACGCCCGCGTCAGACCTCGCCAGTATCGGTTACATGCTGATCGAGATGCTCTCTGGCGAACAACCGTTCTCGCAGATGAAGTACGCGGAGATGCTGAACGCCAAGCGGGCAGTCTTTGACTGGCTGCCTGGCATGTTGCCGGTCGACGAATTCGCGATGACCGAACCGCTGCTCAGACTGCTCCGCGGGTTGGTCAATCCTGATCCGCTGGAACGTTTTCCTTCCGCCGAGGAAGCCGAACTCGATTCCGGTGGTGTGGCCGAGTTCCAGCGTGAACTGGTCCAGGCCGGAGTGACCAGCGAATACGAGGCCGAGATTCGGCACTGGATCGACGAGGTGGAGGCCGAGTTCGAACTGCATGCTCCGTCGGACGAGGCCACGGGAGATTTCCTGCCTCCGACGCGCGTGTTCAACCCCAAGGCGGAACTGGACGACTGACCCCCCCCAGCGGCGAGTCACGTCACACCGGCCAGGGCCTCCTCGACGTCCCAACGCGATCCGAACCACGCTCGGACACCACGCCGATCACCGCTAAAAGGACCTGCCTCCGTCCCTGAGTTTTCCGATGTCCTGACCCAGCTTCTGCAAGACACCAAGAACCTCGCGGGGAATCCTCCCGTCAGAAGAGACCGGGACATCGAGCGTGACGACACCACCCTGGGAGTCGATAAGGTCGATTCGGCTCTTGAGCGTCTCGACATCAAACCGGGACTTCACGCCCGCGCCCCAGCCCTTGCTGACAGGCAACAGCAGGTGCCAGACAACCCCCTTGGGGGCCGGGAAATTCTCTGGTGTCAGCAACTTCCCCCGCCCCTTCTTCGTCCGCTGGTAAAAGTCTCGATTTTCACCCGACGTGAACGTCTGATGTGGGCACAGTCTGCCACGAGTACACAGCGAAAGAATCGGGTGGGCACCGGCATTGAAAGCCAACTCGGCATCCGGATTCCCGGAACGCACGGCGGCGATCCACGTGTCGATATTGAACGCCTGCTTCTTCAATCCCTGGTACGCATCCTTCATCTCCGTCTTGTAGCCGTCGAACCACCACCCCGAGACCAGCGGGCCGTAACGCCTGGACCATTCGCCACACACGGCCCCCCAGTTCTTGAGGAAAACCGACGGAGGTGGCTGGTTCTCGCTGCGGCGGAATCCCTTGAGCTTGCGAGGATGGGACATCGTGTCGACACCGGGGCCGGCCGGCTTGCCGTTGATCGTGGGAACCGCATCGCCGGTCGCCTTGATGATGCGGTAGTGCCGCATCGGCGCCCGTGCTGTCATGTACAGGACCAGCCGGATCTTGCGGCGGTCGAGTTCCCTGGCGATCTCCATGACCAGGTCGCGCCTGGAGGTCCAGACGCCGGGCTCGACACCCAGCAACCGCTCGTAGGCTGCATTGGGAGCACAAAACTTCCCCCAGTGCTGCCCGACGGTGAAAATCACGTACCCCGCCCTGGTGCTCGCCACCGACTCAGCAAACCGCACCACATCGAAGGACTCTATCGCCCTGTTGTACGACGCGGACGAATGATTCTTGAACACCTCGTAATGGAACATCAGTCCGAACCCGGCGTGCCGGAGCCAGCGTGCCTTTCCCGGAGCCTCCGATTCCACAACCGGAGATGCCGGCTCCGGCCTCACGCGCACGATCACCCGGGAATCCAAGTCACCGTGTTGCTCACCACCGCCAGCCACGGACGAAACAACCGCGAGTGCCAGGCAGGCAACGGTGGCCACGAACCCGACACGATCGCGGTTCGGCCGGGCAATCCTTGTCGTCGGAATCATGGCAATCCAGGGAAAATGGCACGGGTCATGCCCCAGTCTCCCTGCTGCAGCACCCGCATTCAACCCGCAAGATCCGCCACGAGTTGATCACTCCCAGTCTCCCAGTTTTTTTCGCCAGCGATCGATGACCGTGTTGATCTGGTCCCGACGAGTCTTGTAGTAGATAGCCCCACCAACCAGGCCGATTCCGATCACCAGCAGCAAGACACCGATGGCGGCCCGTTGTGTCGTCTGGTCGGCCACCCTGACAACCTTGATAATGATCGAAGCGATGTCGACCAACAGCGCCGCAAATCCCAACAACAGGTACAGCCGGATTCTCAGGAAGCTGCCCAGCCCCATCGACAACAAACAGAGCACGACCAACGTCAGGTTGAAGGCCACCGGGTACTCGTCGCCGAGTAGCGCGTAGTAACCGGCACTGGCCAACATGGCGACCAATGTCACCATCCGCACCCGATTCCGCGTGTCGGCTTCGATCCGCTCGCGGAAGAGTTGCAGCAGAACCAGGATCCCCAGCCCGACGGGTATCACGTACGCCTGCAACAGTGCCAGTTCCAGCCGGGTCCAGAAATAGAGAACGACAAACGTGACGAAACCACCCACCGCCACGATGTTGTAGGGCGACTCGCGATCGTCCTTGCCCAAAAAGGTGAACATCAGGCTGTGCAACCCGACAACCAGCAGGGCCACGTCACTGCCCATCTTGTTGTAGACCACCCAGACCAGTGCCACGGCCGGCAATCCCAGCAGCGTGCCCATCAACGGAATGCGGATCTCACGCGGCCGAACATCGATCACCTGTTTGGCCCCACACAGGCCAAACGAGACCACCAGGCTGGCCCAGACATCGTACTCGGGTGTCCAGAAGTCGGTCGTGTTGATCAACTGCCGCCGCAACACCGCGAAGAATCCCACCACGCACAGTTGCAACACGATGTATGCCGAAATCGTGCGTCTCTGTCGCCCCTCGTAAAACCATCCCACGGCAAAGACGGCGTACATCCCACACAGCAGCACGATTTCACGGGTCTGGAACACCTCGCTGTAGTGCAACAACTGCACGACAACCGCCACGACAAAGCTGGACCAGAGCGTGATCGAATTGAGCATCCCCCCCTTCTCGCCAGCCAGCCAGAGAGCCTGGTCGAACAACCGCGGCCGCGTGCGTTCCCACGCGTCGTATCTGGTCAGCATCCGGAGTTGGAACCAGCGACACAGGCTGCCGGTGGCAAAGATGGTGGCCACGGTTGCCAGCAGCGGCCAGGTTGCCAACACGCCGGAGATCCCGTCGTCCCACCGGGCCTGGCTAAAGAAAACCAGCCAGGTGGGAACCACGAGCAACAGGCTGGCCGCAACAGTTTCCTCGCCACCACGTGCCACGCGCTCCAACCGGGGTGTCAAAGCCGCCATCACGGCCATCGTGGCGAATGCCCACAGCCCGACGGTTGAACCGGGCCCGTGCTGGAACACGACGTGGAGCAACGTCAACCCGACCAGCACGGCACTGATCGTGCCGAGCTTTCTGGCCTGCAGTCGTCGCGACACGAATTCCCAGGCCACCAGGCCAACCGCCCACAAACCGAGGAGCACCCAGACGACTCTCTCCCGGGACAGGTAACTCTCGATCCCAAGAAACTCCGCGTGCAAGGCCATCAAGATCTCGACCACAGCCAGCCCGAGATACACCCTCGAACGTCGGATCACGCCCAGGTGCATCAGGACACTCGCGGTTCCCAGCACCAGCGGAACTGCCAGCAATTCGCCGGCCACCGACCGCGGAAACCCCAGCATCCCCAACGACTCGCAGAGGGCCCACAGCATGGCCACGTGTGTCCCCACCAGCAGGAAAACACCCCACGAACGACGAAACCCGAACCAGTCGGAAGCGTCAATCCGCCCCAACCGCAAAACCGCCGTTTGCAACGGAGACCGCTGGTGACTGACCAGTGTCCAAAAATGCGCCAGGCCGATGCCGCACCAGGCCGCCGCGATCGGGTGGTCCTGCGGTCGCAGAGGTTCGATCCATGTCACGGTGAAGAAACTGCCAACCACCAGCGACAAACCGCCATACAGACCCAGCCAGCCGGTGCCCCCCAGACCGTGCAGCCGCAGCATCACGATGGAGAGCAACACGATCAACGGTGCGTTGACGTGATAGGTGTCAAAATCGAATTCCCGGTCCGGGAACATCAGCAGGTGAAACGCGATGCGGAAAATCCACAAACCGACGACCGCAAACGACAGGGCGGAGGCCGAATCGCGATAGCGTCGTGAGAATTCGAAACCGCTGGCAAACCCCAGTTCCGCCCGGCCATAAAAATAGGCCACCGGAACGGCCAGGGCGAACAGCGCGGTCTGCTGGTCCCGCAACGCCGGGACCAGCAGAACAGCACACCAGATTGCCAGCGTGACGCCAAAGTGGTATCCGGCCTCGCACGTGGTGACCAACGGTTCCTCACCCGAACCCGGTCGACGTGCCGCTGTGCGGAAATACAACGCGGCGATGTAGGCCATGACACCCGAGACAACAAATCGCTTCCACGGAATCGCGGCCAGCCCCGGATCGACAACGTAGTTGAAACAGATCAACACCAGGACCAAGCTCGCCAACACCAGGCTGGCCCGGTTGACAAACGCCGCCACCCGGTCACGTCGCCACAGTTGCCGCAATACGGTCAATTGCAGCAGCGTTCCGATCAGGCCCAACGAGGCCAGGTGAACCTCCGACAGTCCCCATGCCCGGAACATGTCGCCCGGAAAGATCCGGACACCGTGGACGTTGCCCATGGCCAACACCGCCGTTGCCAGCCAGGCCATCGGCTGGCTGCGTCGCGACCAGGCGACGATCACCAGGCCGACAGCCGCCAGGTAGGGAGCCCAGAGTTGCAGAGGCTCGGCACGCAGCGTCGGCGACGCAGCGTGGTACACCACGGCGACCATCGAGAATGTGACGGCCGGGCCAAACAGCCACTCCACCCTTGGCGAATGGAACACCGGCTGGGCAAAAGGACCGACCAGCCAGCCAGGCCGCATCCGGTTCACCACCTGCCCGGACCACCCCAGGATGGCCGCAGCCAGTCCCAGGGTCGCACATCGCCACGGCTCGGCCAGCGTCAGCAGATTCGACACCGGTTTTCCGGGTTCCAGCAATTCGGCCTGAACGTGTGTCTGCAGGTACGCCTGCAGCAGCGCCAGGAATCCCAACCATCCACAACCGTGGTTCCTGGCCACCAGCAACGTCAACGCCAACAACAGCCAACGCTGGTGCGCAGCAAACTCAAGCGGGCCGACAGAATCGATACAGTTCCCGGCAGCCACCACAACACTCAACGTGCTTGCAAAAAGAAGAAACGGCGACAGCAGCGGTCTCAGTCGCTCGTGAAGCGACCGGGCCGGTTCCAGGCCAACGTGCGCGGCGTGGACTCCGAGAAACAACCACAACACGGGGGTGAGACTGGCTTCCCATGACAGGCGACCAAGCAGATTCCCCTCACCCGGGGATGTCACCGACAACAGGCTGCCCCACACCAAGACGAACAAGACACCACCAAAGAGTGTGCGTCCGGTCGACAGCCCGAACCGGGCCAGTTGAGCCGCCGCGAAGAGAACCAATATCGCGATTTCCCAGAACTCCGCCGCCCCATGAACAAAAAGCGCAACCACACAGACACACGACAACACCACGCTGCCGGTCAACAGCACACGCCGGTTCGAATCCAACAGGAAAGTCTCAACCCAGGGCCGCGTGGTCTTCAATCGCGAGTAGACCAGATCCAGCCATTGGAGGATCAACCCGGTCACCAGCAACGGCCACGACCAGTGCCAGGGAGAATCGAGAAGCTGGTTGCCGAGCACCAGGCCAACCAGCAGACTGATCCAGCCAAGGTGTAATCCAACCCGCGCACCGCGGTGCGAGCGAAAGGATGCCGCCAGCAAGGTCCAGGTGATTCCGGCCAGGCTGACCGCGACGGCCGTCTGCAACGGGATCAGCGACAGGTTGATGCGTGCCACGTTGGCGAGCGACTGACCGGGCAGGGCATTTTGCAAGAGCGTCCAGGTCTCGACACGGACAGTCAGGAACACGGCCGATGCCGCCAGCGGCCACGTGAAGAGCGTGTGATCATGCCGACGGAACGGGAAGGGGATACGACCAAAAAACAGATCACCCGTATCGAGATCTCGCAGCCACCGCGATTGGGCCAGAGGGAAACAGGCCACCACCAGTCCCAGTGCACTGGCGGAACTGCCCAGGCCCGTGCCCCAGCCCAGGGCATCGAAGGTGTCCTCGAACCGCGCCCGCAACTCGGGAAACAGAATCACGGCAATCACGGTGGCCATCGTGGCTGGCAGCAGGGAACGCGTGTGGTAGGTCGCGATCGCCAGCAACGCGGCCATCAACAGGGGACCGGAATAGTCCATCACCTGGTGCCACTGCTGCGGGTCCATGGTCGCGGGCCCCTCGAAGAGCACGCGCAGCACCATCGCCGCGACGGCAATCGAACCATACACCATCAGCACCGTCGAACGGGCCCGTGTCAACAGTTCCGATTTCGTCACACTAACCAGGCCCAGCCAGCCAAAGGAGGTGACGGCCAGCCCAAAGACCATCGTGTTTCCCTGCAACTGACCACCGAGCATGTCGACACAGCCGAGGTAGGGCAGGATGAGGCCGACGACGGCCATCGCCGAATGCACCCAGCGGAGGTCCTCGTCGCGCCACGCCCGCCAGGCGAAAACGACCACGACTGCCAGCAGGATCCCGGCTGTCCACAGCGGATCGGAGCGAAAATGCCATTGCGCAAGAATGGCCACAACGGCCGTCAACATCGCCAGCAACGGCTGCATGCCCACCGCGGCTCGCGCCAGGAGTGGCCCCCCACGACTCCGGCCCAACCAGTGCAAGCCACCCATCACCAGCACCAGCACCAGCCCAATCAATGGTGACCACGGATCACGAGGGAAATCCGTCAGCAGGGCGACCGCGGCACCCGACAAGGACACCAGAGTCAGTCCGATCCAGTGCTGCAACGCGTGGTCTCGTCGCATGGCCTGGTACAGCCACACCACCCCGGCCACCGCGAAAACCGCCACCCGGACGTACTCCTGCGCGGTGCCCATCAGAACACCAACCAGGACCAGCGCGTATCCAAGGAACGACTCGCTGCCGAGTTCCACGCCGCTGTCTTTGAAACCGATCGCTCGACGTTCCACGAACAGGACCAGCCAGCCAACCAGGATCACCAGCACGGCGTAGGTCGAAACGTGTGGGAGTTGCTCCAGTTGAAAATGCACCCATCCGAAGACCTGCAGGAAAGAGACCGCCAGCGTGCCCCCGACGAACCAGGGCACCCGTTTTTCACGAGCCAGTTCCGGGGTGAGAAACTGGCCGGCAAATCGGACCACAATCCACACCACCAGAGCAAAGCCCGCATGAAAACCGACGACAAGCGGCAGTTTCAGACTGTCCGCATCACTGCCCACCAGTGTTTCGGCCAACGGTCCGATCATCACCAACCCGTTGATCGCCAACAGGGCACCGGCCAGCGATAGTCCCAGCGGCTGGTGAACCGCCCGGCACCACGAACGCAATGCCCCTCCAAATAACAGCAGGTAGGCCAGTCCCATGACCGTCACGAAAACGTTCTTGGACGCCAGGCTGTCCTCGGCGGCCATCAGCGACACAACCATGAAATTCAACGGCAACAACGCAACCGCTGCACCCCGCAGCAACGCGGCAGTGCCACGGAACTTCGAGTCCTGTCGTTCGATCCACGTTCCGGCCGACGCCACGGCCATCGTGAAGCTGGCCAGCAGGGCCGGCATCAGGGTGAACTTGATGACCGGGGACCTGTCCCAGAAATAGACCGAGATCAACGAGGCGCCGGCGACCACCATCACCACGCCAGCCACCAGGTACCAGTTTTCAGTCAGCCATGGCTGGATATGGTCTCGCCAGATGACCGCGGTGGCACTGGGTGGCCTGGGAGGAGGCGCAACGGCTGTCGAAACCTCGGCCGTTCTGGCACCCGGAGATCGAGGAACCAATGGACGTGCTGTCGTGGTAGACCGCGGAACATCTTCCAACGGCCCCTCGTCGATGAACTCGATCCCCAGCAGGGCATTGCACTCCTGGGCGGGCAGATGGTCCTGCCACCGCTCGGCGAAATCCGCCGCACCGACGAGAAGCGCGTGGGTGTCACAGTACCTCTCGAGTGATTCGATGATCTCCCGGTCGACCACCTTCAGCCGCGCGAGCCACATCAGCAACAATTCGCCGGGGGCCTGGCGGACAAGCCGCAGCCGATCGTTGTGATCGCGCTGAATGCCTCGGCTGAGCACCTCCTGCCAACCACTCCAGCCGGAAGTCGCCCGGGCCCCGGACCGGCAGGTCAGCAGCAAGGCGGCTCGCTCACTCATTGCGGGATCGGATTTGACCAACCGCAGGAGGACCTCAGCACATTCACGCCCCGGCCACGCGCAGACACGATCCAGGACCTGACGTCGCTCGCGAGCGGTCGCTGCAGAATGGAATTGGCGTTCCATGGTTCGCAACGAGTAGTCGGCATGACCGGCAGACGGGGCCGGGTCGTCCAACGGCAACGAGTCAGCCAGGGCCTGAATCTTGTCCAGTTGCAAACGAAGGCCCTGGACGGCACGTCCTTTTTCGTCATCGGGATTCCGATAGGACTCCGTCTCCACCTGCTGCCTGAGTTCACTGACGATCTCGAGAATCAAGCCGCGGTCCGCATGCTCGAGAACCTGGAAGGCCTCGACAGCAACCTGATCAAACCGACGGAACACCTCTGCAGACACGGTGGGAACCAGGTCCGGCCGGGCCGCGAGAAATCGACGGTCACCGGCCAGCGAGATCGCGGACTCCAAAAGACCGGTCGTAGCGTTTTGAGCAACGACGGCCGGCAGTTCCTTCAACGGCAGATCACCCAGGAGCGATTCGTATTCCGCAAAATCAACCGGGCCCTGGCGACGTTGTTGGTGAAAACGTCCGGCAGCAGAAGCACGCAGTTGTTTGACACGGGTGATCAGGGCATCGATGGCCGGATCCGGTTCCTCCACCGAATCACGATGCCGAACAAGTCCCTCTAGCAACGACGCGACACCCGGTTCGGGCCCCGCCACCGCAGCCGACAGTGTCTGGATCGCCGAGAGTGCCTGTCGCGTCTCGAGAATTCCCTCCGCCGCGTAACGGGCCAGCAACGCAATCAGATCGGTGTGAGTCGATTCGGCCATGGCTGACTGCTGTCACACAAAACAGGCTCTGACACCGCAAAACGTATCACCGGAAAACCGGAAAACCGGAAGGCAATATATTAGTTCCGCCAATGTAACCAGCGAGAATTTTTCGGGAGTACAACACCTGGAAATCAGGTGTCCGGTAGAACCGACGATGGCACGTGGCTTGCGATGGTCGCAGCATTCATTCCGCTGCGTTCAGCAGTAGGTCACCGCACCGGGCCGCAACCCGTCGCAACTGCTCGGGAGCCCTCCGGCCCCCGTAAACACGCAACTCGTACCGGGCCACGGGTTGCGACACTATGCGAATCAAAGCGGAGTGGGCAGGGGCGGAATCGAACCGCCGACACCAGGATTTTCAATCGGTGTGTCATCGGCTCATGAATCGGCGATAACCGGCTATCATCACACCGGTTACGTCAACACGTCCGACGGCCCAATAACCGAGCCGCAGCAGTACAGGCAAGAAACAGCGGAATTCGACCCTGATCTGGGCCAATTGATCGAGCGTGGCCAACACTGCCACCGGCGATCCGCGAGGCGATCCTGGCAATGCTCAGGGTGACTGAGTGAGACGAAATGGGGCCCGACTGCTCCAAGGCCCCCTGCCTTCCGAGAAATCAAATCCGCTACCCGACCCCTTGCTCGGTGGGTACCGGGAGATAAGACGTGTTCACGGAGACGTCAGTTGTGTGTGAGGTATGCGGCTACTTCTTCGCTTCCAATAATTCGTCGGCCTTTGCGAAGTCGGCGCTGGCTTTAGCCTTGTCGCCTTTCATGCGGTACGCGCCCCCCCGGTTGCGGTAGGCGTCCGCGTCGTCAGGCTGCAGGCGGATAGCTTCTGTATAGTCCTTGATTGCCGCGTCGGTCTCGCCTTTCTTGCGGTACGCGATCCCCCGGTTGTAGTAGGCAATCGCGTAACCAGGCTTCAGCCGGATGGCTTCTGAATAGTCCTGGATTGCCGCGTCGGACTCGCCTTTCTCGTCGTTCGCGATCCCCCGGTTGTAGTAGGCCTCCGCGTAATCAGGCTTCAGCCGGATGGCTTCTGAATAGTCCTGGATTGCCGCGTCGGACTCGCCTTTCTTGCGGTACGCGATCCCCCGGTTGTAGTAGGCCTCCGCGTAATCAGACTTCAGGCGGATGGCTTCTGTATAGTCCTGGATTGCCGCGTCGTACTCGCCTTTCTTGCGATACGCGATCCCCCGGTTGTTGCAGGCCTTCGCGTAATCAGGCTTCAGCCGGATGGCTTCTGAATAGTCCTGGATTGCCGCGTCGGACTCGCCTTTCTCGTCGTACGCGACCCCCCGGTTGTTGTAGGCCTTCCCGTAATCAGGATTCAGGAGGATGGCATCCGAGTAGCAGGCGATCGCAGTGTCCCAGTCTTCTTTGTCTAAGAAATCATTACCCTTGTTGTATTCGATGATCGCGAGACTCGTGGGATCAGGCTTGGCCACAGAAGTCTCGGGGCCTGGCTTAGCGACAGGCTTAGCGACAGGACTCGCGAGGTCGGGACTATCGCCACACCCGCACAGCAGAAGCGCGAAAGTAATGGAAACAGCGAATCGGCAAGTCATGAT
>MDTE01131035.1_pt1 | contig 13303 bp, 12 predicted proteins | sample 811231 | NCBI WGS metagenome assembly MDTE01 (sample SAMN05326651, study PRJNA326480) | marine metagenome | isolation source: seawater | place: Indian Ocean: Red Sea | collected 2010
GAAAAAATCATTGAAACAGCAGATAACACAGCCGCCACGGCAATAGGACCTATACCTCTGCCAACCAAAAGGAAGATTTATTGCGTACTTCGCTCTCCACATGTTGATAAAGATTCCAGGGAGCACTTTGAAACTCGAACTCATAGAAAACTGATTGATATATATAGCCCTTCTGCAAAGACCATAGATGCTCTAATGAAATTAGATCTTCCTAGTGGAGTAGATATTGAAGTTAAGCTCTAAGCACGCAATACCTCACAACTTAAGCTAAATTCTCTAAGATCTAGTTCTGTTTGAACGATTCCTGTGAGCGACCTAGCAGTCAGGGAGTTGCCACTTTTTCCACTTCCTGATGTAGTGCTCTTCCCTCAGGAAGTTCTTCCTCTGCATATTTTTGAGTCACGTTACAGGATTATGCTCAAAACTGTTCTGGAAACTGATAGTCGCTTTGGTGTAGTTCGCTGGGACCCGACAACCAAATCAATGTCAGATGTAGGCTGCTGTGCAGAGATCCTCAAATCTCACACATCTGATGATGGTCGGAGCAATATCATCACACTTGGCCAACAAAGATTCCGAATACTCGAAATCATTAGAGAGGCTCCATTTGTCACTGCAATGGTTAGTTGGATAGAAGATGAAGAGGTGAAAAATCCTAAAGAGTTAAAAGCTCTATCAGATTCCGTTTTAGTAGCTCTAAAAGATGTGGTTTCACTTACAAGCAAGCTCAATGATTCTGAAACGGTCTTACCCGATGATTTACCTGATCTTCCAAGGGAATTATCATTTTGGATAGGAGCACACCTTGCAGGTCCCGTAGCCAAAGAGCAGCAGCATTTATTAGAAATAAGTAATACTTGGGAGCGCTTAGAACATGAATATAAAATGCTTGACCACACCAGGAAGCAACTTGCAGCCAGAACAGCGATCAAAGACACTTTATCAAATGTAGATAAAGCAAATAATTGATGTTTTTTTGGATTTCACTATTTATAATTTTTTCTGCTTCTTTAGCTGCTGGATTTATAACATGGGTAAAAATAGATAGAAAATATCACTCTAGTTTAAGTGTTGCTTCAGCATATGATTCATGGACTAGTGATCAACTACTAGAGAAATTATGGGGAGAGCATGTACATCTTGGTTATTACACCAAGTCCTTCCGAGAAACTGATTTTAGAACTGCAAAAATTGATTTTGTACATCAACTAGTTCGTTGGAGTGGCTTAAGCAACCTTCCCCGAGGCTCCAGAGTATTAGATGTTGGGTGCGGAATTGGTGGCAGTTCAAGAATTCTGGCCGAAGACTATGGCTTTGAAGTTATCGGCATAACTATTAGCAAAGAGCAAGTTAAACGTGCTCAAGAGTTGACCCCCCCCCATATGTTCTGTCGCTTTGAGGTAATGAATGCGCTCAACTTAAGATTTGAAAACGGCAGTTTTGATGGTGTTTGGAGTGTTGAAGCAGGTCCGCATATGCCCGACAAGCAACTCTATGCAGATGAAATGCTTAGAGTTCTTCGGCCTGGAGGAGTTCTAGCAGTTGCAGATTGGAATTCCAAAGAAACTACATCAGGTTTAATGAATAGCTGGGAAAAATTTGTAATGAGCCAATTACTTAATCAATGGGCCCACCCAGAATTTGCAAGTATTAATGGTTTTCAAAAGAATTTATTAAATAGTCGTTTTTGCGGAAGCAATGTTGAAATAGACGACTGGACAGATTTCACACTTCCTTCATGGATAGATTCCATTTTAGAAGGCATTCGAAGGCCTATAGCAATTATTCAACTAGGCCCAGGAGCTTTTTTTAAAGCGCTTAGAGAAATACCAACAATACTATTAATGCAATGGGCATTTGCAAATGGCCTTATGCGCTTCGGGGTTTTTCGTGCTCGAGGTTAATATTTAATCACTCTCTATTGCACTAGTTGGGTAAGACCCAAAATGCACTATATGCTCACATAAAGGCCTTAATCTTTCCAATAATTTGACATGGGAATCCTCTGCACAATTAGAGGTCTCAATATCCACAAAAAATACATATTCACCTAGCTCTCTTTTTGATGGCCTTGATTCAATTCTACTCATATTCAACCCTAAATCTGCGATAGATGAGAGTGCATTTAATAAAGCACCAGGTTTATTATCTATCAAAGAAAATGCCAGACTTGCCAAATCGCCATTCCCAATCCTTTCTTGACGTTGCAATAAGACAAATCGTGTTCTATTACCTGCAACATCATTAATTGGGTATGCGAGTTGATTTAAATCAAATGAATTATTCTTAGGCTTCGATGCTATTGCTGCACGAAACTTACTATTTCTAACCATTCTGACTGCTTCCGCAGTTGAATTGGTTGGAAGTTGCAGAGCATTGGGCAGGTTCTGATTTAACCATCCACTACATTGAGCCAATGCCTGAGGATGAGAAAGAACCTCAGAAATTTCATTTATAGATCCATTACTTAACAAGCAATGTTGGATAGGCAAAATTAATGCTCTACGTATAAATAAATCTGGATAACTCCAAATAGCATCAAGACTTGCAGTGACGCCTCCTTCTACAGAGTTTTCTATTGGCACTACTGCTGCATCACAAAGTTTCTTTGCAGCTTTTTCAATCACTGAAAGTAGTCCAACACAAGGGACAAACTCTGGATTGTCGAATTTCTCCAGTTTTGCCAAGGCTAAAGCAGCCTTTTCGGCATAGGTACCCTCTGGCCCTAGATAGGCCACTTTTGTAGACATTAGAAGAATAGAACTGAAGGGTCGATAGGATCATGGCGCGTCAGTCGCCAATTATGCCCCTGGCTTTTGAAGCTCGGCAGAAACTTGATCTGCCGATTACAGAAAACGCCGATCGTCTTCCTGACTACCTTCTTCAACAAGAGAGGGTAGTTGGAGCAATGTTGGATGCAAGCAAGCTCACTCCTCTTGGGGAGGGAAGCTATAGATACAACGTAACTAGCTTTAAGGTTTTCCAATTGGAAGTAAATCCAGTTGTATCCATAGCAGCCGTTAATAGTCAAGGGAAGCTGCGGATGCATGCAACTGACAGTGAACTTGATGGACTCGGGTTGGTAGATGATTTTGTACTAAAGCTCGATGCAACTTTAGAAGCGACCATGAATGGTCTTGAAGGCGAAGCTCTACTTGGTGTAACAGTTAGTCCACCACCTCTTTTAAAACTCATCCCTCGCCAAGTACTTGAAAGCACAGGTCAATCGATTTTGAGTACAATTCTTCTAGGAATCAAAGCACGTGTTAGGAAGCAACTTGTCGATGATTTCAGCGAATGGTGCAAAGAATAAGTTGCTTATTTCAAACGCATTAACTATTTAACCAATTATTTTGGATAAAAACGATAAGCGGTGCAATTCAGTTGGCCCCAAGTCCATCAAACCTTTCCTGTGCAATTTGGTCCCATAACCAACATTTGTTTCAAGACCATAACCTTTATATTTCACTGCCAAACGTTTGATCAGTCCATCACGAGATTCTTTCGCCAAAACACTTGCTGCTGCAATTGCAGGACAATTACGGTCGCCATGTATCAAAGACTTTTGGGAACCTTGCCACGGCCTAATTGGCAACACTCCATCAACTAAAACCAAATTGATTGGCTTCTTCAATTTTTGAAGAGCTCTAACCATTGCAACCTCCGTTGCACTTCGAATGCCAATTGCATCGATTTCCCTAGAAGAAGCCTGTCCAAGGGTCCAATCACTAACTCGTTTCTTTATCAGTGGAACTAAAGATTCCCTTTTTTTAGCTGTTAATAACTTGCTGTCATTTAAACCAGCATTAAGTAAGTCAATTATTCCATCAGGGTCATCTAAAACTACAGCACTAGCAAAAACAGGGCCAAACAAAGATCCTCTGCCAACTTCATCTACACCTGCAAATACTTGCGTGTTAAGAGCCATTTTCACTAGAAGCGGAAGAACGTCTTCTTCGTCTTCTAGGGTCCTCTATTTCTTTTTCTAATTGATCAGAAGTTTCTGCTTCTTCGACGTCTAAATGTGCTGTTAAATGGTTTTCTTGAGTAGGGGGATTGTCCACAGACTCGTCTTCCTTCTGCAACTGACTTCCAGAGGTTTTAACAACATCTTCTTCATTAAGCGAAGGTGGTGTTTCTATCCCATTTCTACTAATTACACGACTGGTACCACTACTAACTCTTCCTTTTTTTCTGCGGCGAGTTGCCAAATTGGCAAGTTGTTTTCGAGACTCTTCTAATATTTGTTCGCAATCTTCCCCTGGCCTAACCATACTTACCAATACGTTTTCATTGGAAGGTGCATTGTCAAGTAATAAGATTGGGTTCAATCCTAAGAAACTAAAAACTTCTTCTTCTTCTTGGTTCATTAATACACTAACAAGTTCCTGCTCTTGTCTTTGGTTTGAAAGTTCTGAAGGATTTAATTCAGTAGAATTCTCATACAGATTTGAACCTAACGTGCTCTCAGACCTTGACCCAGAAGAACTGGAAAGTGAATGATTGCTCTCAGAAACTCGTTGTCTTCCTAAGCGCTTATTGCGACGAAGGTTATTGTCATCTAATGGTCCTGAATCCTCATTTTTAGAAGCAATGGTTGATCTAACCAAACCAGTTGCTGTAGCCAAAGGTTGTAGCAAGTCCTTACCTGGAAGTTGTGCGATTTGTCCTAGACCACCGCAGGTTTGGCAAGGCTTTCCAAACAGCTCATATATATTTTGACCTTGACGTTTTCTAGTAAGTTCTACCAAACCTAATTCCGTTAACTGAGCAATTTGTGGTCTAGAAGAATCCTCTCTTACAGCTGAAGTAAAGTGCTCAAGTAACTGAAGCTGATCTCTACGAGACTCCATATCGATAAAATCGACAATTATCACTCCTCCGATATTTCGAAGTTTCAACTGACGGGCAATCTCTATTGCTGCCTCACAATTAGTCCACAAAACAGTCTCTCGAGCATTTGCTGAACGCGTAAAAGAACCTGAATTGACATCAATAACTGTTAAAGCCTCAGTTGGCTCAATAATTATGTACCCGCCAGATGGCAAATCAACCCTGGGTCTTAGTGCATCAGTGATTGCCAAGTTAATCCTGAAATGATCAAGTATTTCATTTGAGCCACTATGAGATTCAACAATTACATTTGGACAATCCTGAGCTAGAAAAGCGCGCACACGTTCTACCGCTGAGAGATCGTCAACTACAACTTTCTGCAAATCAAGACTGATATGGTCACGCAATACGCGATGGATAAAATCTTCATCTCTATTCAATAGAACTGGTGGTGTGTAACCCTCAGCCGCTTGTTGAATTCCTTCCCATTGCTGAAGAAGGTTTTCAAGATCAGCTATCAGCAATTCTTCATTGACGCCATTGGCTTCAGTTCTAATCAAGAGGCCATTCCCTGGCGGCTTAATTAAAACGCCCAAAGCCCTCAATCGATTCCTTTCTCCCTCAGAATTAATTCGACGCGAGATATTTACACCTTGACCATTAGGCTGCAGAACCAGATAACGACCTGGGAGAGAAATGTTGCCTGTGAGCCTAGGGCCTTTAGTCCCAGTTGGCTCTTTCATTACTTGAACTAATACTTTCTGGCGCGGTTCAAGCAACTCAGTTATTCCAGCTGCACCTTTCTTAAGCCTCAAAGGACCTAGATCTGTGACGTGAATAAAACCATTTTTTTCACTTTCCCCAATATTTACAAAGGCTGCATCTATTCCAGGAAGAACATTCTCTACTGTGCCCAAATAGACATCCCCAATTTGGTAACGACCCTGAGCGACAATTAATTCATCTACTCTCTCATCGGTAAGCAAAGCTGCTAGGCGCAGCTGCTCTGCGATGACAATTTGCTGGGGCATATATAAAAGAAAGTAAGAGCCCTGCTTGGCTCAGAAACGATTACGAAACTTGCAGTGACTCTGCAAAGTTTTAGTAGTCAATGGTGAACGACCCAAGGTCGATAAACAAAATATAAGGAGCAGATGCTCCATTTGGATGCCTTAGATACTTATCCGGAGTTGTCGGACCGGAGTATGCGAGGGGCAACAGACCTCGATTTCCTCAAAACTGGGGTGAACAAAGGCCTGAACGCGTTTGTGGCAAAAACTGCCCGAATCTTCGCGTTTGAATATGACCCTAGCATTGACGTAACTGAATTTCATCTCTTTGCACATCTGAAATTGCTAAGGATTGACCTAAGTATTCCTCTAACCAATGTTTTATTTGTACAGGCTTAATGCTCCTTCCAACAGGGTCTATAAAAGCATTTAATTTAAGTCTAATAAATTTTTCATCAAAGATTTCTTCTCCTAAATCACTTTCTAGTCTCGAGTTTATTTTTAGATCACACAATTCTGGGCGACAATTTCTCTGCCTGGCTCTTCCTTTCTTATCAAGATCATTCCAGATCAATTCTTTAGAGTTGAAAAGAACATCGATGGCTTCCTGCCATCTATATAGTGTTGGGTTTCTCCCTGATGAATCTTGAATATCAAAACTCCAAACAGAAGCAAATAATTCTTGTGTGATACTTTTTTTTACCACAGGTTTAACCTTTGCATTAAGTATATTTAGTCCTTTTGGCAAATTCTCTTGAAGTATTTTCCTAACACTTTCGGCATCGACTTCCTGAAAAAAATCGATATCCATCCATTCTCCAAAAGCTTTCACTCCTAGTGGTAATGCAAGAGCAATTTGCACTCTTGGGAGAGGATGGAAACCTCCACTATAACTAACAGGCAACTGACTTCTCCTCAAGGCCCTTTCCAACAATCGCACAATGTCAAGATGACTAATTAGATCAATCGGGGTCGTTTTTTCAAAACGAAATCTGACACGGCAGACTCTTTCACTTATTGGAGACTCATTATGTTTTTGGATTGGGATTTTAGGAGGAGAAGCAATTACATTATGTCCTAATTCATGGCCACAAACTCCACAACTGCTGCAATGGCTAAAAGAGCAATCAGGCAGTACAACACTATCAAGGGCACGTTGAAGATCTTCAACTAACCATTGCTTATCTATACCTGTATCAATATGATCCCATGGCAATGGTTGCTCACTTAACCGCTGCAATTCATCTCTACTTAATGCTTCAATATCACTCCAGTTACCCATCTCATGCTTCCTATAGTTTCCTTCAAGTCCAGCATCTTTAATAGCTTTCGACCAAGCTTTATAAGCAGCATCTAAAGATTCAAACCATGCATCCATTCCTGCACCTGCTTTCCAGGCCGCCTCAATTACTTCAGCAAGGCGCCGATCGCCACGACATAGAAAGTTCTCAATTGCGGAGAACCGCAAATCCGTAAAATTCGCTTTAATACTCTTTAAAGTGCGCAATTTTTCTTTAAGCAAGCTTTGTCGACGTTCTAATTCAAGTTGAGAAACACTATGCCATTGAAAAGGTGTATGAGGTTTAGGCGTGAAATTACTGATGGTGATATTTAATTTCAAATGGCCTAAGTTCCTAGTTTCGTTTTGAAGCCATAAGCAAGTAGATGCAATAGCTAAAACATCCTCATCCGTTTCACTAGGCAAACCAATCATGAAATAGAGCTTTACTTTTCGATATCCGTTCTCCATGGCTTTGCGAATACCTTGAAGAAGGTCAAAGTCGGTTAAACCTTTATTGATAACGTCTCTTAATCTTTGTGATCCAGCTTCCGGCGCGAAAGTAAGTCCAGACTTTCTATTCCCACCAAGAATATGAGCAATATCATCATCAAATCGATCTATTCGCTGGCTTGGTAACTGCAAAGAGACATTCTGTTTTGCTAATCGATTCTTAATCTCGACGCCAACTGAAGGTAATGCTAAATAATCACTACAACTAAGTGAAAGCAAAGAAAAGTCGCTGTATCCAGTCTTCTTCATTCCCTCTTCAACGGTATTAATTACCTCATTAGGATCAACATCTCTCGCAGGTCTGGTGAGCATTCCTGGTTGGCAAAATCTACAACCACGAGTACAACCTCTTCTTATTTCAACCGTTAGTCGATCATGAACGGTCTCAATATTGGGAACCAGTCCAACCGCATATTGCGGCATCGGAGTTGCAACACGCCTAATTACTCGTTTGGGGATCGAATTCTTTACAGGAGAAAGTGATATTTGATCCTTCCCGACCATATAAAAGGAGGGGACGTAAACACCTGGTATCTCAGAGAGGTCATGTAATAAAGCAGAGCGTGATAACCCCGCTCTTTTCGATTGAGCAATTACAAGTCCAATTTCTGGCAAAAGCTCTTCACCATCCCCAAGAGCAAAAAAGTCGAAAAAATTTGCATAAGGTTCAGGGTTACTTGTCGCAGTTGGCCCACCTGCAAAAATGAGCGGAGGGGAATCTGGATGTTCAATAGGCAGATCCCCACGATCTTTTGAATAAAGAGGAATCTCTGCTAAATCCAACATTTCTAAAATGTTGGTTGCACCTAATTCATACCCAAGGCTAAAGCCAAGAATATCGAATGCAAAAAGTGGTCTTCGCGTTTCAATAGCGAATAAAAGTTGAGAACCTTGTCTTAATCTTTCAGCCAGATCAGGGCCTGGAAGATAGGCCCTGTCACAAATCTGGCCAGGTATTGAATTGAGAATTGAATAAAGAATAATGTGACCAGAATTACTAATACCCACTTCATAAAGTTCTGGATAAGTAAGTGCCCAGCGTGCTTGAGCTCCTTCCCAATCAAGTTGCTTAACACCTAATTCATGGCCGACATAACGAGCAGGTTTACTTATATCAACATCCACAAACTGTTCCAATTGAATGGGATCTAGGCGATTAGCAGGTTTCAAACAATTGTCCAAGGTAGTACGCATCACACTCCACAGTCCTCCCTGATATCCATCGTATGAAAGGACTCCACAGATAGAGGCTTTCCATAGCAAGATAAAGGTAATGACACATCAGCCTTCGTGGTTCAAATCAACTCCAATTACCTAAAGCTCAAAGCTGGATATCTTTTCCCTGAGATTGCAAGAAGAGTTAAGGCCTTTAGCTTGAGCCATCCTCAAGCCGATCTTATTCGCCTAGGCATTGGCGATGTCACTGAACCACTTCCTTTGGCATGTCGCAATGCGATGAAAAAAGCCATCGATGAAATGGGCACAGAGTCTGGCTTCCACGGATATGGACCAGAGCAAGGGTATAGCTGGCTTAGAGAAGTAATCGCTCAAAATGATTACCAAGCACGTGATTGTGATATCAATGCAGAAGAAATTTTCATTTCTGATGGTTCAAAGTGTGATAGCAGCAATATTCTTGACATTCTCGGAGAAGACAATCGAATTGCAGTCACAGATCCTGTTTACCCGGTTTATGTAGATAGCAATGTCATGGCAGGTCGAACAGGTCAAGCAGGAGACTCTGGTAGATATGCAGGGCTCTCATATATTCCAATTAATGAAGAAAATAATTTTCAAGCGCAGCTACCTGATCAACCTTTAGACCTCATATACCTTTGCTTCCCGAACAATCCAACCGGTGCAGTCGCAACCAAAAAGCAACTTGAAAGATGGGTTGAATATGCAAGAGATAATGATGCATTGATTTTATTTGACGCAGCTTATGAAGCTTTTATTCAGGATCAATCTTTACCTCATTCAATTTATGAGATTGATGGAGCTAATAAATGTGCAATAGAATTTCGCTCATTTTCTAAGAATGCAGGCTTTACAGGCACTAGATGTGCTTTCACAGTTATCCCTAAAAGCCTAAAAGGAAAGAGCATAAATAATGAAGAAGAAAGTCTTTGGAATCTATGGAATAGAAGACAATCTACAAAATTTAATGGAGTTAATTATGTTGTTCAACGTGGCGCAGAGGCTGTTTATTCAAAAGAAGGCAAAAGTCAAGTTAAAGCTCTTATTGATTTCTATATGAGAAACGCAGCAATAATAAGAGACTCGCTTTCCAAATCTGGTTTTACTATTTATGGTGGGGAAAATGCTCCTTATGTATGGATAAAGACTCCTGCTTCCATGTCATCTTGGGATTTCTTTGATTTCTTACTAGAAAAAGCAAATGTTGTTGGGACCCCAGGCAGTGGTTTTGGTGCTTCAGGAGAAGGTTATTTTCGTCTTTCGGCATTTAATAGCCGTTCCAATGTTCAATCTGCAATGCAACGTATAAACAGCTTAAATTAAATTATGAGTCAATATATTTACCACTTACAATTAAACACTAAGTTTAAAGTAGTTAATCCCTCAAGAATACTTGCGAATATGACTACTAGCCCAGCAACAGTCATAGATAAAAAACCTGAGGTTACAAGAAAGGTTTCACCCCTATACAAGGTCTTATTGCATAATGATCCAGTAAATTCAATGGAGTATGTAGTTCAAAGTTTGCGTCAAGTTGTACCTAGGCTTAGCGAGCAAGATGCCATTGCAGTTATGCTAGAAGCTCATAATACAGGACTTGGCTTAATCATAGTATGTGATCTTGAGCCTGCAGAGTTCTACTCACAAACTCTAAACTTCAAGGGCCTGACTACTTCTATCGAAAAAGACAGCTGATTTACTCTATTGCCAACACCTGGAACCATTGGTTAACCCAAAAGCATAAGTGGTTGCCAACATTAATATATATTCCATTAGTATATTTAATTGGATGGATAACCATCCAGCTAATTAAATATACTTTTATCAGAGACCTGCAGGATAATGAACTAAGTCTCATCGGTACATTTATTAGTTTTATATTATTTTTAATATTATTGCCAAGTTGGGTGAAACTTCGCTGGAGGAGGAGAAACTTCTTCAAAGCTATTGGATTAAGTGAATTTGCCTCACGCAAGTTTTGGAAATTTTTATTGAGAGGGATTCTTTATGCTCTCATATTAATATCCTTACTATTAATCATTCTCCTTTTATCACCCTGGGGCACCTGGATAGGTTTAAGAAGTTCCCAAGTTTTGATTAATGCAATCTTTCTAGGGGTCTTTGTAGGCTTTGCAGAGGAAATAATATTCCGTTCTTGGCTTTGGGGTGAAATGAATCAACTAGTCGGAGAAAAGTTAAGTTTGCCGATTAGCTCATTAATTTTTAGTCTTGTTCATATACGCTTTGATCTTCAGATTTGGGTACTATGTAAATTACTTCTTTGTTTATTCATATTAGGATTGGTTTTGTCATTAATTAGAATTATCGATCATGGCTCTTTGTTTGGCTGCATAGGCTTCCATGGAGCTTTAGTAACTGGTTGGTTTATAGTTTCCTCTGATTTGGTTAAGTTTTCATCTAATACTCCAGAATTTATTTTTGGTCACGGTGGTTCAAATTTGAACCCAATGAGTGGAATCTTGACAATTTCTCTATTAACTCTAATGCTTTTACTTCAACGAAATGCACTTGCAATAGATGGCGAACCATTTAGAGGGGCCCGCAATGCTTCTTCTAAAGGAGCTTCGCCATAATCACGTTCTAATAGTTTCATAACAGTTCTTCCAAAGTCTATAGGATTTTTATCAAAAGCCTCTAAACATATGCGTCCAAATATTTTACCCATTGGTTCAGGGTTCCATAGTAATTTTCTCGCTGTCCATGGCATCATACTCATAGGATTATATCCTTCCTTAATAAATCCTTTCTCAAACCCATATTGTTCTAAGTGAGTATGTGGCTGAAGACCTATAAAGAAGATTGCAGGCTCAACTTTATCTACGCCAAAAATACGTTCAATTTCTCTATGGTAGGCAATTGTTTGTCGGATTGTTTCAGGTCTCTCATCAATCACATTGAATGAATAATTAACCGAGACATTAGAATTAAAACCTGCCTCTGCAAGCATTTTACAATTATCTAAAACCGTACGTAGGTTATAACCCATTCGCATCTTTCTTGCTAATTCCTGAGAACCAGAGGTTATACCTATCTCAAAGTAGCTCATCCCAGTTTCTACCATTAAATGTGCAAGTTCATGATCTATATTATCTGCTCGAATATATGCGGCCCAATTAATATCATTTAAGCCTTCATCTTTAATGGCTTGCAAAAGTTTCTTTGCATCATCCATATAACGGCGAGCAGGTATAAATTGAGCATCAGTGAACCAGAAACTTCTCACACCCATTTCATATAGCTGGCGCATTTCAGCGACAACTTCTTTTACAGGGTTTACACGTACTTTCTTACCTTCTACAACTGTATAAACGCAATAGCAGCAATTATGAGGGCAACCTCTTTTAGTCTGCACACCTATATAGAAATCGCCTGCATCTAGATACCAATTCAATTGAGGCCATATAGAAGAAATATATGAATAGTCACACGCTGTCTTCGGTAAGCTTAGAGGCTGTTCATGGATCAGGGCCTCTCGTGGATTTTCTCCAACAACAAAACATCTTTCATCGCTAATTGAATCTCCTCGCAACAATTTCTCTAGCAAAGGTTCCCCTTCACCTATCGAGATAATTGTCCCTTTAGGTAAATGTTTGCCTAACTGTTCATAAAAAACACTGACAGCTCCACCACCTAAAACAACTCGAACATCGCTGTTGTACTTCAAGGCATGTCGAAGTCCTTTCCTGACCAAATGTTGATTACGCCACAACTCTCCATAGTGGCTTGTCATTAAGCGCAGGCCGCCTAAAGCACCTCTCAATCGCTTGAGCGGATTCCGTGCATAAAAGACTTCAAATGAATTTTGAAGAGGGTTGCCACCTCTGCCATCAACTGGGGCATATATCTGAATATCTCTCCAAGAAAAAACCAGCAATGAAGGATGAAAGGCATCTATTGTTGATAAGAGAGCTCTTTCAACATCAAGTACTGGTATTGCGGCTAAATCAAGTATCTGCTGTGGAAGGTCAGGAAATTTCTTATGAAGGTGATCGGCCAAATAAATCGGTCCTATTGGAAATATTGGATTACATGGCAAGCGAATAAATAAAATTTTCTGAGCTTCTAACAGCAGGTCAGAAACCCTATATTGATTAGAGCTAATTAATTCACTGTTACCCATCTTGGAACGTTTAAGCTGAAAGGCACTGCTGTCACAAAGACGCTAACAATTAATCAACTTGTTTTTGGCGCCTTGCTTGAAATTAATTGATTTTGTACAACAGCTTTAGTTAAATCCAATAATACTGCTAAAGCATAAATTCTTCTTATAGATGAGCTTTTATACAGGCAAGCACTTAACCCAGACTAGAAAATAATTCTTTTTGATTCGCAAACCCTTCCAACTTTTACAAACAATTTGAGCAATCTTCCTTTAAGATCCTCCTGGCAGGCTCCGTCCTGTCCTTACTAACTGTCCCTTTGGGACACCTTTCACGTCCTCATGACCACC
>MDTE01111180.1_pt1 | contig 13302 bp, 12 predicted proteins | sample 811231 | NCBI WGS metagenome assembly MDTE01 (sample SAMN05326651, study PRJNA326480) | marine metagenome | isolation source: seawater | place: Indian Ocean: Red Sea | collected 2010
CAAATTCTTTTCGGCTCATTTCATAATATTCTAAATATTTATCGACAAATTCTTCAGGATAATGGTTGTCATAAAGATTAGCTAAATTAATTCCTTGGTCTCTTGTCATTGCACCTCTTCTTATCTCAATACCAACATCTTGAGTGGCTCTTCCAAAACCAAACTTTAAATACATCAAGTAAGTATGTAATGAGTATAAAGCTTGGTCATTTTGAGCAAAGTTGGTAAATGTTCCTGGATTTTGATCTTCTTTTTCATGCAAATTAAACTTTTCTTTTGATACCAGATAATTTCTGTAAGAATCCCATGGCTCAAAATAAGACCAATGTGTTAATGAAATTTTACTCTTTTTAACTTCATTTTCAGGTAACTCAAACCAATATAAGTCCTTTTTACTAAGTTTGCTTTCTTTAAGAATTTCATTATACCCGCCCTCAAAATAATTTTTGATCATGTACTTAGCGTCAAATATTGCTTTGTTTTTATTCTTTGTTGATCCACCGTATTCAATTTCTCCGTCCTCTGCGTAAAAAATTAAATTTATTTTATTTTGAAGAGCTACCTTCATAACTACAGAAAAAATTGATACTAGCCATCCATAATAAGGTGAACCCTTTTTAATAAAACCTAATTTATTTAATCTTCTCATTGCTTTATAATTTGCGGTTACATGAACGTGATCAAAATTCTGCTCCAAAAATTTAATTATATTTTTTTGACCAATGCTAGTTTCTAGAGGTGGCCTTGAAGTAACTGTTAAAGGTTTTAATCCGAGTTCGTCTCTTAATTTGTGTGCAACGTAGGAACCATCTTTACCTCCACTAACAGGAATTATACAATCATAATTTCCATTTGATTTATATCTTTTTAATATAGAAGCAAGTTCTTTCTTTCTTTTATTCCAATCTAATTTTTTTTTCTCTTCTGACCATTGGCAGGCATTACACCAACCTCGTTTATCAAAAGTAATTCTAGGTCTTTGAGAATTATTAATACAGTTTTTGCACCAAAATAGTTTATCCAATTTATTCTCCTAGGTAGCCTTAATACTTTAAATTTAAATCAAAAAATCTTTTCTTTCTTATATTATTTAAATTTATTTTTTCTAAAATTTTTACAATTTTTTTTGAAGCACCGGGATGACCATACAAAAAATTATTATTCACGATTTTTCTTTTAAAATTTTTAGAAAACAATTTATTGATTGCCAAAATAATTGAATTTTTTCTCATTTTAACATTAATTATGCTATTTGACAAAACTCTTCCTGATTGACGATCACCTATATTTATAGTTCCTTTCTTAAAGAAAGGCATTTCAAGTATGCCGCTTGAAGAATTTCCAATCATCGCATCAATATACTTAAGTAATGAAAAATATTTAATTTGACCCAATGATTTAAAAAAATATGTATTTTTTTTATTTTTACAAAATTTTTTTATTGAATCAACAATAATTCTATTTTCTAAATCAGCGCCGGGCATAGTAAAAATTAAATTGGGTGTTTTTAGTGTCTCTAATGCAGACAATAATTCTTTTATATGTTTTTGCGCTGTGTTTTTATTTGCTGTTTCAGGATGAAAATTAATCAAAAAGCTTTTTTTATTTAAATTAATTTTTAATTTTTTTTCTAGTTGTGCTTTTGAAATCAAATTTGTTTCAGCTATGCTGTCTACTCCAAGACCACCCACTATGTGAACATTTTTTGGGTTTTCTCCTAGTTGAATAACTCTTTTTTTATAAATTATATTTGCTACAAAATGAATATGTGACATCTTTGTTATAGAATGTCTAAATGCATCATCGATTGCTCCATTAGTAACTTCTCCTCCGTGAATATGTGCTACCGGGATTCTGCATAGACTACTTGAAATAGTTGAAGCTAAAATTTCATATCTATCTCCTAGTACTATTAACAAATTTGGTTTTAATTTTTTTAATAATTTAGATGTATCCAGTATACATTTAGACATCACTTTAGATATATCTTGAGAATTATCAGAATTAAATTTACATATTATTTTTTCATCTACTTTAACTTTAGTATCCTTAATTTCATTATAAGTGTAACCGTACTTTTTAGAAAAGTGAGTTCCAGATGCTATGATTTTTAATTTAAATTTTTTGTTTTTTTTAATTTTAAAAATTAAATTCTTTAGCAACCCAAAGTCAGCTCTTGTACTGGTAATAATACAAATTTTCATTATAAAAATATAAAATCGTCAACTTTGAAATTTTTTTTAGATTTTTTGCCGATAATTTTATTCCAATAAATCGGAGAAATTCCACCTTCTGGTCTTTTGCAAGTGATATTAAATTCAGAAAATGTTTCCCCCTTTATTATATTTCTTTTTGCTACAATTGACTTTCTGACTAATTTTTTATTTTTTAATTCAGATTTAGTTGGTTTTTTTAAATAACTACCAAGTAGCATTTCTGTATTTCTTATTAATTTTACATAATTAAAAAAATTTTTTGGTTCCATACTAGCTTTATGATCAGGACCTTTCATATTTTTGTTTAAGGTTATATGTTTTTCTATGACTTTTGCTCCAAGAGCTACTGCTGAAATTGCAGTTTCATTACCAGTAGTATGATCAGAATAACCCACATCAATATTGAAAAAATTTTTAATATTTTTCATTGCTAATAAATTTACATTATTAAGCTGTGTTGGATAGTCTGTATGACAGTGTAAGACTGTTATGCATTTTTTTTTTACACCGTTTTTAGTTAAAATACTTATAGCTCTAGAAACTTCCTTTAAAGTCGCCATGCCAGTGGATAGAAAAATTTTTTTTGCTCTTTTTGCTACTTTCTTCAAAAAAATATAATTATTGATTTCACCAGAAGCTATTTTGATAGAAAAAATTTTTAATCGATAAAGTAAATTTAAACTTTCCAAATCAAAAGGACTTGAAATAAAGCTAATTTTCTTTTTTTTACAATAATTAATAATCTCTTTATGATCAGCTTCCGACAGTTCAAGTCTTTTTAAAATATTAAATTGTGACTGCTTTTTTTTCACGTTACTGACCTGGTACTGAACGGGTTTAGTATTTCTGCAAACTAGATTTTCAGCTTTAAATGTCTGAAATTTTACATAATCAGCTCCAGATTCCTTTGCAGCATTTATAAGTTTTTTTGCAAGCTTAATATTTCCATTGTGATTTACGCCCACCTCAGCAATTACTAATGTTTTATTTTTCATAAATTTATTTAAGAATCAAGCTTTGGCTGCTTGGTAAATTTATTACTTTTTTGTAAATTTCTTTAGCTCCAGATAAATTCATTTTTTGTTTTTTTTTGTAGGGTTTAAGCTCTGAAATTAATCTCCACGCAGGTCTTATATAGATTAAATTTTTATGTGATTTTTTTAAAATTTTATTCTTTAAATTAATATTATTATTATGAAGAATTAATGTTTGTAGCCAATAATTACTATTTGCATTTTTTGGTTGTTTATATAGAGAAACACCTTTTATCTTTTTAAAAACATTAAAATATTTTTTAAATAAAGTTTTTTTTGCTTTTAGATAAATATGAATTTTTTCTATTTGAGCAAGACCTAAAGCAGCATTTAAATTTGGCATTCTAAAATTATAACCAATTTCATCATGGATATACTCCCATTTGTGTTTCAATTTTGCTGTAGTTGTCAGATGCTTGATTTTCTTTGCTAATAGTTTTTTGTTCGTAATAGCCAGGCCGCCGCCTCCAGTCGTAATAATTTTGTTTCCATTAAAGCTTAAACAGCCTGCTTCTCCAAATGTTCCCAAGTGTTTTTTTTTATAAAAGCTACCTAATGCCTCCGCCGCATCTTCAATGACTGCCAAATGAAATTTTTTGGCAACATTTATAATACCTTGAATGTCACACGGATGACCAAATACATGCACTGGAACAATTGCTTTAATTACTCTTCCAGTAAACTTATTTACACATTTGTTACCTTTAATTTTTGAAATTTTATTTAGATAATTTTCTAATTTTTTACAATTAATTCCAAAATTTTCTATTTGAGAATCTACAAAATGTGGCTCAGCTCCTAAATGACTTATTGCATTTACCGAGCCTACAAAAGTTAATGATGGAACTAAAACTTCATCATTTTTTCTAACTCCACAAGCTAAAAGGGAGATGTAAATTGCCTGCGTTCCATTTACAACGGCAATCGCAAATTTAGCCTTGGTAAATTTTTTAATTTTATCTTCAAATTTATTTACATACGCCCCTGTTGACGACACAACGTTTTGATTTATTGTATTTTTTAAATATCTAATTTCTTTACCCAAAAACAAAGGTTCGTGAAGCTGGTGAGATCCTCTACCCACAACTTTTTGAATTGTTTTTACAATAAGACTATCCGAAATATTTTTCACAATTTTTCTTTATCTATAATGTTATTTCCAAACTTAGAATGTTTGAACGTATTTAGTATTTTTTCATTTTTTTTGAAAAAATTTATCATTTCTTCAATTCCATCCTGCACTGTATATTCAGTTTTAATATTTAAAATTTTGCTGATTTTAGAAAAATCTACTTTGTAATTTCTTGGATCCTTAGATTTATCAGTAAAAGAAACTTTGCTATTCGGTATAAACTGAGCAATCTTTTCTACAATTTGTTTTTTTGTAAAATTATTATTATTACTACCAACATTAAATACCTGAAAATTAGTTGTCTTTTTATTAAAATCTAAAATTTTTTCTAGAATTCTTGCAAAATCTTTTACATGGCAATATGGTCTCCAAGTATTAGAATCATAAACCTCTAGCTTTTCATTCTCGAATATAGATTTTGTAAATTGATTAATCGTTAAATCAAATCTCATTCTTGGAGACAAACCAAATGCAGTCGCAAATCTTAGTATGGTTGGGCTATAATCTAATTTATTTTTTTGTGATAAAATATATTTTTCAACTTCTACTTTCTGTTTTGCGTACAGGGATAATGGTTTAAGCTCAGCATTTTCATTTAAAGGCAAGTCAGTATCACTCAAGCCATAATTGGAACAAGTCGATACAAAAATTAGTTTTTCAATTTTTTTATTTTGGCAATTATCTATTAATTTTTTTATCCCGATATCATTAATTTTTTCTGAAGCTTCTGGGTACTTTTTTGTTATAGGATCCCCAACTAAACCCGCTAGAATTATAACTGCATCACACTTGCTCAATAATTCGTTTGTTAATGAATCGTTTCTCAAATCTCCTAAAACAAAATCAAATTCGTTATTTTTTTCAAACTCACTTATTGAATGAAAATTATTATAAATTAAATTATCTAAACAAGTTACTTTATATTTTTTATCAAGCAGATATTTTGCTAGAACAGTTCCTATATATCCCGCGCCACCAACTAGTAAAATTTTTTTTTTCATTAATTCAATTTTTTTCTAGTTTGATTCCATCTCTATCAATTTTATAGATACAATCACAATTTTCTAAAGTTGATAAGCGATGGGCAATCATAATTATGGTTTTTTTTCCTTTAAGAGCATTTACTTCATTAAGAATTTGCTTTTCAGTTTTTGAGTCCAAAGAATTGGTGCATTCATCTAAAATAAAAACTTTTGGTTCTTTGTATAATGCCCTTGCAATAGCAATACGTTGCCGTTGTCCCCCGGAAATTCTATCGCCAGATTCACCAACTTTTGTGTCCAAACCTGCACCTAACTCATTAATTAAACCATCTAATTTTGCATTAAGCACGGCTTTATTAATTGAAGCATTATTAATTTTTTCCTCCGGTAAGGCAAAAGCTATGTTTTTTTTAATTGTGTCATCAGTTAAAAAAATATTTTGAGGAACATAACCAATTTGATTTTGCCAGCTTTTAATATTTTCAAAAACATTAACATCATCAACGTATACAGCGCCACTAGTTGGTTGGATAAGTCCCAGGATTATATTTATCAAGGTCGTTTTTCCAATACCGCTTTCTCCCATAAGACCGACTGCAGTCCCGCTTTTAATATTTAAGTTTATATCTTTTAGTATGAGTGGGCCTGTATCTGAATATTTAAAATTGACATTTTTTAGAACTATTTCCTTATTTAATAAAATCTTTTTTGTAGATGTTTTATTTATATTTTTTTCAAAATTTATTTGAGAAAATTCTCTAAAAACTGAATCAACTGCTGCACGATTATAAAGAATAACCTGGATAGAATTCATTATTCTTGTAAGAGATGGCATTAACCTGAAAGCTGCAGCTGCAAACAATCCTAATAACGGCACAATATATGACAGCTCTTTATATTGAAAAAGCATTAAAAGTATTAGCAAAACAAAACCTATAATTACAAGCCACTCAAGCCACAGTCTTGGAAGCGAATCTACAAAATTGTGTTTGAATTCTGCTAAATTAATAATCTTATTATTTTCAGTAAATTTCTTAATCATTTCATTAGATCTTTGAAGAATCTTAATGTCTTTAATCGCACCAAAGCCTTCTTGTAAATATTTTAAGCTAAAACCTGTGTGAGCTTGCCTCGTTTTCCCCCACTCTTTCTCTTTAGTTTGAATCTTCTTAAAAAATAAATATCCAAAAAATCCAAGAAATAGTATCACGCCTATCGATCCCATTGGTTCGTAAATTACTACAAATGCAGATACACCCAAAAAAACAACAACTTCGGTTACCAATAAAATTGAAGACTTTAAAACATGAACAACAAGAGGAATTTCATTTATATTTCTTATTAATTTTGAGGAATTATTATTTAAATGAAAACTGTAAGGTTTATTTAAATATATTTCATAAAGTCTATTTGATAAAGCAACTCGAGTGTTTGCAAATACTTTCGTTTGTACATATGAAACGAGCGTTAAAAAAATAACCTTAAACGTATAAACAAACAAAAGAGCCGAAATTAAAATAAGAACTAAATTATTTCGTGAATCCGGGTAAATGCCAAAATTATTTAAAAATTCAATTATATAATAATTCATTTCGTCTGCTATAAGTGTTTGCATAAATGGAATAATTAAACCAATTCCAAGTGTCTCCAAAATCATTGATGCAAAAGACAACACAATAAAAAAATAAAAATATCTTAGCTGTTTTTTTGAAAGTATAGCTTTAATTTTTTTATACATTTTATAAAAAGATTTTTAGATAAAATATTAATAACAATGTTAAATTAGACATAGCTCCGCACTTAGCTGAGTAGCTATTTCTGGTATTGTGTTCATGTATCTTTTATAATGCGGAGTAATTAAATTTACTTTTATCAGAAATTGAAACTTTAATTTCTCCAATCAATACGTTTATTTTCTTAGCGTCTTTTTTTATAAGACTAAATATATAGTCATTAAAAGGACCATTTAAAATTTTACCTTTATCACTAATTCTTTCTTTAAAAAAAGTATTTTGAATCAAGCCATTTTGGTCTTCATGACATTTGCAATAACTAATAAAATTAGTAATTTCATTTTGACATTTCTTTTTCTCAGAGTATAAAATATTTTTTAAACCCTTCAAAAACTGTAGGCTGGAAAGAGAATATTTTTTTTCGCTAAATGTTGAACTGTAGCAAAAAAGATAGCTCCCCAGTAAATTTTTTATATTTTTTTTATTTTTATTTTCAACTTTTGGATAATAAAATTTAATATCAGAAATTTTCTTTTTAATTTCATTTTTAAAATAATTAATATTTTCAGTTGAAACTACTATCCACATTGAGCTAATCTTTGTTTTCGACTTCTTTTTTTAATTCATCATATTCTTCTAATTTTCTTTTCATGAAATTTAATGTTAGCTTAGTCTTTTCGGTTATTCCTCTGGGTGTTAATAAATATAAGTATCTAATTTTATCTGGATTTTTTTTAAAATTTTTAATCTTTATTAAACCTTTTTTTTTCAATTGATTTAAAACATAATTTAATTTACCCAAGCTAATCTCTAGCTCGGAAGCAAGTTCTCGCTGACTTGCCGAAGGCTTTTTTGATAATTTTCTTAATACTTCAAATTGTTCTTGACTAATTTTTTTCACGATTGTACTATTGTTCAAAAATTGAACAAAGTCAAGAATTATGCTCAATTATTGAACATAGCTCTGCCCAAATGTTGTATAAAAATATTGGTAAAATAACTGTGAAAATTTCAACTTCATTTATGGAAAAAAGTAATGGTAATTAAATGCATTGTTCAGGCAAGAATTGCTTCAAAAAGACTGCCAGGCAAAGTGTTAAAAAAAATAAGAAACAAAGAAATTCTGTTGCATATAGTTGAAAAATTAAAAAGAAGTAAGGATATTAAAAAAACCATTGTAGCAACCTCAACTTCTAAATCAGACGATAAAATTGAGTTCTTTTGTAAGAAAAAAAAACTAAATTATTTTAGAGGTAGTTTGCAAAATGTTTATAAAAGATATTCTGACTTACTAACTAATGAAAAATGTGATTTTTTTATTAGAGTTTGTGCTGATAGTCCTTTGGTAAATGAAAAAATTATAAAAAAACTTATATTTTTTTTAAAGCATTATAAAAATAAATATGACATTTACACAAATGTTTTTCCACGTTCGTTTCCTAAAGGTATTTCTATAGAAATTATTAGCCGGAAAATTTTTATAGAAAATATTAAAAATATTAAAAAGAAAAAATTTAAAGAGCATGTAACAAAATATTTTTACGCTAATTCCAAAAAATTTAAAATATTCAATCTTAAGTTTAAGAAAAATTATAAAAATATAAATCTTTCTGTTGATAATGCGAATGATTTCAAACTAATAAATTATCTTTATAATATAAAAAATTTTAACAAACTTACATTGGAACAGGTAATAAATAAATATAGGTTATTAAATGAAAAAAATTAATTGTGCTGTTATTGGTTTAGGTGTTGGATTAAGACATGCGCTAGCAGTCCAAAAAGCAAACTATGCAAACTTAAAAATAGTTTGTGAATTTAATAAGAAAAAATTAAAAAAATATTCAAAACTTTTTTCAAAATCAAAATTTGTTGAAAATGATGATTTGATATATAAAGATCCAGATATTGATTTAGTTATTATAGCTTCTTATGATAATTATCATTTCTCTCAAATTAAAAAATGTATAAAAAGTAAAAAACATTTTTTTGTTGAAAAACCTTTTTGTCTAAAATTAAGGGAATTTAAAATTATTGAAAATCTATTAAAAAAAACTAAGATAAAATTTTCTTCAAATTTAATATTGCGAAATCATCCTTATTTTAAATTTCTAAAAAAACAAATCGATTCTAAGAAAATTGGTAATTTATATCATTTAGAAGCAAGCTACAATTACGGCAGACTACCTAAGCTCACTAAAGGCTGGAGAGGAAAAATACCTTTTTATTCGGTTACATTAGGTGGCGGCATACATTTGGTTGACCTCGTTTTGTGGTTAAATAATTATTCAAAAATAATAAAAGTTTTTTCAATTGGCAATTCCATTTCTACAAAAAATACTTCGTTTAAATTTAATGATTTAGTTGTTGCAATAATTAAATTAAAAAATAATGTTACTTTTAAACTTACATCAAATTTCTCATGTGTAATGCCACACCATCATGTGCTTGAAGCGTACGGAACTAAAAAAACATTTATTTATAATTTTAATAATGCTCAAAAATTTATTTCTAGAAGCAAAAATACTAGCTCTATAAAGCTTAATAGAACTTATAAAACTTCTGAAAAATCAAAAATTTTAACTTCATTTATTAAATCTTTAATAAAAAATAATAAAAAAAATATTGTAAAACAAAATGAAATTTTAAATTTGATGAACGCCTGTTTTAAAATAGAGAGTGCTCTAAAGGAGAGAAAATATTAGTTATGAAAATACCTTTTGGTAAGCCTATTATAGACAATAAAGAAATCAGTGCGGTTAAAAAGATCTTGGCACAAGGCACTTTAGTTCATGGGAAAAAAACTATCGAATTTGAAAGAAATTTTAAAAATTTTACCAAATCAAAATACTCCGCAGCAGTTTCATCTTGTACCGCAGGTATGCATTTATTTTACTTTGTAAATAACATTGGCAAAGGTGACGAGGTAATAGTTCCATCACAAACGCATTTGGCTACTGTCCATGCTATTGAATTGTCAGGTGCCAAGCCAATTTTTATAGATTCTGAAATAAATACAGGAAATATCGACATAAACCAGATTGAAAAAAAAATAACAAAAAAAACAAAGGTGATCACTGTTGTTCATTACCTTGGTTTCCCTGTGGATATGAAAAAAGTAATTCAAATAGCAAATAAATATAAATTGTTAGTTTTAGAAGATTGCGCGCTAGCATTAGGAGCAAAAATTTATAATAAACACGTAGGTAATTATGGTGATGCAGGAGTTTTTTCATTTTATCCAGTAAAACATATGACTACAGGAGAGGGCGGCATGTTAATTACAAAATCAAAAAAAATCTGTAATAAAATTAAATCAGCAAGAGCTTTTTTTGTTAGCAGAGATCATTCAAATAGAAAGTTACCAGGCATATACGATTGCAATGGATTAGGATTTAACTATAGAATGAATGAAATTGAAGCCACATTAGGAATACAGCAGCTAAAAAGAATTCCAAATTTTCTAAAAGCAAGGAAAGAAAACTTTTTTAAATTATTAGAATTTTTTAAAAAAGAACAAGATATTTATGTTCCTTATATTAAAAATAAAAATTTTCAAAGCGCTTTTTATTGTTTCGCAATTATACTAAAAAAATTCAGCTTAAAAAAACGAAATGAAATAATGAAAAAAATTAACAAAATTGGAATAGGAACAAGTGTATATTACCCTCATCCTGTACCTAGATTAAAATATTATAAAAAAAAATATAATTTAAACAAGTCACTATATAAAAATGCCACAATATTTAGCGATCAAATTATTTGTTTGCCAGTAGGTAAGCATGTAACTGGAGTCAAAATTAAATTTATGATTTCAAAATTAACTAAAATATTCAATATTATAAAAAAATGAAAAAAATATTAATTGTCGGAGGAGCTGGATTCATTGGTCACAACTTGGCTATCGATCTAAAAAAAAATGGAAATAGTGTATTAGTCGTTGATAGTCTTGAAGTAAACAATTTAGCTTCAATTACAAATAATGTTGATAATATTCCCTTTCCCTCATTATCAAAAAAAATAATTCATGAAAGACTTGATCTGTTTAAAAAAAATAATATTGAATTAAAAGTTCAAGATGCGAGAGATTATCGTGAAATATCAAAAATTGTTAATGCTTATAAACCTGATGTATTAGTACATTTAGCAGCAGTCTCACATTCAAATCGTTCTAATAAAAATCCCTACTCTACTTTTGACCACAGCTTAAGAACATTAGAAAATACATTGGACTCTACGCGGGATAGCGTTGGACATTTTATTTTTTTCTCATCAAGCATGGTTTATGGAAATTTTAAAAAAGATGAGGTAACGGAAGATCTAGAATGTAATCCAGTTGGAATTTATGGAACTTTAAAATATGCAGCAGAAAAAATAATTATTGCATATAACCAGGTATTCAATACGCCCTACACTATTGTAAGACCATCAGCTTTATATGGAGAAAGATGCGTTAGCAGAAGAGTCGGTCAGGTATTTATAGAAAATGTATTAAATAAAAAAAATATAATTATTTCTGGAGACGGAAATGACAAATTAGACTTTACTTATATTGATGATTTAATTTCAGGAGTAAATAAAATAATAAATAATAAAAAATCGATTAATCAAATTTTTAATGTCACATATGGCAGCTCAAGAAAAATAATAGATTTGATTGAAATTTTAAAAAAATTTTATCCAAATATTAAAGTAACTTTTGAAAAAAAAGATAAATTAACACCAAAAAGAGGTACGCTTTCAATTGAAAAAGCTAAAAAACTACTAGATTACCGACCTAGCTGGAGTGTCGATGAGGGTTACGTAAAATATATAAAATGGTATCAAAATTTTCACAAAAATGTTTAAAAAAAAATTAAAAAAAACATTTATAATCGCCGAAATAGGCAATAACCACGAAGGCTCATTTGAGATTGCAAAAAAATTAATTATTGAGGCTCAAAAGTGTGGTGTAGATGCTGTAAAATTTCAAACATTTGATACTAAAAATTATATCTCTAAAATAGATTCTAAAAGGTTTAAAAGAAATAAAAAATTTGAGTTATCAAACAATCAATTCATTAAATTGTCTCAATTAACAAAATCAAAAGGTATGAAATTTATTTCAACTCCTTTCGATATAAAGAGTGCAGAATTTTTGTCAAAAATAGTAGATGTTTTTAAGATTTCATCAGGTGATAATAATTATAAGTTATTGATAGAAAAAATTTTAAGTTTTAAAAAAACAACTCTTATTTCAACAGGCTTGTTAACAGAAAAAGAAATTTTTGATTTAAAAAATTTTATTTATCGAAAAGTAAATAATTTTAACTTGATATGGTTTTTGCACTGTGTTTCTTGCTATCCGGTTAGTGCTGACTCAGCTAACTTAAATTTTATAAAAAAAATGATTTCAAAAATAAGTCCTAATGTCGGATATTCTGATCACACTCTTGGAATCGTTGCACCAATAATTGCTGTTACATATGGTGCTAAAATTATTGAAAAACATTTTACACTTGATAATAATTTTTCAAACTTTAGAGATCACAAAGTTTCTCTTAATCCTGAAAATATGAAAAAAATGGTTCAAAATATTAAAGATGCTGAAAAAATGATTAGCAAAAATATTTTGAAAATATCCTATGAAGAAAAAAAAAATATAAAGTCCATGAGAAGATCTTTATATATCAATAAGTCTAAAAAAAAATATGAAAAAATAAATTTAGAAGATTTATTAATGGTAAGACCTGAAAAATATTTTAAAGCCAATGACTATAAAAAAATAATTGGAAAAAAATTAAAAAAAAATATTGATATAAATCTTCCTTTAAAGAGAAAGCATTTTAGCTAACTTAAAATAATGAATATTGCAATCTTTACCACAAACACACCTCATCATAATTACTTTTTGCATGAAATAACCAAAAAAGAAGAAATAAAATTAGTATTTTTTGAAAAAAAAAAAATAAAATTTAAATTTAAAACTTCACACCCTTTTGAAAAAAAAAGAAATATTTACGAAAAAAATCTAATTGCTAAAAGTAAAAAAAACCATAAGCAAAATTATAAGAAAATAAACGTATTTAGCGTCAACGATAAAAACGTCCAAAAAGATCTGCTCAAAAATAAAATAGACTTAATTTTTGTATTTGGTACAGGAAAAATAAAAAAAAAATTAATAAATAAATACAAAAATAAAATATTAAATTTTCATGGTGGAAA
>MDTE01156682.1_pt1 | contig 13299 bp, 6 predicted proteins | sample 811231 | NCBI WGS metagenome assembly MDTE01 (sample SAMN05326651, study PRJNA326480) | marine metagenome | isolation source: seawater | place: Indian Ocean: Red Sea | collected 2010
CAATTCAAGATTTCTATTCACAGTCTAAGAAGCAAGATGGTGGTTTAGTATTCTACACTGGTCTTAACTCTAATGGTGACTTATACATTGGTAACCGTAAGATTGATGCTATTACTGGTGAAGAAGAATTCCTAGAGTCTGCTAAGTTAATTGATTCTGATGATGATACAGAGGATATTGGTGGTCTAGTCACTACGTTTGATACTCCTGTAACATTCAATGAGTATATCACAGTTAATGGTGGTGATAATCAGGATAAGACAAGTACATTTAACTCACCTGTAACTATTAATGTTCTTGGTAGAGTTAGAGACTATGCTCTTAAAGTTATCTCTAACACATCTCCTAATGATGGAGATGATGGATCTCTTGACACTACACAACAGTATCTAAATCAAGATACTAATGGTCAGATTGTAATTGCTAGGAATAGAATTGCTGCATCTGTCTTCCAGTTTAACCCACGTGGTTCTGCTGGTGCTGCTCAAGGATATAAGATCCAGAATCATGTAGTTAATAACCTTGGTTCTAATATTTCTCCTAATCAAGATGTATTGATTAGTGCTGGTGGTACTGCAATCAATGCAGAACAAGCAGTACAATATGGTAACGCTGGATCACCACTATCAGGTGACATGTTACTTAAAGGTAATGATGTAGGTAAGTCTGGTTCACTTGGTTGGATCTATGCGAACTTCTTCAGACCTATTACTGCTAATCAGATCAAGAGATTTGTATTTGATGGTACTAGTATTGTTAAAATTGAATGGGAAGGATTAGATAACTTCAGTCTTAAAATTCAATCAGGATCTCAGATCAAGATTGCTGGATATAGTGACAGTGCATTGAATGGTACATGGCCTGTAATTGCCAATGGATTTGATCCTGCTAACGATCACTGCCACATTTCTATCATTGAAAATAGAGCAAACATTCAGAACCAGAATCCTAGAGACTGGTCTGCTGAAGGTAGTGCTACTATGGAAGCAGCAAATGCTGCATGGAAAGAGTTTGGTGTTCTTGGATCAGAGACTATAAGAACTCAGACAGAATGGAAGGGTGATTTCAGACTTGGTATTAACACCATTTCACGTGCTGATCATGCTGCATATGCTAATGGATTTGTTCATGATAATGGACCTGCTATAGGAGTTAATCCTGATACACAACCTCGTGCTAACTTGGATGTTGTTGGTACAACATTCATCAGTGGTAAGACATTAGTTAAGTACGATGCTAACGGTAGTGTAACAAATAATAATTATCTAAGTGGAACTAACTTTACCACTTGGGAGAGAGCGTTCTTTGAAGAAGATAATGCTCTGTTAGTTGGTGGTGATGCATACTCACCAGACAATGAAGCAGTGATGAGGGTTGCTACCACAGGTGGTGGTAGATTAGGTGTTAACACACTAGCTTCAAGTGTAGTATTGACTGGTCAATATACAGGATTACCAGATCCTAGATTGAATGAGAATTTAACTGTTATTGGTACTGGTAGATTCAGTGATGATGTTAGATTCCAACAGGATATTGATATAGATGGTGGAGGTGGTGCTAATACTGCTGAAGTTAGAACACAAATTACTGAGGGTACATTTGAGTTCTTGATGACTCCTTCATTCACTGGTACTTTAACTGGTGGAGTAGCTGGATTCAAGGCACTTGGTGATGCACGTAATATTGAGATTGGTAATGTTACTGGATTCGTTCAGCATATTAAGGTTGGTAATACCAGTTATGATAGTCATATCAGTATTGGTGCAACTCCTGATAATTATTTCCTCAACTCAGCATTAACTCTTGGTGTTTCTAAGATAGTAATTGGTGGTGCTTATGATAACACTGAATCACAATCCTTTACTAGAGTAGGAAGTAAGTCATTCATTGCTGATGGTGATGTATGGATTGGTAACAGAAGGACACAAGATGACTTTGTTAATCTTTATAGTCCTGCTGGAACTGTTAGCTTCTTCTCTAACTCTGGTGGACCTAATAAGATTGATTTCGGTCTCAATGCATCCGAGATTAATATTGCTGGTCAAGGTGGTCTGACTACTATTAACAACAGATTACAGGTAAATGCTTCTGCTAAATTCCTCAGTGATATCTGGTTATGTGGTGGTACATCATCCTTCCAGTTTGCTGGTAACAGAGCACAGATGGGTACAGCTCTTCCTGCTCTTAAATGGGAGAACGGATTAACATCACCATATACTGAAACTAATCCTAATAAGAATGTTGATATTCTTAACGTTATTGTAAAACTATCAACTGAACAAGGATACAATCAAGTTGATGCTTGGGGTGATGCTAACTGGGGTCACTCATACTTCCAGAATGCACAGACAAATGTTGGTGGAACACAACAACCACAAAATTTACCTGCTTTGTCTGGTGATGAGTTCTACTTACCACTTAAGGTAGTACCATTGGTAAATGATTCTAATGGTAATTTGACACAACAGTATTTTGCTGTTGGTGATTATATCTTAATTGATACTGGTATTTCTGGAACAGATATCTATCCAGAGATTGTTCAGATTACTGAGTTAACAAGGACAACTGAAGCACCTTATGTTATTAAGGTTAAGCGTAAGCCGTTCGGTTCATTCCAAGGACCAACACCACATGTTGCTGGTGTATTCAAAGAGAATCATCCAGATGAAACACCTATCTATAAGGTTAATGTACAGTTTGATGCTACTTGGACAGAGCAAGACTTAGACAACACTGGACCACAAGATGATGTATATCTTGCAGAATTTGGTGGTAAGTTAATTGAGAATGTAGATTATATTATTGTTGGACGTAAGGATACTCAATTAAATGGTGACTATGATCTTGGTGAAATTATCAAGGTTATAGAAGAGAAAGGTGCTGTTAACCAGAAGTTAAAAGTATCTAACTGTGGTGATCCTGATGAGACAGTATTTGAAGTTGATTCTGTAACTGGTGGTGTTATTATTGGTAATCCAAATATACCTGGATCTGTTGTTGAGATTAATACTACTCTTAAACTTAAGGGTGGTTGTGGAACTATCAAGAAAGAAGAGATTACAGGTAGTATTGTACAGGATCCTACAACTGGTCAAACCAATTATATTACCAATATAAGTGCAGCAGATATTGCCAAGATACAAGTTGGTGATGTTATTACTGGTAATGCACAACAGTATCAATCATATCAATTGGTTGAACTTGCAACTAACTATGTAACTGAGGTTAGAGCAGATAGTATTAAGGTATTAAATCCTTATGGTGGATTTAATCTTATTAATATTGGATTCTTTGTTAGTCAGAATGAGACCTTAACACTAACTAATGGTAAAGGTCAAGAAGTATTTGATGTAGATTCTTGTACTGGTGTTGCTACTATTGGTAATCACTTCCGTAGAATGGAATTGGTTGAGTTCTATAGTGATGGTGTAGGACTAGCAAATGTTGTCCAAACACCTGCTCAAACAATAGCTACACATGCATCAGAGATTGACAATATTATTGTTCATTCATACTGGCATGATCCTGTTACTCTTAACCAAGGTGCAAGAACTACTATTCGTGATACTGTAGTTGCTCATTCATCATATGATTATGAAATACCAGTTCAGGGTACAGGATCAGGAACTAATGGACAGTTTGAAGTTGGTGACTTATTGATAGTTGGACCTACTGCATTAATTAATAGTGCTCCAGATCCAGGACTAACAACTATACTTGTTATCCGTTCTATTACTACTGGTGCAACTCCTGCACTTATTTGTGATGGTGGACAAGAAGGAACTACTGTTCCTGCTGTTGGTGACTTCTCTATTAATGATGAGATACTAAGGATCAAGAAACATAAGCAGTCTTCAAAACTTGTTGATATTGCTGTTCAACAGAGAGGTTCTAATGATTATACCTCTTGTATTCTTGAGACTGGATATATTGTTCAATCAAGAATTGATTATCCTAACTTCTTAAGATTTGAGAATCTTAATACTGGAATCAATCATCACTTTGAGGTTATTAGTAACCTTGCTGGCACAGTACATGATGAAGTAACCAATCATAATTATCAGTCTGGTTCTCTTGGATATGGTAAGGGTGATCTGAATATTGGTGGCGACTTAAATATGATTGGTGGTAACGTAACAATATTTGATTCCGTTAACCAATCAAAACTAGTAAACTTTATTAACGATCAAGGACACGCAGATCACTTGGGTGTCATGGAGATTGATGCTGGTATAACTGTTAAGGGTACTCTATTGATGTATCCTAACAGCTGCCCTGAAATGGTATTCCAGAGCACTGGTCATTGTGATCCTTCGTTTGAAGTTGATAATGTAGGTAATGTAACTGCTGGACTTACATTAAATGTAACAGGTGTACCAGCCACTGTACCTTCAGAGACTTCTGATATACTTTCTATTAGAAATCTTGGTATTAATGGTGCTGATAAGTTTGCTATCAAACATAGTGGTGCTATTGAATCATTTGGTATTGATCCATATTGGACTAAGACAGGTGGTGTTCACACTAGATATGTTTCTAATGGATCTACTGCTGCTGAGAAGATTCTCACTCCAAATATTCAGTATTTGGTAAGTGTAACTATAGAGGATGTATTAGTATTGACATTACCAGAGAATCCTACAACAGGAGATGTGGTTCGTGTTGTTGATGTTAGTGGTAATTTAGATTATAGAACTTCACTGGTTGTACGTGCTCCTGGTACTAATGTTAAGGTACAAGGAGATGCAACTGGTACTACATTACAAGAAGGTACTGGATTCTTAGCTGCCCCATATCCTTCAGGTGAGTTGGTAGTACAGACACCTAATGCAGGATTTGCTCTCATCTATCTTGGTGGAGTTGATTCAGCAGGTAGAGTGGGTATTCCAACAACTGAACAAGGTTGGTGGTTAGTGGAGGTTTAATAAATGGCATTCTATAATAGAGTTAAAGCAGCCAAAAATGTCCCTATAGGTACAATTATTCCTTGGTGTGGTTCTTCTTCAAGTGCTGCATCATCTGATGGTATACCTCATGGGTATATTATTTGTGATGCAGCTGCGAAAGGATTGAAGGCAGTTGATTATCCTCTATTAGCAAATAAATTAGGAAATACATATGGTCCCTTTCCTGAGAATGCAACTGATATACCAGGGATAGGAGGAAATATTGGTATTTCTAATCCATATCCTTATAATGGTGATCCACTTATAGGACATGTAGATACATTTGATCTACCTGATATGAATCAGAGAGCATATGTTGATATAGAATATACTAGAGTGGCAGCTGCTGATCCTGCTATTCAAGGTATATTAGGAATTTATATTAGTAAGAATGGTATTGAAGGAACTCAACCATTAACATTATATGATACTGATGTTGATATATTATTTGCTGTTGAGGCAGATGATACACTGTCTGGTAAGATAACTGGACATAGTATATCAGAGCCATCTTATTTTGATAGCATTTATTCAATACCTAGAAAATTAGGTATTGATCATACTCCAGGTCATGTTCACATGGCAGCAAGTGATAATGATTATGATGCAATTAAAACTGCCACGGCATATGGATTACCAGTTTTAACATTCCAACCAGGTGTTCCAACTACTGTTGCTGGAAGTGGATGGTCTAAGGATGTTACACCTGTTGGTGCATTTAGAAATGTTGACCCACCAGAGTCATGGAAGATAGGTAGTGGATTAGCAAATATTACTTGGTATGATGTTGATAATGAATCTCAAGTATTAAATACTACACAGAAGAACGTTGCTGCAACAAAAAATATAGTACCATTAGATCCAGGAGTAAATAGAAATATACCTGCTTTTGGTAATGCTCCTAAGTGGGGTTATCAAGATGATGGTAGTGGTTTACCAAGTATTCAAGTATCTGCTGACACTGGTCCTATACCAGCACCAGGAAATTATAATGGATTTGATAACTATCATCACAGTGAAGATGTTCCTGATTTTCGTCAGGGTGTTGCAGGTGGACAGGGTAGACCAACAGATCCTACATATGATCCAGATGCTTTCAGGACATATCCTACAACCAAGAACCATAATGCTGAAGAATGGGCTAGTACTGCATTAAGAGCACATACACATGACCCAATAGATATTGAAATGACTCGTGGTGTTAGGATGTCTAGTAGTATCCTAGTAAATAATGTTAGCACAAGTAGTGCCACACCTTTATCAGTTCAAGACGCTTTAAACATTGCTATGAATGTAAACACACCTTCATTGACAACAATATACATTATGAGGGCATTCTAATGGCAGTATTCTATAACAAAGAGAAATCAAAATTAGGAACTCTTTCGGGTACTATCATTCATTTTCCTAGACAGATGCCAGAGGATAATGATCCAGCTCTAAATTTACATAAAGAATTACTTCCTGCTGGATATTTAAGATGTGATGGTTCTGTATTGAGTAAGAATTTATATCCTGCATTGGCAGTTATATTGGGTGTTGGGTCAAATTCAAAGTTTATTAAAGAAGGTCAAACATTAACTGATGATCAGTTTCAATTACCAGATTTAAGACAGAAACATATTAGGGCTACAAATTCATCTGACCAAGGTGTGTATAATGATTTGTATGTCACTGATGCTAATGGTAATGAACAGGTTAAGGCTGGTGTTGGGTTAGAAGTTATTCAAAACGTACCATCACCATTTGAAATATCATATACTGGTAAGTTTTTCTTACCATCACAGACTGTAGAACTTTCTAGTCGTCCACAGTTCACTAGGAGTTCTGGTGGTATCACTTTTGCATCTGATGTGCAACAGAATGAGATACAACCACATATGCATTACTCTACCACATATAGACAGAGACAGCATTCTCAAGGTCAGAGTACTACCAGTTATACTAGTCCTCAAATGAATTATGAAAGAACTAGAAGTAGTTTAGTCTTATGTACTTGGTTTGAGAAGACAGTACAAGACTTATGTTATTGGGCATCAAGTGCTAGACATGATGGTAGTTATGGTGCTCCTGGTCCTGGAAACTGGCTTCAGGGTAACTGGGATTATGGTGGAGTATGTAGAAATGCTTGTGGATCATTTATGTCACAAGGTTTATGCTTATGGCCATCATGTTCTGGTACATCAACTGGTGATCATCAATCAGAAGGTGGTTGTCCACCAGGAGAAGTATGGTCAACAGACCAAACTGATGGATCTGCTCGGTGGAGATATCATAGTGGATCTAATGGTGATTGTAATGCTGGTGATGGTACTGCACAACAGGTTGGTGGTGCAATACCAAGTTATAAATGCTTTGGTGAAATAAAATATGAAGCACAGTTCTTCCAAGAATGTAACCCAGCTTTCCTTAATATTGGTAGTGTTAATGGTTCATTCCATGAAACTTCTGCACCATTAAGTGTCAACTATACATATCCTACAGTACCATTTGCTAATCCAGGTTATTATGATGGTATGTCTATGGGTCAAGCATCAGCTACTAACCTTACTACAAGAGTAGGTGCAATGGGTGATGAATCAACTCACGTACATCAAGTACCTTTTGAAGTTGAAGAGCATACATATAAAGTAGTGACTGATGCAGTTGATATAACTGCTAATGGTACTGTAGAATCTACTATTACTATTAGAATTAATGAGTCTAGGAAAGCAGACGAATTTATTCAACCTTATATTATATCAGAATATTTAATTAAGACATAATGCCTACTTATAGAGGAACAGACAGTAATTACTATTCAGATAAGCAGGGTCAGTATTCTCCTGTTGGTACTATACTGCCTGTGGTTATTGATCAACATACTGATCCTACTAATACTTTGACTGGTAGACCATCACTTCAACAAGAGGAGTATAATTATCCAGGTTGGATTTATACTGATGGTGAACAGTATAAAGTAAGGGATTATCCACAATTATATAATGTTCTTGGTGTTAGATATAATCAGGCAGGAGAGTCAGCTGATTCAGTTAATGTTAATAGTGTAACTACTATTGGATCTATTCAATCAATGTGGTGGGATAGTGATAAATTATATTTCTCAATTCTTGATGATTCTTCTTTACCAGCTAACTTTGGTAACAAGAGAGCATATCCATATAATGCTGTTGTTAGTTTTATAGGTCTTGGTGATATACCTACAGGATTATTTGATACTGGTTATGGTAAGAGTTATGCATTACTAGAGGATGATTCTTCAGTAACTCCTACTGCAAATACAACAACATATAGAGTATTGAATCACGATGGTAATGATTTTGATGGTACTCAGTATACTCAAGCAAATTATACTATAGATTTTAACTCTAATCTCATGCCAATTCATCCACAGATTGTGGTGAGGAAGGCATTTGATATGCAAGATTATCCATATCTTATTGGTAATTTTAGAGTACCTGATTATAGAGAAAGAAAAGTTCTTGGTTATGGTTCTGGTGTTGAAGGTGGTGGAACACCTATTGTTGAGAATAAGAATAATATATCTGTAGGAGTTACTGGTGGACAGTGGTATATTCCTAAGACTAGATTAGATGATCCAGGTTCTTTTTATGAGATAGGTGATGTAAGAACAACTGGGTATGATAATGTAACTACGTTTGTTGATATGAACCTCACTGGTTCTGTTAAGTATACTGTAGGACCGATGGTGGATTCAATATTAGCAAGACCACCTGAACATGATCACTACTTGCTACACAGTAGAGCTAATACATCTGGTAACCCTGTGTTGGGTGGTGTACAAGATTCATTTACCACATGGTTCCAAGATACTGCTGCTAATATAGAAGCATTTGTACCTGAAACTGCTAGTGGATTGCCATTAGCACACTCACATGGATTAACTGGGACTAGATTACAGAACGCAGCAACAGCAACATATGGTAATGTTCCTGGTATTGGTGAGGTTGTTGATGATAGTGTAGATTGTAAGTTTTATAAGGTTACTCAAGCACCACCATTAGCAATAGCATTGGTTACTTCTGATGGTGTTGATTTAACTGTATCATGTAATTCATCTCATGGATTATCTGTTGGTAACTGGATAACTATTACTGGTGCTGGTGGTGCTTGGGATGGTAACTATGAGATTAGTATTGTTACTTCATCCACAGCATTAGTAGCACAAAAACCTTCTGGTGGTACAATGCCCAACGGTACAATGCCTACTGGTGGTGTTGTTAGACAAGCAGATGGATATTTTGAAGCAGTACCTCAACAGGATGATCCTCATGCATTTGTTGTTGATGATGCAACAGTAATTGGTAATCAAGATATTATTACATACAGTGATGCTAACTTAGTATTAGCATATGATGTAGAGTTTCTTGGTAGTGGACAGATAAACAAGACAGCCGCAGAGGCTGGAACTGGTGTTGTTAAGTATGTGTTTACACTAGCTGCAGCTGGTGGTTCTGGTGGTGGTGCTACTTCTAATGGTGGTGATGGAGGTGATTGTTCACTTACATTCACCTTAAATGGTACACAATATACTATTACTGCTGGTGGTGGTAAGGGAGGACAAGCTGGTAACAGTGGTAGCCCACAGGGAGGTAATGCAGGTCAATGGTCTATTAGTCCTAATGGATTTGCTAATGAGACTGGTGTCTCATTAGATCAAACAGAGAATGGTAATCCAGGTAATCCAGGTGGACAAGCTAATATTGTTGGTGGTGCTGGTGGTTTAGCTGTAGGTGGTGGATATGGTGCTGGTGGACAAGGTGCTGGTGAAGAATTTAGTGGAGAGACTACAACATATTATCCTGGTCCAAGTTCAGGTAACTGGAAATATGGTACTTCAGGAGATGGTGGTGGTACAACAGGTGGTTCATTAAATTATCCTAACGCAACTGAAGTTAAAGTATGGATATCAGGTGCTAAGGGTGGAGATGGAAATGGACCTGGTGGTGGTACAGGTGCTCCACCACATTACGGTGGTCACTCTGGATGTACATTTGGATTATCTGATGGTGGTATTGGTCACGTAGGTAGTGAACTTAATCTTGTTTGGACTGAAAGTACTCAGGGTGGTGCAGGTATTAACTGGTCATATCAATTAGGATCTAGAGGTGGATATGGTACTGCACAATATGAATTGAATCAAGGATCAGAAGCAGCAAATAATAATACAGGTAAAGGTGCTTATGGTGCAAATGGTGGATCATGTCCAGGTGGTGCGTTAGGTAACGCAGGTACTGGTGGATGTGGTGGTGGTGGATCTTCTATTTTCTCAGGTACAACTCTAATCGCTGGTGCTGGCGGTGGAGGCGGCGGCGGTGGATCAGGTGGTGGTTGGAACGGATTTAGTCCGTGGGACCGTTGCGATGGTGGTGGTGATGGTGCATCACCAAACTCAGGATTACACCAAGGTTATGCATTGCAAGGTAATGCAGGTCTATCAGGTGGTGGTACTGGATGTACTGCTGGATCTGGTGGTGGAGGAGGTGGTGGATATGGTAACACCCCTGCATCTGGTGGTAATCCAGGTCAAGATGCTGCTCCAGGTGGAGGAGAAGGAGATGGACATGGTAACCACGGTGGTGGATATGGTGGTACATCTGGTCAGTCAGCATGGAATACTAACTTCTTTGATACTTGTTCATTAAATCCTTATGGTTCATCTCAACAGGGAAGAATAAGAGCAGAGATAACAGAATTGTCTGAAGGTATACTTCCTGCTGGTGCTGGTGGTGGATCTGGTTCTGCTGTTCAAGTTACCATTACATCACAAGATGGTACTGACTTAGCAACTGCTGTTAATGGATACTTAGGTACGCCTGGAGCTGGCGGTGGTGGTGCTGGAGGAGATGGTTATATTAGAGTAGAATGTTTTAGAGCTGATCCTGCTACACCATCTGAACCAATACCAACTGTTGCTGCTGGTCGTGCATATAAAGTACCAAACTATCCTGTTGACAAAGTATATAATCAAACTCCAACATTATCATCACCTTCAGGTAGTACAGCTATATGGCAAGATGCAAATCCTGATGGTAAGATAAAGGTAAGAACTCCTGTTGGTGATGGTTTTGCATTATTCCCTGAATCTAATAACCAAGATTCTAATGGAAATCATAAAATCACACGACATATAAGATTTGAGGGTGATGGTACTAGGGTCTTAACGTTAGGACCATTCAATTCACTCTATATTGATACATTATACTTTGATATTATTAAAGGTAATGGTACTAATGGTGGTGAAACTCCCGATGAGAACTTAATGTTAAAGTGGAAGGAGACACTAGAGGGTAATACAACCCTTGCTACTGGTCTTGTATTGACTAGTGCAAGTGATCCTAATTGGAATACATATTCATATCAAATACCAAATGATCCTAATCATGCGATGAGGAAGAATGTAATATATTTTGATTTGGTACAAGAGAGACCACCATCCAATGAAGTTCCTGAAAACACAGCATTTAATGATAACTTTGGTGTAGCACAGTTAGTTCTGACTTATAATGAAAGAATAATATATCAATTCACACCATCATCTAATGCATCTATTCCTGGTAATATGATAGTTGGTAACACAACATGTGGACAGGATGAGGGTATTGATATGGTTAGAAGAGAAGTGACTGCTCTTAAGAGTGGAATGTTTGTTAATGGTGGTACATTTACAATGAACTCATCTAATCCTCTTAGTATCACTTCATCAGTGGTAGTACAGAATGAGATTCCACTCATAACAAAGTATTTCAGATCTAAGTACCTTATCAAAGCAACATAAATATAATACGGAGAACAGTAACACAATGGGTATAGCTGTAACAACACAAGATGTAATACTTCATATGAATACTCTCAGTAAGAGTATTTCATATCGTGGTGTTATTAAATACTTTGATGATAAGTCGTGGGATACTGATATTATTCCTCTATTATATCCGTTGTGGCATAGTGATAGAGATAAGTTAGAAGTATTCACATCATTTAAGAGTGGTGCATATCAGGTCACTAGAAATAAGTATACAAGAAGGCAAGGAGAAGCAACAGGTAAGTGGGTATCATATGAATTTCCTTATCAGGAATTGGATACTGATGCTGCTGAATCATTGACAACTGCATTGATTGAAAAGTATATTGATTATAAGGAGACCATAGAGAAGAAACTTGCTGATGCATTACAGACTGAGTTTGTAGAGAAGACACAGTTATCGTGGGATAAGGTACGGTTAGTACGAAACTTCTTGTTACAAGATTCTGATTGGACACAACTAGCAGATGCACCTATCACAGATGGTGATGAGAAGCAGATGTGGCAAACTTATAGAGATAAGTTAAGAAACATTCCATTTGATAGTTATGGTAGTCCTTGGGATGTTAAATTCCCTATCACACCAACAGAATATATTGCACGTGAATCATATGATGCATTACCAGCAGCAATTACTGATAAGTATGGTACGTTTGGTCATCGTGAACCATATTTAAATAGTTCTGAGTATCATTGGTGGCAACCTAGTGTTCATGTTATTAATAACTGGAGACAACGTATGGCATTCTATATGTTGTTGAGAATGAATACACTTGATGATATAACGATGGCAGGTCTATTACAACGTAATCAGACACGTTCTCATGGGTTTGATCCTTATGGTCGTGAGAATGATGATAGAGATTCATATATTGATGATCTTCTTAATAAAATACAGGCAGGTGAAATATAATGTTAATATCAATGAATCCAAAGCGTATAGATGATATCATCGCTGGTTACGCAGAGGCAAAGAATAAGTATATATTATACATTAATAATAATAAGTGGCAACAACTGCCAACAGATAAGAAAGCAACAGTGAAAGAGTATTATAAGGATCTTATTCCTGATGATACTGGTGAGTTCACTGAGATATTTGATTCACCTGAAACATTCTATGAGTTCAACACTGAAACCAAGGCAACTGACACAGCATTTGATTGGTTTCCTCATGGTACAACCTTAAGTGATAAGGATTATTACATTGAGGTCTATGTTGTTGCTCCAAATGGTACTGTACCATATAATAACGTTGGCATTACACCTAAAGAGTAATGAAGCTTAACAGACCATTAATACACATGCGATTAGATCAGTGCCAGTTTTTCTACTGGGATCCACGCATAGACCCAAGAGAACCAGAATATGACCCAGATCTGGATCCACATTACAAAGTGTCACAAGACCCTACACAAGGGTCTTTTTTTATGGCATACTATAAATGTTGAGGGATATGTGGTTCTCTAGCCCCAGTTCTGGGGGTTCAGGTGTAAGCGATTCCCTAGAGGTAAATTTGGGCAACTG
>MDTE01204158.1_pt1 | contig 13298 bp, 13 predicted proteins | sample 811231 | NCBI WGS metagenome assembly MDTE01 (sample SAMN05326651, study PRJNA326480) | marine metagenome | isolation source: seawater | place: Indian Ocean: Red Sea | collected 2010
GCCTGAAAGCCTTTTCGAGTCTGGCTATGGAATTGGCCATGGTTAGGTGTGTTATTACAGGTAGACTCAGGTAGTTGCGATTGAGGGGCTATTTTACGCTCTGGATCGAAAAATGTCAAGGATCGGGCGTGGTACATTCAGCGCCGAAGAGGAAGGAGGGTGATTGGATTTCGCTTAGCGTTTCTCTTGACAATCAAGGGGAGCGCTTCTATCTTTTTCGCCCATTATATGTAGTTCAAGTGCGCCTATAGCTCAGTTGGTAGAGCGGCTGACTCTTAATCAGCGGGTCCGGGGTTCGAATCCCTGTGGGCGCACCATTTCGTTTGGCTTGTCGTTCGTGGCGAGTTCGCACTCATGGTTCGATAGGCAGTCGATATCGACTACCCCCCAATGGGTATTGGTTATTTCAATCCCCATTTTGGGGGGTTTTTGTTTGTAGCTCGCCGTAGTGGGGTGTTGTCGGTGCTGAAGGGGTTGAGTATATATCGCTGGCAACGATTCGCCGTTTGGGCGCATGATCACACGAGTTGCGGTGAGTGGTATTTGCTCCAGGGTGCCGACTCTGTGTATTCTTATGTTCTCGGTTTTCGAAAAGGTCAGCTATTGGTGCTGGGGCATCCCGAAATCGGAGACCTTGCGCGGTTTTAAGCGCATCTTGTGAGTGGGCAATACGGAACTAGGCGGAACTACGATGGAAGAGAGCGAGGAGGAAAAATGAACGTAGATTTAGCAGGACAAATTGCGCTAGTTACGGGTGGAGCCCAGGGCATTGGTCGTGCGATAGTCCAGAGCCTTGCTGATAATGGTGCGCGGGTCGCTATAGTCGATATCGATGCCGAGGGAGCGGAACGAGCGGCCGAGGATGTGGGTGGAAAGGCTTGGGTTGGGGATGTGACCGATCTCGAACGGATGGAGGATGTGGTGGACGATATTGTCGCGGAGTTCGGTGGGTTGCAAATCCTGGTCAACAATGCCGGGATCAATACCACGGGGGGGCGTGTACCCATCCACGAATATTTGCTCGAGGATTGGGAGCGGATTGTCGAGACTGACCTCAAGGGCGTCTTTGCGGTGAGTCGTGCGGGCGTGCCGGCTATCCTGGCCAGCGGTGGTGGACGAGTGGTCAATATCAGTTCGATTGCCGGTCTGGTGCCGCTCAGACTGCAGTCGGCTTTTGTTGCTGCCAAAGCGGGTGTTATCAATCTGACGCGGTCGATGGCATTGGAACTGGGTGCGCAGGGGATTTTGGTCAACGCGGTAGCACCTGGCTCGACGCTGACGCGCGGTACCGAGAAGCTCTTTTATGGCGAGGACGGCAACTACAGCGAGAAAGCGGAGAGTTTGCTCTCGCATATCCCTTTGGGGCGACCGGGTAAGGTCGAGGAGATCGCGGCTGCAGTACTCTTCTTGGTAGCTCCCGAGGCCAGTTATATAAACGGGAGTACGCTTGTAGTGGATGGTGGATGGACGGCGGGTTATACGCGGGATTTTTGATGGGCATGATGGGGCGTTCAGTCACGGCTTTCGCGGTTGTGCAGAATGGGATTAGTTGTGGGGCACTACGCGAACTTAACGATCGGAGGATAAAGACCAATGAGCAAGTTTGAGGGCATTGTACCCGCTATACCCACGCCGTTGAACTCCCAAGGCTGGGTTGACGAAGAAGCGTTGCGCAAAGTGGTGGAATTTAATATCGAGGCTGGGGTTCACGGTTTCTGGGTCGCGGGAGGTACGGGGGAGAGCGTACTGCTCGACGACGAGGAGAATAAGCGGGTCGCCGAGGTCGTTGTCGACCAGGGTAAGGGGCGGGTCAATAATATCATCCACGTTGGGGCGGTGACGACTGCGCGGTCGGCTGATCTGGCCGAGCATGCGGCTCGGGTCGGCGCCGAGGCAATTTGCTGTGTGCCGCCCTTCTTCTATCGCCGCAACGACGAAGAAATCGTCGAGCATTATCGAGTGGTGGCCGCCGCCGCCGACTTGCCGCTCTTCGCCTACAATCTGCCCTCGGCGACGGGGACTGAGATCGACCCGCCCTTGATGCAGAAGATACAGGATGGGGTGCCGCAACTTGCGGGGCTCAAGCACTCCGTTGCGAATTTGTCCAATTTGCGGGCCTTTGCCCGAATGGGGTTGGCCGCTTTTACCGGCAGTTGCCATTGGATGCTGCCGGCGATGACTCTGGGTGCGGTGGGCAGCGTCGATGGGCCGCCGTCGGTGGTACCCGAGTTGTGGGTAAAGATCTGGGAGGCCTATCAAGCGGGCGAATTGAAAAAGGCCGAAGAGGCGCAGGACCGCGCCAGTGAGACCGTCGGAGCCCTCAGTCACTGTGGTGGCGGATTCCACGCGATGATCAAGGCCGCCATTGGGTTGCGCTTAGGCATCGACTGCGGGGAGCCTCGCGCTCCGGGTTTACCGCTTGAAAAGGGGCAATTCGAAGCGTTGGCGCGGATCATCGACGAGTTGGGTCTGCGTTGATCTTCCCTGTTTCGAGTGCACGGAGCAAAAAGCCGAAGACTGTTGTAAGGGAGGTCGGCGTCGACCAAGGGTAGAGATCCCCCGCTTGGCCCGGGATATCAGGTGGCCTTGGGCTGATCGAATAAATGAGATCCGATCAGCCGTGGTTCGTGTTTCAGTGGCTGGCCTCGGGGGGAATGATCTCGATCTTGCGCAGGTACTCGCAGAGCGCGCTGCCGTCGTTGGGCAGATCGAGGACATCGGAGAAGGGCCACATATCTCCTTCGAGAAAGCTGGTGGCCGTCTGCCGCTCCTGGTTGGAGTCTGCTGCGGACATGTCTTTGATCGCTTGGAGAATGACTGCGGCGGCGAGCCGGCGGTGACCGTCGAACTGGGCGCGATATGTGGGCTTTCGGTTTCTGGTCATGGGCTTTCATCATTGAAATTGTGGTAACCTAGACTAGTATGACGTTTAAAACGCCGTGTAGATCCCACTGGGGTTAAATCCGTTTCAAATAAACAATCCGATTATAGATCCGGTCAGCATGGTCGCCAGTGTGCCGCCTATGAGCGAGCGAAGGCCCAGGCGTGCCAAGTCGCCCCGTCGTTCGGGAGCGATTCCGCCGATTCCGCCGATCATTATTGCTATGGAGCCGAAGTTGGCAAAGCCACATAGGGCGTAGGTAGCGATGACGAAGGAGCGCGGACTGAGGGCGGAGGAACTGCCCATATGCTCTGCGAGTGCGAGATAGGCGACGAATTCGTTGAGGATGGTTTTAAGGCCCATCAGTTGGCCGACGATCCCGGTTTCGGCCCAGGGGATGCCCATCAGCCATACTAAAGGTCGGAAGAGAACCCCGGCTGCCGCTTCCATGCTCCAAGTGCCGCTTGCCGTGCCGTTGCAGAGTTCATCGAACAAACCGATGCCGTAGTTGACAAGGGCCACTAAACCGATGAACGCAATGAGCATGGCGAGGACGTTGAGTACCAGTTGCATGCCCTCGGTTGCGCCGCGCGCTGCTGCGTCGAGGCCGTTGAGGGTATCTTCTCGGGGCAGTTCTACCCGGGTCTGTGCGGTTTCCGCGCTTTCAGTCTCGGGGATCATAAGCTTGGAGATGGCGATAGCGGCTGGAGCGCTGATCAGCGAGGCGACGAAGAGGTGACCTGCGATATCTGGGTGGGTCGGTCCGAGGATGGTGGCGTAGATAACCATCACGGTGCCGGCAATGGTCGCCAGGCCACCGGTCATCAGGCAGAAGAGCTCGCTTTCGGTGAGGCGGGCAATATAAGGGCGGATCAGTAGTGGGGCTTCGGTCATGCCGAGAAAGATATTGGCGGCCACGCCGACGCTCTCGGCAGAACTGATCCCCATCAGCCTTTGCATGAAACGGCTGAGGAAAGAGATGATCCAGGGCAGGATGCGGTAGTGGTAGAGAATTCGTGCGAACGAGGCTACGAAGATGAGAATTGCGGCGATTTCGAGGGCGATTACGGGGCCGTAGTCGCGGGCGAATGATTCGGAGCTTATACCGCTGAAGAGCAGCGATTGGTTGGCTTTGAGCGCGGTTTTTTTGAAGAGGTCGGTCAGTGCCTTGATCCAGGTAAATAGGGGGGTGCGGAATGCGGGTTGGAGCAGAAGGGCGGCGAGAAGGATCTGGCTCAGAGTGGCGATCCCTAGAGTTTTCCAGGGAATGGTGCGGGTGCGGCGACCGGCGAGCCAGGCGATTGCAAGGAGGGCGAGATAGCCTAAGGCACTGTGGAAGATGGACATGACGGCGTTAGAAGAACGTGTAGAATGGGGAAAAGTCAAGCATTAAGGTTGGGACGGGCTGCCATGGGGTTTCTTTGTGGTATGGTCTTGTAAACAGGGTGTTGCAAGATTATAGCGCTGAATGGCTTTGACCGAGTGAATCTGGCGCTAGGGAGCTTTAACTGAGTACGTCGAAGGTGCGCTGGACGACAGAGTTCAGGGGTGCATCGGTGTTGATGCGGGTTGCGCCGGACCAGACGGGAAGCGTACCAAGGGCTTGGGCGAGTTCTTCAAAATAGGGGGAATCGGTGCGGGAACCGCGGTCTGCCATACGGGTGCGCCAGGTTTCGAGAGGGGGAGGGTCGAGATGGAGGACGCGCAGAGAAGAAGGGGCGATTTTTTCGCTCAGTTCTTCCCATAACGAGTCGATGCCCAGTTCCGGGCCAAAGCCGCCGACGAAGAGGATCTGGCGGTTGGCGACGAGATTAGTGCAAGCTGTGCTGAGTGGGCCGGCGTATTCTATGGGGCGGAGTTTTTGCCAGTAATGAGCTGAGCCGTAGGCTGCAGAGGGTTCGTCATTGCGAAGTTCAGCGGCTTCGAGGATGAACTCCGAGGCGGTCTGGTCTTTGTCGAGGAGGAAGGTTTGGGGGCACAACTCGATCAAGGCTCGACCGACCGCGCTCTTACCCACCCCTGGTGGGCCAGCTATAACGGAGAGTCTGGCAGATGGCCCGCCGGGGTGTGCGGCTGCGAGCAGAGCCTGGCTAGTGGGGCCAGGGTCGGGAGTGGATTCAGCATAGCCACCGCCTAGGCGGGAGACGTCGATCACGGCGAAGGCGCGCCGCGGTCCTGTGGTTCCCAACCGACCAATTCTTTGGCATTGCTCAGATCCCATTTCTTATCGGCGCCTTGTGAGACGCCGTAGAATATGCCGAATTGGGGGCGGGGGGCTTCGATACAAGCGGCGGTCAACTCGGCGGAGTCGCGGGCGCTGAGCCAGCGGTTTTCGCCGGGTGCGTACTCGCTATTGACTTCTTCGGTGTCGGGATAGTTGGCGATGCGGATACAGTAAGTGGAGATCCCGTACTTATCGTAATAAAAGCGGCCGAGAGCTTCGCCGAAGGCTTTGCTGACGCCATACATGCTGTCGGGCCGGACCGGCATTTCGGGATGGGTATAGATGCCTTCTTGCTCGTAGAAGCCGGTGACGTGGTTGGTGCTGGCGAAGACCACGACTGGGACTTTGTTGATTCGAGCGGCCTCGAAGAGGTTGTATGTGCCCTGGATATTGGTCTCCATGATCATCTGGTTATAGCGGGTGCGTGGATAGCCTGACTGAGTAATGGCGATCCCGAGATGGACGATGGTATCGATGCCCTCACACGCTTCGACCATATTTTCGAAGTTGGCCAGATCGGAGACTACGATTTCGTCGTCTGGTTCGACTGCCGGAACCGTGCGGTGGAAGAGCAGGCGGAAATCGTAGCGGTCTTTGAGATGGCGGCGCAGACCGGACCCGACTTTGCCGGCTGCTCCAGTGATAAAGAGTTTCTTGCGTTCGGACATGGTAAAACTCCTTTAGATGTAGTTGTGCAGCCATTATACTGGCGGTCTGGTCGACTGTCAAGCACGGTGCTTGTGGCTGGGTCGGTACACTTCGATGAGTTCGGCTTCGTCCTGTATCTGGGCCATACGCAAAAGCCCGATACCTGGTAATTAGTGGTTCTGGTCGATCGGGAAAAGTGGGTTTATCGGCATTGATATATCTGCTGCAGGCTCAATCTGTGCGCGAGTGCTCTGGTTCGAAGCCGATTAACTCCCGTGCTCGTTCGATGCTGACCAGTGATTCGGCGCCGTGCAGGGTGCGTTTGCGCGCGGTGACATCCGGAAAGAACAGATCCAATAATGCTTCGCTCTCGACGCCGGTGCGGCGGCCGACGGTGCCGGTGCCGCCAGTGACGAGTACTCACATAACTTGGTTATTCTCTCTTTGGGTTGGTGGCTGGAGGTGGATTGGGATCTTCTGAGGTTAGCGTAGAAAGTGAGCCGAGGTTTCTGATCGAGGGGAAAAAACCCGTCCATGCTGCCACGACCAAGAGCGTGCCTATACCGCCGCTGACGACTGAAATAACCGGGGTGAATAATGATGCAACTAGGCCAGATTCAAAGCCGCCGATCTCGTTGGAAGACCCGACGAAAATTGCGGTGACGGCCTGGACCCGCCCTCGCATCTGGTTGGGAACGCTCATCTGCGAAATGACGCGGCGGATGACCATGCTGATATTGTCGAAGGCGCCGGTCAGCGCCAGCATCACCAGTGAGAGCCAGAAGTTTTCCGAGAGTCCGAAGACGATGGTTGCTGCGCCAAAGCCGGCAACGCACCAGAGCAGAGTGCGTCCTGCACGGCGGATCGGTGGCAGGTGGGCTATGGCCAGAGCGGTGATGCAAGCACCAATAGCCGGGGCGGCGCGCAGCCAGCCGAGGGCGGCTTCTGGTTTGAGTCCGACCGGGCCGAGGTCGATGATTTCGCGGGCAAAGATCGGCAAGAGGTAGACGGCGCCGCCCAATAGCACGGCGAAGAGGTCGAGCGAAATAGCGCCGAGTAGGAGTCGCTGATCGCGCACATAGCGCAGTCCGACTGCGATCTGACCGATCATATTGCCGGGCTCAGTACGGGGGGCACTGGGCAGTGTCATAGTGGTGAGGAAGAGGATGAAGGCGAAAGAGGACATAGCGCTGAGGACATAGGCGGCCTGGATATTGAAGGCGATAATAACTCCGCCGATGGCCGGTCCGCCTATACTGGTGATTTGCATCAGACTGGTGGACCATTTGGCGGCATTTTCGAAGAGCGTGTCGGGGACCAGCAGGGGCGTGATCGCTCGTTGGGCTGGCGAGCCGAGGCGCAGAAAAGACGAGTCGAGAAAGAGCATCAGGTAGATCCAGGTGACCGATAGTTGATACCAGCTGAAAACGGCCAGACCCAGCGAAGTGAGGGTGGCGCCGGAGAGGCTGAGCATCATGAGCTTACGACGGTCGAATACATCGGCTAGATAGCCGGCGGGTAGCGTAAAAAGCAGCATCGGGATGGCTTGGACCAGCCCGACCATTCCCAGCGATAGCGCCTGACCTGTGCGGTCGTACATCTCCCAGCCGATGGCCAACCCCTGGGCGGCCGTACCCATCCGGACCAGGGCAGAGGTGATCAGGTAACGGCGGAAGCGAGTGATTCGCAGGGCACTGTAGGGGTCGTGTATGTCGTTCAATGTGCAGCCCGCGTCAGATTCGCCGGGTGGAATGCTCTTGCCGGCCCAACAGTGTCATGGACTCCTTAAATCGTCTGGCCGGTAGTCGAGTCGACATGGCGAAAGATATGGACGAGTTTTTTGCGCGTAGCAGCAGAAAGAGGAGGACGGGGGAAAGATGCGAGATTGGCATCGAGGTGGTTACTGTCACCCGTTCCGCAGAGGGTGAGGTCGACTCCTGGCTCGTCGCGGCAGAACCGGTAGGCGGCATCGGGCAATGAGTGTGCTTCGGCCATGAGGAAGTCGGGAAAGCCATCGAGGTCGGCGGGGTCGATCTGCCCTTTTTGCACTAGGGCGGTGACGAAATCGCGCAAGTGGTCGAGGTGGCTCAGGGCTCGACGGACGGCGAACATGATCTGTATACCGATGTTTTGGGTCTTCGCCTTGATGAGCACCTTCTCACGGGCCGTCTGGTTGAGGATATTGAAACCGACCATCAGCACGTCCCAGCATCCGTCACTGAGGGCTTGCTGGAGCATCGTATGGTCGGGATCTTCGTTGAACATTTCGCTGAGCCCGACAAAGCGAATCTTGCCTTGGCGCTGTGCTTCTTGCAGGGCGGGGTAGATATCGGCGACCAGTTGCGGATAGTCCTGGGGTACTACGCCATGGAGATTGTAAAGGTCGATGTAGTCGGTGCCTAACTGGTTGAGGCTCTGATCCAGGCTAGCGTGCAGCGTTTGGGGAGTGACCTTCAGGTTGCGGGTAGATTTCTTGGTAGAAATGACAATCGACGATCGATCGCGTCCCCGAAGGGCTCGACCTACAATCGGTTCGGTGTGGTAGCCTTCGGCGGTGTCGACGAAATTGACGCCGCGATCGAAGGCGCGGCGGAGGAGGTCGGCGGATTGTTCCTCATTCAGGCCGGTGCGGCGACCGATCTGGCTGGCCCCTCCTGTGCCGAGGCCTATGCGGGAGACCTCAAGATTGGTGCGACCGAGTATGGTTCGTTGCATCTCAATTCCATTTGCAAGGTGCTGTAAGCCTCGTCGAGGCGCTGACGAATCTAGGCGATCTGATCGTTCAAAACAAGATCAGACAAAGCAATTTTCGCAGAGTATCGCGGTATTTCAAGCTAGGGTGATGCCGCATCAGTGTCGTATCACTCTGTTGTCCAGTTGCAGAGTCCACAAACCAGTTCCGGAGGCGACCAGAGAAGAGGTTGTGGTCGAGTATTAGATCGCCCGTGCAGTTGGCGGTTGGCGCTTAAGTCGCTGTGGGTTTGCGGTATTTCACCCAGTCGGCAATGGCGATGGCGCCGATCACTAACGGTCCAGCACCTAGCCAGGCGACTTCGTCGAAACGCAGTGCCAGCAGGGCTGGAAGGCCGGCCAATCCCGTCACTAGGTAGATGATCAGAACGGCTTTGTGCCGGGGTATACCTAGGCGTACCAGTCGGTGGCTGATGTGGTTTTTATCTCCGACCCAGGGTTTGGCTCCGTTGCGGAGGCGGATCAGGTTGACACTGATGAAGTCGTAGACCGGCAGGATCAGTACCAGTAAAGGGGCCAGTTGATGTGTGGCAAAGAGCGTGGCGTGAGCGTAGGCCTGGCTGAGGATTACGGCGACGGCTGAGGTGCTGAAACCGAGGAAGAAACCGCCGGCATCCCCCATGAAGATGGTGGCTGGATACAGGTTGTAGATCAGGAAACCGCATACGGCACCGAAGAGCCCCAGGCAGAGGGTTGCGACGGCGAAGTTTTTTATCAGCAAGGCCATAAAGGCCATAAAGATCAGGGCGATGGCGGCGATGCCGGCGCTGAGTCCGTCCATATTGTCGAGGAAGTTAAAGGCGTTGGTCATGGTGCCGAGCCAGAGTATCGTGAGCACCATATTCAGATAGGGAAAATCGGGAAAAAGGACTAGTCGACAGGTTGGTATCGCGGCGACTACCGCTGTGATGATCAAGAGTTGGGCCAAGAATCGCGGCAGAGGGGGGAGTCCACGCCAGTCGTCGATGAGCCCGAGCAGGAGCAGGGCGAGCCCGCCGGCAAGGAGCAGCGATAGGTCGGTGCCGTGACGGACGAAGTCTGCCGCTACCAGCACGAGTTCTAAGAGCCAGACGATATTGTTCTTGATCGCTGTTTGTTGTAGGATCGGAAGCAGGTAGGGCAGGACTATACCCAGGGTGAAGAGCAGTCCAAAGGCGATGGCGATCGCACCGCCGTAGGGCGTGGGCTTCTGGTGCGATTTATGTGTGCCAGATTCGGGATCATCGATCAGGTTGTATTGCTGGGCCACTCGTTTGACCAGAGGTACGGTCAGTGCCGTGATGATCAAGGGGACAAGCACGAGGGGCCAGAGTGGCAGTAGCGAATCCATTCATTGTTCCAGGTTGGAGATTTTTTCTAATATAGGGTAAGCTAAGATATTGACCAATGGGCGCGGTAGTGCCTAAAAAACAGAAAGGAAAGTGTGGGATTATGTTGGCGATAGATGGAGGTTCGAAGATCCGCGAAGCGCCTTTCCCCAAACGGCACCTCTTTGGTGCGCAGGAGCGTCAGGTGGTGCTTGAACTCTTCGACGCATCCATAGAGAGCGGCGAGGCAATCCACTATAACGGCCCGGAAGAACTAGCCTATGAGCAAGAATTCGCCGATTTTATGGGAGGGGGGTATGCCGATCTGGTCAATTCGGGTACTGCTGCACTCTATGTGGCGCTGGGAGCGCTCGAACTGAAGGCTGCTGGTGAGGTTGTTATTCCCCCTATTACGGATCCGGGTGGAGCTATGCCCGCGGCGCTCTTGTGCCAGGTACCAGTGATTGCCGATGCGGCACCGGGATCTTTCAACACCGGGGCAGAAGAGATCGCGGCGGTACTGACACCCCATACTCGAGCGATTGTCGTTGCCCATATTGCCGGTGAGCCGGCGGACATGGATCCGATCATAGATCTGGCTCGGGGCCGTGGCATACCGGTCGTCGAAGATTGTGCACAGGCGCATGGGGCGCGTTATAAGGGGCGGATGGTGGGGGCCTTGGGCGATGTGGCAGCTTTCTCGACCATGAGCGGTAAGCATCATGCGACAGGTCCGCAGGGTGGAGTAGTTTTTACGCGCGACGAAGCTTTAGCCTGGGAAGCAAAGCGCTTTTCGGATCGCGGCAAGCCGTTCAATCTCGATCTCGCCTATAATGTCCGTGCTGGACTCAATCTCAACGGCAACGACCTGTCGGCAGCTATTGGCCGAGTGCAATTGGGCAAGATCGAGACGATGATTGCGAAGCGGCGCGAGGTAGCAGCGCGGATCGCGGCCGGAATCGCCGGACTCAGGGCAGTACGGCTAGGTCGGCAAACGCCGGAGACGGAGGGGGTTTATTGGTTTATGCGCTTTTTCGTCGATTCTGAATGCTTGAGGGTGGACAAGGATACTTTTGCCGCTGCAGTGGCTGCAGAGGGCATTCCGTTGACCGTGTCCTATCGCCATATTCAGTCCGAAGCTCCCTGGTTTGCAGAACGGCGAGTTTTTCCAGGGAGTGATTATCCCTGGAGTTTGGCGGAGTACGAAGGCGATCGCAATGCGGAATTTCCTTGTCCTAATGCCGTAGAGACGGCAGAAAGTCACTTCATTATGTCGATTCATGAACAATGGGGGGAGCGCGAGATCGAAGATGTGGTGGCGGCGTTGACCAAAGTAGAGGAGGCGTATCTGCGCTGAATGGATGAAGATATCGCAACGGGAAATTCAACGGCAGCGTTTGGATGACGAAACCCTCGTTGAGGCGCTGAGACAGGTGCGAGAACTCGGCTTCGTGGTCTTGGAGCAAACGATGAGCCGCGGGTGGGTTGAGCGGATGCGGGAGGCCTGGGATGGACATATAGAGGGCCGCGTGCAGGCCGACTTGCTGAATATGCCTTTTCTGGACCCGCTGGCTATCGAAAATCCCTGGGCTATGCAAATTTTGGAGGTTGCGCTAGGCGAGGATTTCTGGGCCAAACTACCCTATCACTGCAATTCGACTCCGCCCAATTGGCCCGAGACACAGGTCATTCATCGCGATCAGTTGCATCTCTTCTCCGATTTGCCCATCGCGATGCCACCGCATATGATGGTCGTCCATATCCCCCTGGTTGATTTTACTGAGGAAAACGGCAGTACGGAGGTGTGGCCGGGTACGCATCTGATCACGGATCACGAGGCCAGCATAGATCCCGGGGATGTGGGTCGCGCGGGAGGTTTGGAAAATCGGGCCGCAACCCTTCCATCGCTGCGTACGAATATGCCGGCCGGCTCAACGCTGGTGCGCGATATGCGCGTTTGGCACCGAGCTACGCCGAATCGCACCGACCATCGGCGCACGATGCTCTCGCTGGTCTATCACCGTCACTTTCCCAGTTTGGGCTACCAGTACAAGGCGGCCGAACCGCTATCGACGGAGGTTATCAATCGTCTTTCAACCCGTGCAGAGCAGATCTTTCGCTTCAATAAAGAAGAAATGCACGCCTAGGGTGTGGATTGGCCTTATGGGGTTGATCATTGCGGCGGCGCATAGCTAATAATTGGCTTTTCAAGCAAAGATCAGCGCTTGGTAGAAGTCGGGCTGGTGAAAGCTGGGACTTGGTGTTTCTACTGGGGCCCATGAACCCCAATGGGGATGGGAGGTGAGATCGCCGCATTTGTAGAAGTTCCCTTTCCATTCGGTGCCGGGCGTGGGTTTATCGGAACCGAAGTACTGGGCGAAGAGGGCGTGGGGGATGTGGTATTCGACCGACCAGATCGTGGGTTCGGTCCGTTCCGGCTCAACTATTCGGGGTAGAGTGGTGGCGATGCGGATGGTGGCGCCATCCGCATCGCTGACGTTTTCGGTGCTGCGACCCTGCTCGCGCTCCTCTGTGGAGGGGCACCGGTGCAAGAGCATCGTGCCGCCGCAATTGACTTCAAAGTTGAAGTAGGCCTGTGAATTGGGCAGGGGTGCGACGAAGAACTCGACGCAACTATCCGTACAGACCGAATCCTGGAAGCGTTCGGCCACTGCCCGGACATAGTGGTCCTCGACGCGGAAGATGACGGCTATCGCCTGATCATCGTAGAGTACGCGGGCTTGAGTGCGAGGGTGGTGTCCGGAGTCTGGCCAGGAGAAGTGAGTGACTTCCAGCGTTTCGGCTGCTTGCCATTCGGGGCGTTCCCAGTCGGCATTGGGGCCAGAGAGGATTTCTGTACGGCGGATGGTATAGTGCATAGCGTCCCTTTGGGCGTTAAAACAGTCTTTGTAGTGGATTGGTCTCTAATAATAACCAAGCAGGATGTTAAGTGAAAGCTATATGCGGATAAATTGGACTCTATCTAGCTGTAAATCGGTTGATTTAGCTTTTGACATGGAGGGGGCTCCCCAGTATTTTCATAGTACATACAGCGATCCGCGCTTGATGTATAGACAGATGCGTGGGTTGTTTATCTGCGAAAGGTAAGCACTTTGTGTAGAGTGGTTCTCTCCCTTGCCGTGATGCTGTTGCTCTCCGGAGCAGCCCATGCCATCAAGACCATTTCGACCGATCATTTCAGGATCCATTTTGCCCCCGGGGCAGAGTCTACGGCACGGCGGGTTGCCGAGACCTGCGAAGAAGTCTTTCCTACGCTGGCGGCGGCTTACGACTACTACGACGATTTTCGTACTATCCACGTCATCGTCCTTGATAATTCTGACCGCTTGGGCAATGGCTGGGCCGATTACTACAGCAATACCATGGCGATCTGGGCCACCAGTCTCGATTTCGAGTTGCGCGGTACCCACGACTGGATAAAAAACGTAGTTACTCATGAGCTGACGCATATCATTACCCTCAACAA
>MDTE01122040.1_pt1 | contig 13296 bp, 10 predicted proteins | sample 811231 | NCBI WGS metagenome assembly MDTE01 (sample SAMN05326651, study PRJNA326480) | marine metagenome | isolation source: seawater | place: Indian Ocean: Red Sea | collected 2010
CAATGTGATATGGACCTTTACTGTGGTCAGTAAATTTATTCATCCCAGGGGGGCGTTCCCTCGTTTGTACCAAGCCATCTTTATCTTTGTATGTCATTGATTTAATTCTAGCCGATCGGAAATCAGTTGCACTCGTAGAAATGTATTGCCACTTCTTCATGTGTAGGGGTTATATTGGATATATTCAACGATATCGGATAGGTTGCAAAGGGTTATCCGAAACCCCTTTGCGTTTTATTACTCGATACAAAGGGGGTTCAGTGGGCCGATACTGACGCTACCCATTCACTAGAGGAATTTCGAGTCGTAATGAACTTCGAGTTTTCGAGGGATGATTTCTTTTTCAAGAAGGGCTCGAATGGCTGAAGTCTCCATCTTTGCACCGCGAATTGTTGTGACGAAAGGAATGTTCAATTCGACTGCAAGTCGACGCATCATGTTTCCATCACGAACTGCTCCACCGGATACAGTTGGAACGTTGATGATGAACGATATGTCGCCTCTTCTCATGAGATCGAGGGCGTCTGGATGCTTCCTTTCATTTATTCTATAGACTGTTGTGACTTCAACATTTGATTTTCGTAGCACGTCCGCGGTTCCAGCTGTTGCGTAGAGATTGAATCCAAGTTCATACAGTTCTTCAGCAAGAGGAACCAAACTCTCCTTGTCCTCATCCCGAACTGTAAGATACACGCCTCCTTCATTTGCTACTGGAACTTCGGTAGCCAGTCTTGCCTTGAGATAGGCAATGTCTGCTGAAGTATCCGATCCGTAGACTTCTCCAGTGGATTTCATTTCTGGCCCTGGTGCTGGGTCGAGTCCTCTTAATTTGATGAACGGAAATACCGGTGCTTTAACACAGATCTGTCCAGATGTTCGTTTTGGAATTGTTTGTTTTGATAGAGGTATTCCAATCGTGACGTTTGCCGCAATCTTTGCGAGTGGTAATCCGGAGGATTTTGCAACGAATGGCACAGTTCGAGAAGACCTTGGGTTGACCTCAAGAACATACAAATCATCGCCTTGAATGGCGAATTGAATGTTAAAGCAGCCCTTAATATTGAGTCCTAATCCGATAATTTTCGTTTGCTCTTCGACCCGAGTAAGCATTTCTTCACTTATGTTTTGAGCGGGAATAAAGCATGTTGAATCTCCAGAATGGATTCCCGCTTCTTCGAGATGTTCCATAATCGCTCCAACCAGAACTTCCTTTCCATCACCTGCGGCATCAACATCCAATTCAGTAGCATGCCCAAGATATTCGTCAACAAGAAGGGGCTTGTCAGGTGCGAGGTATGCTTCTTTCAGATACGCTTCAAGTTGAGTTTGGTTTGAAAGAATCTCCATTCCTCGGCCACCAAGAACATATGAAGGACGTATGAGTACAGGGAATCCGATATGTTCGACAGCTTTGCGAATATCATCAGCGGTTGTTCCAGTCGAACCATTAGGCATTCGAAGCCCATTCTTCTTGGCAAATGCTTCAAAGCGTTCACGATCGCTTGCTTCATCGATTCCATCAACGCTTGTCCCAAGAATCTGAACTTCTGCACCCATTTGCGCAAGGTGATCGAGGCGCTTCTCAATCGGTTGGGCAAGGTTGATTGCAGTTTGTCCTCCAAATTGTAAAAGAATGCCATGAGCTTTCTCTCGAAGAAGAATTTCTGAAACGCATTCTGATGTAAGCGGATCAAAGTACAATCGATCAGAGGTGTCGAAATCGGTTGAGACCGTTTCAGGATTGTTGTTGATGAGGACTGCATCCATGCCAGCAGAACGTATGGCCATGACTGCATGGACACAGCCATAGTCAAACTCTATACCTTGGCCAATTCTGATTGGACCGGAACCAATGGCTACCATTCGTTGTTTGTCACGTTTGTCCAAGTTTGGAACATGGTCGATTCCTACGTCTTGGAACGGCTCGTATGTGGAGTAATAGTATGGAGTCTTTGCAGCGAATTCTGCAGCGCAGGAATCGACCATGCGATAACGTGGATGAATTTTCAATTCGTGACGCCGCAGCAGAACCGAATCTTCATTGCAATCGTCTGGTAATGATTTCCAGCCATCTGGCATGAATCCATTGAGTGCATCTGCAATATATGCATCGCTAAATCCATGTGATTTGTAATGAATCATTGTCTTATAGTCAAGCGAAGAAGGTCGAATGGCCATGTTTACGAGTTCTGCTTCCATTTGTGCTATGTTTTCAAAACGCTGCAAAAACCAGCGAGTAATTCGTGTAATCTCGTGAACTCTCTCAACGCTCCAACCTCTTCTAAAAGCTTCGAGAAGTGCACCCATTCGTCGGTCAGTAGCAATTCTTAACCAGTCGACAAGAACGCTATCTGGAAGTGCTTCATGAGCACGCTCAGCCATGCCCTCTCCTTCAGATTCATCCGCTCGAGTAAGTGGGCGAGGGTAAGGACATCCTTGTTCAAGAGAAGCCCAAGCCTTGAGGAATGCTTCCTCAAAGTTACGGCCAATGGCCATCACTTCTCCTGTTGATTTCATCGAAGTGCCTAACGTCCTATCGGCAGTCCTGAATTTGTCAAAAGGCCAGCGTGGAATTTTGACGACAACATAATCCAGTGTTGGCTCAAAGGCAGCAGTTGTTCCTTCTCCAGTGATTGGATTCGGCAATTCATCCAATGTATATCCCACAGCAATCTTTGCCGCCATTCGAGCTATGGGATAGCCTGTTGCTTTCGATGCAAGAGCTGAGGAACGACTCACACGCGGGTTGACTTCAATGACTCGAATTTCGCCCGTAAATTGGTTGAATGCGAATTGTACGTTACAACCACCTTTGATGTTCAGTTCTCGAATGAGTGCAAGGGCTTTGTCACGAAGCTCTTGATGATCAGCATCTGAAAAGGATTGGAGTGGTGCAACAACGACCGATTCACCAGTATGTACGCCCATTGGGTCAATGTTTTCCATTGTACAGACGATGGTTGCATTATCTGCAGTATCTCTCATGACTTCGTATTCAAGTTCCTGCCAACCAAGAATGGATTCTTCGATGAGAACTTGGTTAATTCTTGAATTCCGTAGACCAAGGGTTGCGATTTCAACAAGTTGACCCATGTCAAATGCAGTTCCGCCTCCGAGCCCGCCAAGAGTGAATGCAGGTCGAATCAATATTGGCCATGATCCAATTTCTTCAGCAGCTTGGATGACTTCTTCCATCGAGTTGCAAGCAATAGCCTGAGAGATTGGAAGATCAATCGACTCGCAGACTTGATTGAACAATTCCCGATCTTCAGCTTTATCGATGGCATCAAGGTCGGAGCCAATCAATTCAACACCCAATCGCTCAAGCGTTCCATCATGTGATAATTCGCTTGCAATGTTGAGAGCGGTTTGACCCCCCATCCCTGCAAGGAGCGCATCGGGCTTCTCGATTTCCAAGATCTTCCGAACGGTATCTGGGAGGAGCGGTTCAATGTACACTCGGTCTGCCATTTCTGGATCGTTTTGGATTGTTGCAGGATTCGAATTAACGAGAATGACTTCGTAACCATCTTCTCGCAGGGCTCGAACCGCTTGAGAACCCGAGAAATCAAATTCGGCTGCTTGACCAATCTTAATTGGGCCTGAACCAAGTACGAGAATGGTATTGAGATCGTCCCTTCTTGGCATCAAGCATCACCTCGAAGGTGTTCATCAACCATTTCTCTAAATCGGTCGAACAACGGTTCAGCATCGTGTGGTCCTGGACAGGCTTCAGGATGGAATTGAACTGTAAAACATGGCCGACCAAGGACATCGAGACCTTCGACTGTCTTGTCGTTGGCATTGATGTAGCGTACTTCAATGTCGTATCCGTGTAAGTTTTCGCCTTCGGGTGATGTTGCCCCACTTGGATGCGCAGCTAGCATACCATGTTCGGGGTCTGCGACAGCAAAACCGTGATTTTGTGATGTAATCCACACGCGTCGAGTTTTTAGATCAACAACAGGTTGATTTGCACCACGGTGACCATATCGCATTTTGTACGTCTTCAGCCCAGAAGCAAGCCCCATCAATTGATGTCCTAGACAAATACCCATCACTGGAAGTCCTGATGCAACAGCATTCGCAAGTGTGTATCGAGCAATCGTTGCTTTTCCTGGATGAGCTGGATCGCCAGGTCCATTCGAGCAGAACAATGCTTGAATTCCGAATCCATTGAGGGTCTCTAAATCGACGTCAGGTGGGCACCAAAGGACCTCAAAACGTTGGCAAAGGTTTCGCAATATGTTGTATTTTACTCCACAATCCAGTGCTCCGATTCGTGGCAAAGGTGTGCCTAAATCGTTTGTTGCACCCGGATTGAGAAGAACAGGTTCATCGATTGAAACAAGGTCAACAAGGTCATCAAGTTCTGGGGAAGTCATAACTTCAAGACGTTTTTTCATCTCAGATTCTTTTTCTTTCGGACCGAAAATACACAAAACGGTACCAAGTTCACGAACTCTTCTTGTGATGGCTCGAGTATCAACATTCTCGATACCTGGGACACCATGTGCTTGCAGAAGTTCTGATACGGTTCCGATTGAATCTCGATGGTCAGGGTCTTTCATAGCATGTCTGACAACGACACCTTTTGGCCAAACTGCTCGAGATTCTGACTTTCCACCATGGATTCCATAATTTCCGATAAGTGGGTATGTAAAGGTCAGAATCTGTCCAGCCCAAGATGGATCTGTCAATGATTCCTGGTAACCCATCATTCCTGTTGTGAATACGAGTTCTCCTTCTCCAAAGCCTTCTGCTCCGAAGAGTGTTCCTTCAAATCGGCCACCATCGGCGAGTAATAGGAGGCCTTCGCCGCTCGCTTTTGGTGGAAGATTGGATTTGTTGTACAGAGCATCAGCCGCATCTTTGAATTGTGGCGGATTAGCGACCCCATGGTTGAGTCGACCCGGTGCAAATCCGGAGGGGCCGCTACCGTCCATCGACATCAGCGGTATTCGTTATAGGCCATCCATAATGCTTGGGGATAGTTATTGATGGAATTTCTGTCTAATCTCGAGTATCAGTCACGTCTTTTCCAGTGTTACTCGGATTGATTATCAAGTCACCACCATCAAGAGTTCTTTCAACGGATCCGGTACCATACCAACCATCCAAAAAGAGTGCTAAAGCTGCAACCTCGGAATGGGGTTGATTTCCAACTGCTAGGTTGTATTGGGAAAGCTGAAAAACTTCAGATGGTACTTTTGCTCCTCCTACAATAACCACCAAAGGTCGGTCACGACGGATGGTTGGCGTTGTGCTTCTATACGAAGCTCCGTACATTGTAAGGTGAACAGCAACCCCTGGAGGGTTCCCCTCAACCCCGTCACGAACAAATTTCCTTAACCATGCCATTGGACTCTTGATATGTTCAACAATCATGTTTCCACCAAATCGCTGGTTAACAGATTCAATGTTCTCAGAAAGACGCTCATCATCATCTCCAGAAAACAAAAACCGACGAGCACCCAATGCTCTGGCTACCAAAGCAAGGTGTGTGGTAATTCTTGGGTCACGACCAAGACGATAACCGAGACGTAAGATTGTGACGTCATGATCGGTCATGTCCATGCCTCCTGTCCTTCGTTCTTGAAATCAGGGGTTCAATCAGTATGCATATTCTCTTCATGCTCTGTTGGAGGAGTGAGAACTATGTCCTCGTTGGCTTCGAGAAAACGCCTCAACCAAAGCAGAAGATATGCATCAACAATCAGGTGTCCTCCAAAGACTGTACCTGCTCCGACCAGGGCAAGTCGAACACCTCTCCATAAGCCAGTGTTCACTTCGAGAGAGTCCGACATGAATGCAGTCACGATAGGCTCTCCAACATAGAGCAGCACCATGATGATCATCACTCCTGAGATGAGTGATGGTACCAATGAACCCATTTCTCTGCCGAAGTCACCAAAAACAGAGTGAAGGAATGCAAGAGCCATCACTGCGAGTGCAACTTGGTTAAAATCCAATCCAAAAAATTTGGACACACCTACTTCAAGTTCATCCGATGATGAATTGCTGATGAGGAGCCACCAAAACAGGAATGATACTGTGATGATTCCTGCACCGAGTTTTGCTCGACTCGATAACATGTTGAAGATTGCAGGTTTGTCGTAGATATCCAGCCTTAAAGCGACCCTCTCAGCTAATTCAAGTGAGGCTTCACTAACACCCAATTCAGCCGTAGTAAGGCTCGAATCATTTGTTGAATGGATGGCTTCAGCCTCCGACATGCAAAACCCTTGGGTATGAGGCCTTATCAATCCATCCTTACTGGAATGGGTCATGGCTGATGCATTGGTACCTTTCTCGTTTCGCCACCAATCACCAATTCCAAAGATAATGGGTATCCTCAACGTGACTCCTGATTCCTTTCATGCCTCTTCTCGACAAGAGAATGGAAACGAAGCAATAAGCAATGGATTGAGTATGATCGATGAAGGTGCAACGATTCTTGATATTGGTGGAGAAAGCACGAGGCCGGGTTCGGATGAAGTCTCTATAGAAGAGGAATTAAAACGAGTCTTACCAGTAATTACAGGCTTGCGAGAAGCAAGCAAAACCGTACCTCTTTCAATCGATACTCGAAATCATGAAGTTGCTCGGAAAGCTTTGGATGCTGGTGCGACAATCATCAATGACGTATCCGGCCTAAGAGATGAGAAAATGGTTGAACTCGTCCTTGATAGAAAAGTCCCTGTATGTATCATGCACATGCTTGGTGAACCGAAGACAATGCAAAAGTCACCATCCTATCGTGATGTCGTTAGAGAAGTTTCGAGTGAACTACTTACAACCGCTCAGCAACTCGTTGATGCAGGACATTCACCAGATCATATTTGCTTGGATCCCGGCATAGGCTTTGGAAAGACATTGCAGCATAACATCGATTTGTTGAAAGGCTGGGAATCGTTTCGAGGTGAATATGAGTTCCCAATTCTGTGGGGAGTTTCCCGCAAATCTATGATTGGTCAATTAACGGGTCATTCATCAACCGATGATCGCTTGTATGGGACACTTGGTGTCGCTGCTTTTGCTCAAAAAGTAGGTATTGATTGGTTACGAGTACACGATGTGCAAGCACATAATGACTTATTTCAAGTCATGAACAAATTGGGCTAGGTGATTCCTCCACCGATGAATCCTGCTGCTGCGAACCATGCTCCAAGCATGCTGCCGAGGTTTGTAAGTGCTGTAACAAGTAATACGCGCCCTGCACGATTGGTCCAAAAACCTCCAATTGAGGTTCCTTTGAGGAACAACTGCAAGTCTTCTGCAGTTGGCTCAGAAATCCTAAGTTGAACGTAACCTGCGAACCAACCTGCTGCTAGGGCAGGATTTAGCGACGTGATTGGACTTGCTAATGCAGCGGTAAGAATCGCCAGAGGATGGCCACGAGCAAGTATGCAACCAATTGCCGCAAAGATTGCGTTAAAGAGCGTCCAAATCGTTAGCATCTTAACGATGTCAACCTCATTATTGTTTAACAAGGCAAATCCGACCAAACCCATTACAATTAGTGGAATTGCAAACGGTACTATTTTTCCGAGCATGCCTTTTTTTGGTACGGTTGAGATCTCTTCCAGTTTCGCTGGTTCGAGTGGCGTATATGGCGTAAGTGCTCGCTCAATCCCTTTCAGGTGACCTGCTCCAACAACAACCAGCATCTTTTCTTCAGTCTTTGATTGCATGATCTTTTCAGCGATGTAACGGTCACGTTCATCGATAAGTGCTTCTCCAGCCCCTTGTGAGAACGCTTTCAATTCCTCCATCATTGATGAGAGAAGGTCTGAATCTGAAAGCAGATCATCGAGATTAAGATCTTCTTCCTCTTCTTCCTCTGCAAACAAAGAAAACAAGAGTCGAAATCGTTCTCTCCACTTCATTTTCCGCCATGCTCTGCGCATCGTCACTTGAATGTCTCTGTCAACCAAAGCAACCTCAAGTCCAGCTTCTTTTGCAGTTTCAACAGCAGCAAGAAGTTCTGCACCAGGCTCTTGGCCTTCATGCAATCCCATTTTTCGCTGTTCAGCACTCAGCATTGCTTGCATGAGCACCATAGGAGCCTTTCCTTCTTTGATGACTCTTCGAAGACCTTCTTTGTCCAATCTTCTTCCTTCAACAAGTGCATCATGACGAGTTTGGCACAATTCAACGCCAACTACCTTCGGTTTGTAAGCCTCGATTTGCTCACGTACAGCTTCGACGGACGCAGTTGCTACATGTGCAGTTCCCAAAAGTCGCAGTGTTGGAGAAATATCAATGAAAGGTGAGGAATTGCTCATGCATCCACCTCATTGAAAAAGAGTGATTCTAAACGATGGGAAAATACCTCGAGTATCTCGTCTTGGCAGTCCTCATCGATGATATTCTCTTCAAAACCAAGTGTCGAAAATTGAATTTGTCCACCTGCCATGCTCCTATGGCCCCCTGCTTGACCGTTGGGGAATTCGTTGGAAAGAACCAATCCGAGGTGAAGATTATCTCTTCGACTTCGAGCTGAAACAAGCACTTTCTGGCGTTGAACACCAAAGACAACGACAATATCTGTTGTAGATGTTGCAAATAAAAAGTCAGCAATTTGGGCAAGATCGTCTCTTCGAACAAGATTACTGATCGGTGCAAGAATGAGTCCATTTTTCTTTTTCATCGATGTTAGTGCTTGTCGGAATGATTCCAAAGTCTCAGGCGTACGCAGTGGTGCTTGTATGGACTGAAGCAATTCATCATCGACCCAAGTATTCAACCACATCAATGCTCGCAAATCAACTTGATTGAATGCCCGAGTAAACGAAAGTGTGTCTGTTCGCAAACCAAATGAAAGTGCAGTCGCCAGACGTGGCGTCATCTCCAAGCTCATACTCATCAAGAGATTGGCAATAAGTGAAGATGTTGCGGAATATTCTGGTCGAAGAAAAGCGACATCTGCTGAGACCGCTTTGTCAGATGTGTGGTGATCGATGATGATGTTCGGAACGCAGTCTTTTGGAAGTATGTTGTTTGCACCGGGTTGATGAAAATCAACCGTTATGATGCACTGTGCCTCATTAAGGACATCCTGTAATTCCCAATCAAGAATGATTCGACGCAATGGGATCTCAAGCAGGCGCACCATTGCTTGATTTTGTTGATGCTCGATTAACCCGCCATGGTAAATTGTGGGTGTATGGCCAAGATGTGCTACGATTTCATGCATTGCAAGTGCAGATGATAGAGCATCTGGATCAGGATTATCGTGACAAAAAATTGCAACCTTCGAGTTTTCAGGAAGGTGGCGAATATATGATTCGAGCACGGTTGCTCCGGCATGTCTTTCCCATGATCGCACTTTTTCTTTGAAGGCAGCAGTAATGATGTCCTGTGTATCGATTTCATCAACCTTCTCGATTTCTTGTTGAGCAGTTTTTTGGGAGAGAATGGGCGCTTCTGGCCATCGTTCCCGAAGTGATGTAAGTGTCTCCTCTTCATCGAGCACGTCAGAATCAACAAGAATGACAGCAGTCGGCTTTTGACCAGTATCTGGTAATTCAGAAACGGACAGAGCCTTAGGAAGTGGAAGAATTTCACAATCACCTACATCTTCAGAAATATCAAGCAATGAAGCCAAACCAATTAGCCGAGTTGGTCTTCTTTCTGAACACCACTTGGCCAAGTTTACGGCAATTGTGCTGGAACCAATGACCAAGAACATTTGATGCTCCTCAGACCCAGTCTGTATGATTCAAATTTGAAGGTTCGTATTCAGAAAGAAATCTGAACGTTTTCTCGCTGAACACCTTCAACAACGAACAATTCTCGACGAACGCATCCTTTCATCCCAGCAACAAAGTTCGTTGGAATCATTTGGATGGCTGCGTTGAAGTTCGTGGATGAAGCGTTGTAGAATTCGCGTCGATCCGCAAGTTGGTTTTCAAGTGCAACGAGTTGGTTTTGGAGGTTCACAAACGACGTGTCTGCTTTGAGATCAGGATACTGTTCTGCCACCATGTTGATGCGCGGAAGCATACCTGAAAGGATGCCTTCTGCCGCACCAACTCCCTTGACGTCGCCTTGAGCTAAGCAACCCGCAGCCGTCTGCCGCGCTTGTGCGAATTGTTCAAAAATTTCTCGCTCGTGCTCTGCATATCCCTTGACGATGTTGACAAGGTTTGGAATCATGTCGTATCGTTGCTTGAGTAATACATCGATATCGGCCCACGATTTGTTTGCATTTTCTTCCAATCGAACCAATCGGTTCCAGGTGCTAAAAAACCAGATGATGAAAATCAGTGCTACAAATCCACCAACGATGAGTGCTATGGTAAGTCCTTCCATGGCCCTACGCTTATGTCGAACACTTATGAATCTATACCACGCTTTGGGTTGATATGATATGCTGGTTCCAGATGGATGTATTCATGGACGCTATGACCATGGGAATTGTTCTCATTGGATGTGGCATTATTGGTTTCCTCTTTGCGCCACTCGGTCTCGGTGGAGGTCTGCTCTTTGCACCTTTGCTGCATTATGGATTGAATTGGGAGATTGATGGTGCTCTACTCATTGTATCGCTTGGCCTTTCAGCGACTGTCTCATTTGGTTCGGGATTGCGACATCGAAAAGAAGGTCACATTTCTGATGATTCATTGAAAAAATGCTTGTGGGCAGCAATCCCTGGCGCAATAGTTGGAGTTATCATTGTTGTACTGATACGAGATTCATTCGATCCTCTCTTCAAAGGGCTAAGTTTGGTCTTCATAACTTGGGCGATTATCAAGACTTTACGTTCAAAGACGATTTCAACGGAAGATGCTGTTGAAACGAACATCGTTGCAATGCGGTCTGGTGTGGCATCCGGTGGATTTTTGTCTTCAGTTCTCGGTATCGGTGCAGGAGCGATTTACGTCCCTGTGCTTCGAACTTATGGTAGTCTCGAGTCAAGAACAGCAATAGGTACGAGTTTGCACATCATGATGATTGTTTTACCCATATCCATTCTCACACATTTCGCTACACTTGACTCGAGCCAAATCGATGTTCTTTCATCGAATTTCCTCCTCATTCTTTGCTTGATTGTTGTTGTTCCAGTAGCAGCAAACCTTGGCGCTAGGTTCGGGATTGCCAACATTTCGGAACAACGAGTCATGCAACTCTTTGTTGTTGTTCTCTTCATTATCGGGTTGCGATATGTTCTTGATATTTCACAAGAACTCTTCTAGGTCAGCAAGCGTCGAAGGCTTCGATCAGGTATTCAGTGATTGGACTTGTCCATGCTAATTCACTAATGCCGTCACGTCCTTGAAGTGCATAAGCTCGAACTACATCACGAACTCTTACATTGCCATCTGAGGACCGAGCAAGTATTGTTGCTGCTTTTACAGCTTTACCGGTTCCATGTGGGTCATAAACGGTATCAAGCGCTTCCTCGAGGAACCAGTCCGCCTTGCCACCTGGCTCGCCATCGTATGTTTTCTTGGGTCGCTTTGCACCAAACATACCTCCTGATTTAGGCTTGCTCTTTGCTTTTGTTTGTGATTTTTTAGGTTGAGATTTCGCCTTTGATTCAGATTTTTTCTTCGGTTTTGATTTACCTTCCGATTTCAATTCTGATTCGAGTTCAGCACGAATTTCTTGTTCAAGTTTTTCTCGAATCGCAGCCTCATTCGTATCAGCTGATGCTTTCGCAGCTCGGGCAACTGCATCGTCTCGCTCATCTTTGAGGGCCTGAATGACGTTCACATAATGACTTGCGACTTCAATAAGGGCAGTTTCCATTGCAGCTTCCATTTGCATTGAAACAACATCAGATGAAGATTCTCTCCATTTTCGCCATTGCAACATGGTATTGTTGTGGATGTCTGAACCACACTTCGGACAAAAACTTCTCTTTGGAGGTTTCAAAACTGGAATAGCTCGCATTGCTTCTGGGTCAATTCCCTCGTGTTCACCACTCGCAACATCGTGAATGTGTGTTGATGCATCCATTCCATGATTCATCGCATCTCTGAACAGCCCATCGGACATGTCCAGTGTACCTGCTTTGATCATATCCCATCCAGAAGTGCCGCGAACGACTGCACGAACTGCTGCATTGGCTGCTGGTGATTGTCCAAATTCGTGTGATTTGAGCGATGATATATCCTCGCTTGCTCCTTCGAACGCTTGACCGATATCGAAGTTCTCTCCATCATCAGCCGCTGCTGCAATCCCCATCGTAATTGGGTTCGCGCCTTCTTCAACGCGTGCAATCATGTCGAACTTTTCAGCCATAGAGAGATCTTCTCTGTGTCGAATCACTTCTTTGATTTGATTGAGGTCGTGCCCTGTTGAGGTTATCGGGCCTTGGATGGTCAAGTCATGGCCACACGATAGACAGAACTTCGCTGCAGCCTCGACTCCAGCCTCACAAGTTGGGCAAAAACCCCCTGCCATGTCGATGACATGGCCCGACCTCTTTTCAATTCTTAGGGTCAATAGGATGCAAACTTCACGATTCGAGGTTGAGTATGAGGCATGCGTTGAGAAGATTGACAATCGAAGCACGTTCAAGTTCCGACAGAATTGTCGGTAAACGTGGTCCACGTTCCGTTCCCATAATGCAGAGATACAATGCTCTGTAAGCGTGTCTTGGAGACATATCCAGCTCCTTTGCAGTGCTTGAAATCGAAGTTTGAATCGATGCTGAATCCCATTCACATGATTCGAACGATTTGATGAGTTGAGGTAAAAGGATCAAATTGTCTTCGTCCAAAAGAGACACTGCTTTCGGATGAGGTTCAGTAAGAATCGTTATGCGTAATTCTTCTGGGAAATGTCGTGAACCAACCCACGTTCTCATACGGTGTAGGCGATCTACCATCGTTTGTGGAACCGTTCCAATCAAGCCCAGGGAATCCCAAACATCCTGATCGTTTGACTTCGTTTGAGCAAGCAATGCAAGATGGCGGAACGTAACTGTCGTTGATTCTTCTATCGGATTGATCAGGGAAAGTTCCAGTGCAGTTTTTGCGTCTTCTAAGGCAATTTTTTGTCTTCGACTTAATCCCTCTCTATCCATTTCTATAGAGAAATCACGAGAAGTTGTTCGCTCAAATTCATCAGCGAGATTTACAAGTCCCATTCCAGTATCGAACTCGATTGCTTTGTTGGGCTTTGTTGACGCGACAAGAAAACGAAGAATTTCGGGTGGAACCAGAGAAAGTGCTTCCAGAGGTCCAATGGTATTTCCAGAGGAAGAAGACATAGCACCTTGGCCTCGTAAGCTTATCCATTCATACGTCAAGTCAACCGGTGCTTCTTTGGAAAACAATTCGA
>MDTE01074600.1_pt1 | contig 13295 bp, 11 predicted proteins | sample 811231 | NCBI WGS metagenome assembly MDTE01 (sample SAMN05326651, study PRJNA326480) | marine metagenome | isolation source: seawater | place: Indian Ocean: Red Sea | collected 2010
CATCGTCGTCGTCAGCGGGGGTGGCGTCGTCGTCGCCGATGCTCGTGCAGTCGATGGCGTTGATGCAGCCGTCGTCGTTGCAGTCGGTGTTGCCGTCCTGATCGTTGTCGACACCATCGCTGCACTCACCAGCTTCGTCGCCCTCGACGGAGTTCTCGTCACCGGCCGGCTCACAGGCAGTGATCAACAAGCAGGTGAGCAGCAATATCCAGTGGCGCAAGGACTTCATCAGGAGCTCCCATCGTGTGACGCAAGCAGAATACCAGGGCTCTGCAGCTCGCGGTTTGTCTTGATGGCCGTCCGCAAGCACGCTCCACGGGGCCTTTGCACCGGCCATGAGTGCTGGGGCGTTGTCTGTGGGGTGCAGCCAGCTAGCCGGCGGCGAGCAAGCCTCAGGGAGTGGGCAGGCTGCAGTTGGGGCCGAAGTCGTTGGTCCGATAGCTGTGTCGGATGACGTCCTTCTTGTCCTCGTAGGAGACCTCGATCTTCAGCGTCGTCCTGGGGCGTCGGAGAGGGCTGCAGTAGCTCAAGCGATAGTACTTGTTGACCTCGTCCAGGAGGCTGGCCTTGAGGTTGTCGAAGGCCTCCATCAGGTCCTCGGGCTGTTCCGCTTGGAAGAATCCATCCCGGCCCAGAGCCTCCAGGTCGTCGATGGCCTCCTCTCCCACCAGTCCCACAACGAAGACAGAGTGGTCGCTCGATGAGACGGCGCTCCTAGCGCTGCTGCTGGACTGTCGGTTGGCCCGGTCGACCCCGTCCGTGAACAGCACCAGGCTACCCACAGACATCAGCTGGCCTTCCACATCCGGGGTGACTCGGTCGTCCAGCAGCTCCAGCCCTTGGTGCACGGCGCCATTGAGGTTGGTCGAGCTGTCGAGCTGGTCGTCCGAGCTAATCTCGTCGATGGCGGTGGTCAAGGCATCCAGATCCTGAGTGAAGTCCACCAGGGTGCGGATCTCGGCATCCCCATCAAAGATGCCCACGGCCACATGTTGGTTGTCTTGCAGCAACGCTCCGGCGAACTCGGCAGCTACGTCCTGCGCTGTCTCCAGCGTGTCTCCCTCGAGGATCGAGGCGGACACGTCGATGAGAAGCAGCGTGTAGGTCTCCAAGGCTGCGCTGTGGGGCTCTACCGCCCACACACTCTCGGTGCCCGCGACCTCGCTGCCCCCCTCCGCCAGGCTGATGTCTGCTGCCGTGATGTCGGTGACGGGCTCGCCGTCGCACTGCACTGAGAAGAGGACCTGAACGAGGGCCGGGCTGTCGGCCGATGCGTCCACTTTGCGCACTTCAGGACAGGCCGAACAGCCTGCGAGAAGGGTCGAGCAAAGGACTGCTAGAGCAAGAAGTACAGCGCAGCGGATCACGCCGGGAGACTATCACGCACCGGTTCCTTCCAGGGCGTACCTTTTACGAGAAATTGCCCTGGGTGCCCGCGGCTCTTGGAGGGAGCCATCGGAGACGAGAAACCTGGGGCTCTGGGCTCCAGATCGCCGCTAGCCTGCTACTGGGTGGGCGTGGGCACGGGGCGGCGGGTCATGGCGGGCTTTTCTCCAGGAGTGGCGGCACAGGGGTAACGGTGTGCACCCCGCTGTGTGTCGTCCGCTCGGTTGGCCTCGGCAGCCGCAGTACTGTCAGCCGGACTGCAGGGTCCCGTCCCGGAGCCATTCGCCGAATCGTTCTCCGATCATCAAGGTGCAGAGGTTGGTGTTTGCCGAGGGGATGGTCGGCATCAGGGACGCGTCGGCGACGATCAGGCCCGTGACTCCTCGCACTCGCCCATGCCCATCGGTTGCGGCTCCTGGGTCGTCGTCCGGGCCCATGGGGGCGGTTCCGCACGGGTGGTAGCCCGAGTCGCAGCCCTTGCGGATCCAGCGCTCCAAGCGGCTCCGTTCCTGGAGTGTCTTGCGGGACGGGTAGAAGTGCGCCCCGAAGTCACGCATTGCAGGGGAATGCACCAGATCCAGTGCGATCTGCAGCCCGTCCATGGCGACCTTGCGGTCGGTGGCGTCTTCGAGAAACCGGGACTCGATGATGGGTCGATCGGCCAAGCGGAGGCTTGGCCAGCGAATGGAGCCATGTCCCACCGGCTTGCCCACGACCGCCATCATGGACACGAGGGGTAGGTGGATCCAGGGCAGTGGGACCGATGAGCCGGGTTGGACTTGGAGATCGGGGAGCGCTCCCGCGGCGCCTGATGGAACACGCAGGACGGTCTGAATGAGGGGAGCCCTTCGGTGGGAACGCCCCCACTTGGGACGCATGAAGAACGCTACTCCGGGATGATCCAGCAGGCGGGCCCCGACGCCGGGGACGTCGGCCACCAAATCGACTCCGAGCCGAGAGAGCTCATCGCGGGGACCAACGCCGGACCGCAGCAGGATGGTGGGGGTCCCAATGGCCCCTGCGCACAGCACCACCTGCTTCGTCTGTACGCAGAAGATCTGTCGTCCCACCTGGGCCTCGACTCCGGTGACCTTGCCGTTTCGTGTAAGGATCCGCAGGACCTGAGCACCAGGCTGGATGGAGAGGTTGGACCGCGCACGAACCGAGGGTGTCAGCCAGGCCTCTGCCGCGCTGATTCGACGCCCTTCGATCCGATTCATTGTGTGTGGGCCTGCCCCGTGGCTCCCGGGTCGGTTCGTGTCCTCGCACTGCGGATGCCCTCGTTGATCGCAGCCCTCCAAGAATGCGCTCTGCCAGCTCGCTAGCTCCTCCTGGGTGTGGCGTCGGAGGGGGAGGGGACCCTCGCGGCCATGCCAAGGCTCATCGAAGTCGAGGTCCGTCTCCAGCCGCTTGAACGCCGGCAGGCACTGCGCCCAGCTCCACTGAGGCAGGCCCCGCTCAGCCCACTCGTCGTAGTCGGCGGGTTGGCCCCGCAGTGCGATGCACGTGTTGACGGCTGACGAGCCGCCGACCACCTTGCCCCGGGGCAGAGGAAAGCGCACCTGTTCGACCGTAGGGCGGTGGCGATAGCCCCAGTCGTGGCGTGTCATGGAGTTGTAGCGACCATCGGCCAGGTCCTCTGGCAAGTGCGCCGGCTCGCAGTAGTCGGGGCCTGCTTCTAGGAGCAGCACCTGCCGTGCTGCCGACTCGGTCGTGCGCGCGGCGATCACTGCTCCGGCGGAGCCGGCCCCGACGACCACGGTCTCGACGTGCTCGGGCATGGAGAACTGTGCGGCCTTTGTTGCCACGTGCCTGGTCTCACTCCTTGGGGTGGCCCTGGAGTGTACTTCAGGCAACTGCACGTGCGGAGCGCAGAGAGGTCAGTGGCCCAGCAGCATGTCCACGAGCTGTTCGCGCTTGGCAGCGTCGATGTCTCGGAAGTGCGTCAGGCTCGGGTGGCGGCCCGGCGGTGTACCCAGGACATCGATACCCCACAAGGGAGCGACGGCGTTGGGGACGGCGGCGTAGCGGAAGTCCGAGATCATCCCGGGATGCCTCGGGTCCTCGATCAGATAGCCCGCTGAGAAGTAGTCGAAGCGGGCGATGTCATTGCGCCGGGTCTGATCGAGCGAGTGCTGTTCGAGGAAGTCTTCCACCACCAGCGCCGAGTGGCTGCCCCCCGGATAGACTTGTGGTTCACCAAACCAAGGCACTCGGATGGCATCTACGTGAAATGTGCCGTCGTGCTCGTAGAAGGCGCGGAACAGGATGTTGTTCCCCAACGATGGCTTCACCTCGGCCCGGTTGGTTTCGTGTCCCCGCTCCAGAACCAATTCTTGTTGTAGGGCCTCAGCCTTCCCAAGCTGAAAGGTTCCCAGAGCGAGGTAGGCCGCTGCGAGCAGCAGGAAAGCGCGAGCGATGTTGGGTGCCTTGCGCCGCGCTGCCCAGAGCACACCGAAGAGTAGCGGCAGTGTGAACAGAGGATCGACGATGGACACGATGTGCCAGGCAACGCGCTCCTGGCTGAATGGCCAGTAGAGATAGGTGCCATAGCTCGTGCAAGCGTCGAGCAGTCCGTGGGAACCCCAGCCCACAAGGCAGGGCAGGAGCAAGTCCCGAAAGCGAGCCCGTCCGCGGGAGAGCAGCACGCACAGACCGGCGGTGAGGGCTCCACCGATGGGAACGAAGGCCAGGGCATGGGTGAAGTGTCGGTGGTAGTCGAGGAACAGCAGAGGGTCCGATGGAGACCGAATCAGAACGTCTGCGTCCGGCAGGAACCCAGCGAGCGCACCCGCGAGGCTTGCCTGGCGAAGACGACCAGCTGCCGTGGTGCTCTGGGCAAAGACTGCGCCGAGGCTGGCCTGAGAGATGGGGTCCATGGGGTTCTAGGTCGGCGGGTTGTGTGCTGGCGTGTTTGTCGCCTGCACGCTGGGTCAGAAGTTCAGCGGGTGCGGCTCTACGAGCACCTGGCGTTCATCGCGGACCAACAGACCGTCGGGGGTCTGGAGATCGACGGCAAACGTCACGGTCTGTCCGTCGAGCGTGTCGTCGTTGTCTACGTCGAGGACGGCAAAGCGACCGACCGTCTCGGCCTCCCAGCCTTCGTCACAGTCCTCTAGCGGATCGAGCCCCTGGGTGAATGGGGAGCTGATGACGAGGTCTGCCTCCCCGAGCCACACCTCGAACTGTCCTGTGGGGTTCTCGGGTGCCTCCAGGTTGTCGGGGTCTCCTGCCACCAGGCCTCGGACCCGCAGGGATCCCAGCAGATGAAATCCCCCTTGGGGGCCCAGGACGAGCTGAACCGTGTCCCCATCCTCGATGGCTTCGAACTCGAGCTCGCCCGTGCCGATCTGGATCGCTGCTTCAGCGTCGCCAGCGCAGGCGGCGAGGTTCTCGTCACAGCCGCTGCCCAATAGGCTGATTGCCAACGCGGGCATCGCGAACCAGCGCCGATGTGCGTGGTTCAGAGACACAGGCAATCGCAGTCCTCGCCTCGTCGGGCGCAGCTCTCACCCGATCGCGCCTCGATGAGCTCGTGCCAGGTGTTCGTGCTGAGATCGTAGCGCCAGGTGTCGTCCAGGTGATCGCTGCACTCGGCGTGCATGCCGCCGAACACCCACAGGTTGTCGTACATGAGCGCGTACATGCCCCGATGGCGGCGTTCGGGTGCGGTGACGTCCTGATCCACGTACTCCGCGGGTACCTCGGAGGGATTGCCGAGGCAGCCCAGCCCCTCACCGGTGAACACGTCGCCCTCGTACTCGAGCGCCCAGGTCTTCGCGCTGCGGTCAAAGGTCCAGAGGTCGTTGGCGTCACCGATGTCGGTGTGACCGCCAAAGCTCAGGTAGCGGTCCCGCTCGGCGTCGTAGAGAACGCTGGGGTGCATGCGAGTGGACGGAGCGTCCCCGTCACTGTCCCCGTCGTGGAGCCGATCCCAGTCGAAGTCATCGAAGTCGAGCGCATAGAAGTCGTTGTAGGCGAGGGTCTGAAAGTCGCCCACCTGACCGGCGAGGATCAGGAGCTTGTTGCGCCGCGAGTCGTAGCCGTCTCCGTAGAACCCGCGAGAAGAGGGGGCCGAGCCGCTGGTCTCCACTTCTTCCCACCCGTCGTCATCCGTCCAGCGCCACAGCTCGGAGGATGGCTGAATGGCCAGGGCGTTGGCGTTGGTGTTGCCTCCCCAGAGGTAGAAGGCGCGCGCTTCCGGGTCCCACGCAGACGCTGGGTAGTAGCGACCGGCTGGGGCTGGATCCTGGGAGCCGTCGTCGAGCAGGCTCCAGCTGCTGGTCTCGAAGTCGAAGGCCCAGAGGTCGTTGTAGAGGTCGTAGTCGCCCATGGTTCCGGCTTCGCGCCATCGGCCGCCAAAGAGCAGCGCGCGGCGGCCCTCTGTGTCCGTGGAGGTGGCAAAGCGTCCTCGAGGTGAGGGGGCCTCGGTGGTGACTACTTCGCGCCAGCCCCAGCCGGGCTCGAACACCCAGGTGTCCCCGAGATACGCGGCGGACGGCATCTGGTTGACGATGGGGCCCTCATTACCGCCAAAGATCATCATGGAGTTGGACTCTTCATCGACCGATGCGATGACCTCACTGCGCTTGCTGGGTCGCTCGCTGCTCTCGATGTGGTCGAGGTCTAGCGGTTCTTCGTTGGGCTGCGGACAGCCGCCGAGGCCAACGGTCAGTGCCAGCAGAATGGAGGGGGCTCGCCAGTGCATCGGATCTCCTGAATTCAGCCGGAAGCTAACGACTAAAAGCACGTCTGTCGAGGGCGTTCCCTAGGGGGGCGTCGACGTGCTAACAAGCGCCTTGTCATGGCAGAGAGTTCGGCACCCAGATCCTTTGGTTCGCGCTTGCTTCTCTTGTGGGGAGTGGGTGGCGTGATCTGCATCTTGCTGGTTGCAGTGGTGCGGTTGGCTGGCAAGGCGTGGGTCGCCTGCCTTCTCCCCTGGGATGCAATCCACTGGGCCTTTCTGGCAGTGTGGCTCCCGTTCATGGCGTACTCGGAAGGCTATCGGGGTTTCCAGAAGCGATTCTCGCCGGTCGTGGTGGCCCGAGCCTGGCACCTCGCTTCCCACCCGCGTCTCGTTCTGGTCGCCTTCGGTCCGTTGTTTTGCATGGGCTTCTTCCACGGCAGTCGTCGTCGCCTGTTGACCTCCTGGATACTCACGTTCGCGATTCTTCTTTTCGTCTTGGGAGCCAGGCAACTGGACCCGCTGTGGCGTGGCTTGGTGGACATGGGAGTCGTTGTGGGACTCTGCTGGGGGATGACCACCATCGTAGTCAGCGCGGTGAGTGCTGCGCGGGGCCGGCCGCTGGTGGATGCCCAACTGCCTGGTTAATGGACTCACCATCCAGGGGGAACCATGAAGTCCGTTGCCGGTGACCACTGGGGCTTCTTGGCGACTTGCGCCGTCTACTTGCTCTTCTCTCTGTTTGGGCTCGATGCGATCCCGAGACCCTTTGGTGATGAAGCCTGGTACGCGATCCCCACACTGCAGCTGGTGGAGCAGAACACCCTCAACATTCCGGTCATTCCTGGGCGTGGGGACATCTCGGTTGCCTATGTCCAGCCCAAGCTGGCGCTGAACCTGCTGTCTTGGCTGCCCGTCTCCCTCTTTGGAGCCGAGCTCGCTGTTTTTCGCCTCGTCTCCTTGTCCGTGACCATGCTTGCTGCGCTCTGTCTCTATGTCTTTACGCTTCGCATGTGTGGCAAGGGAGTGGCGCTGACTGCTTGCGTTGCCTTTCTGATTTGTTTCTGGACGGTTCTTTGCGGTCGTTGCTTTCGGCCAGAGATCTTCGCGACCTCGTTCTCGCTTGCTGCCTTGACGTGTGCAGTCGAGGGTCGCTTGCGCAACAGCTCGGCGTTGATTGCGTTGGCTGCGCTCTCGTCGGTTTTGGCTCTGTTGTCGCATCAGGTGGTCTGGCTCTTCTTGCCCCCGGCGCTCTTTCTCGTCGGCCGGCCACACATGGACTCCCACCTCCACGGTCGGGTGCTCGGGCCAGGAGACCGCTCCTTTCTGAAGCGCTACGCGTTGTGGTTGGTCGTGTTGATCTCGCCGTACCTGATCTACGTCGTCACAAGTGTCCTCGGTGCGCCTACTGCGGCCTTGCTCGATCAGTTCTATGGCGAAGGTGGCAGCTCTGAATGGTCGATTGCTGCGATGGTAGACCAGGTAACGGTGAAGTTTGCTCGGTTCTTTCTTCTTCCTCGGGGCTTGTTCTTCCTGCTGGCATCGGTGGCTGGTGCTGTCTTGCTGTGGCGGACGCCGCGGACTCGGCCTGTGGCGCACGTGATCGTCGCTGGCCTCGTGGTCTTGAGTGTGGTTCCGTTGACGAAGCCTCGGTATCTGTTTGTTCTCGCCCCTTACTTGTCCATTGGCATCGCTCAGCTGGTGGGGGCACGGGCCACTGGCTATTGGGGGAAAGTCCTCTTCGCACTCTATGTCTGCTCGATGTTGGCTGTGAACGTGGCGGTCTATTCCAACCACAGAGACGCATCCTATGCGGACGTGGTCTCTCAGCTGCGAGAAGTCATCCCTGACGGGGTGGTCGTGGCGGGTCCTCTTGTCTTCGCTCTCGGTCTGTATACGGAGGACTATCAGGTCACCAATGTGTCGCCGACGTTTGCTGCGCGGAAGGATGTCCGCCCTCGCCTTTGGCTCAATTCCAGGCTTCAGAGAAGTGATTACATCCTGGAGGTGACGTCTACACTGTTCTCAACCGGCGGTCTTGGCCCGAGGCCCGAGCGCTTTCGAAGCATGGAGCACCTGAAGGCGCTTGGTGAATTTCTTGACCAGAATGCCGTGCTGGTCTCCACAATCCCATCGAGGGACTACGGGCCCATACGCGTCTGGAAGCGAACGAATAAACTCTCGGGTGCGACCGATTCTCAGTGACAGCGATTGGCATGGCGGAGCGGCCTCTGGGTGCTCTGTCGTTGGTGCAGACGCCGAGATGACCCTAGCGTCCTAGACAAGTAGCTTGCGGAAGACACATCGATGGCTGACCTCAACATTCTCTTCACCTCCGCCGGGCGAAGGGTCTCCCTCTTGCGCAGCTTCCGGCGGGCGCTGGATGAACTGGCTCTGCCTGGAAGCATCATCGCAGCGGATGCTGGGCTCTCGGCGGCCGCCACGTTCGTGGCCGATGAGAAGGCGCAGGTTCCCCGAATCGATCACGACGGCTACATCGACGCGCTCCTCGAGCTCTGTGATGCGAAGTCGGTGCGGGCGTTGGTCTCGCTTGTAGACACCGACCTCGTGCTGCTCTCCGAGAATGCTCAACGGTTCGAACAGCTGGGGACGACTCCGTTGGTGTGCAGCGCAGCAACCAACCGCATCTGCTTCGATAAGGTCAGCACTCACGCCTTCTTTACGGACAACGACATCAGGACGCCCCAGGTCTTGAGCGATGCCGAGACCGAAGGGCTCTCCTCCGACGACTTCCCGGTCATGGTGAAGCCATGGGACGGGAGCGGCAGCGCTGGTGTGCACGTGGCGGCCAATGCACAAGAACTGGCCTTTTACAGAGACACCACCCCCAACGCGATGGTCCAGAGGCTGGTCGTAGGCGATGAGTACACCTGCGACGCATACGTTGACTTCTCAGGGACCGTGCGATGCGTTGTCCCCCGACGACGCCTGGAGACTCGTGCCGGAGAGGTCAGCAAGGGGCTGACCGTTCGTGACCCCGTGATCATCGACGCAGTGACGGACTGTGTGGACAAGCTGCCCCATGCGGTGGGCTGCATGACAGTCCAGTGCTTCAAGACGCGGGACGGGTCGGTGGAGTTCATCGAGGTCAATCCTCGCTTCGGCGGTGGTCACCCCCTGACGATTCACGCGGGAGCCAACTTCCCGAAGTGGATCCTGCAGGAACTCACGACGGGGCAATGTGACGCATCGTTCGACTGCTGGACGGACGATCTCGTGATGCTTCGTTACGACGCTGAAGTCATCACGCAAGGCAGTCTCATTCGATGAGCAAGGTCATTGTCTTTGACCTAGACGACACGCTGTATCCCGAGAAGGACTATGTGCGCAGTGGCTTTCGAGCGGTGGACGTCTATCTCAATGGCCTGGAGGTAGCGGGTTTCTTCGACGTCGCGTGGTCCTATTTTTGTGGCGGCGGCCGGGGCAACACATTCGACCACTGCCTGGCCCAATTGGGGGTCGCTTCGGATGCCGAGCTCGTGGGGAAGTTGGTCGCAGTCTATCGAGACCATGAACCCACCCTCTCGTTGTTCGAAGACGCTCACAGGGCGCTGCAAAAGCTGTCGGGCCATGAGCGGCTAGGGCTCATCACCGATGGCGCATCGGCTTCTCAGCATCGAAAGATTCGGGCCCTGGGGCTCGGAGAGGCTCTCCACAAGATTGTCGTCACCGATGATCTGGGCGGTGACCGCTCCCGCTGGAAGCCCCATCCGCTGGCCTACGAGATGGTTCGTGAGCACTTCATGGTGTCCCACAGTGAGTGCCTGTACGTGGGGGACAACGAGAGCAAAGACTTTGTTACGGCCAAGGGGCTGGGCTGGCAGACGATCTGTGTGCGGCGACCGGGCGGTGAATACAGCGACGTAGAGGTGGACGATGCCCACCGAGCCGAGCTCACGATCTCGAGCCTGGATGAGATGGTGTTCTAGCCAGAGCCGTCACCCACGGTGGTCGGAAGAGCGATCAGGGCAGGGCCCTTCTCGTGCGCTCAGTCAGATGGCTTCGAGTCGTGCACGCCGTCAGTGGAGAGGCTTCGGGGACCAGGAACTAGGACGTTGGTTGTCTGTCGGTAGGTGAGGTAGGCAGGGTCATCTCCCCACAGCTCGAGGGCTCGCTCGTCCAGTGGCGGAATGCCGCTGATGCGCGTCAACAGGACAGCGACGAACAAGGGCGAAAGCACCGCGCACCACTGTAGACCGTCATAGACCGCGGCCCCCGTGACGAACACGCCCGTCCACAGCAGGATCTCGCCAAAGTAGTTGGGGTGCTGGGAGTAGGCCCAGAGGCCCTTGTCGATCCAGCGGCCCTGGTTCTCGGGCTCTCTTCGGAACACGGTCTTTTGGTGGTCGGCGATGACCTCGACGACAAAGCCAAGAACCCACAGCGCGATGCCCAGGGCGTCCCACATGCCCAGGGCGGGGCCTGGCTGTGAATCCACCAAGACGATGAGGGCTGCCATGGCTGTCAGCGATACCCAGAGCCCCTGGAGTGACCAGACCATGAAGAATCGAAAGGGGTCCTGTTTGATGTGGTCGAACCTAGGATCGCTGCCGGCTTTGTGGATCCGTCGGAACAAGAAGCTACCCAGTCGGAGTGTCCACAGGCCAACCATGGTCGCCACGACGATTCGGCGAGTCTCCAGCAGGTCGTTGCTCGCCGCGAACACGAGGCCTAGGGTCAAGACCGCAAGAAAGCCCACGCTGCCCATCGCGTCGAAGTAGCGCTCTGTGCGAAGGCGATAGGCGGGGACGAAGGCCAACCACTGAATGGCGAGAGACACCATCGCCAGAGCGACGAGGGCCGAGGTCGGCCCGATGGGGATGCTGGACTGCCCACCCACGAGAGCGAGGCCTAGAGCCACCGCTGTGGCCACAGCGCTCTCGGCGAGGGAACGAGTGGGTGGCGTCTGGCTCATCGCTGACTGACCCTTTCAGTGACTCCAGTGGGTGAACAGGGAACTCGCGCGGATGGCCTCAGGGTCCACCGGCCGACCCCTTAGGGCCGGCAGCCCGTATCCTCTCAGCAGTACGAGCAGCGGTCTGTGGTGCGGCCTCCCTGGCTGGGCCGTATGCACTTTAGCAGTCTCCAGTTGGGGGTCTTCTTCCTGGGGGAAGGGACCGTGCTGGAGTCTCGGGCTTGGGTTGCTGATCAGCCTGGAGTGGTCCGGGGATTAGCGGCCTTGTGGAGTGGGGCGACCACGTCGTGGCTGCAGGAGCAAGAGCGAGCCCCGAGAGGAAACCTTGGGGGTGCATCTGGGTTGGCCCGGTGCCCGCTCACCCTCAGCCGGAGCGAGCCTGCTACTTTTGGCAGGTCTCCTGCCCACAGGCGCGGATCTGGCCGTCCACATCGCAGACACAGATGCAGCCGTCAGAGTTGATGCTCACCACTTCCCCTGGGCTCACGAACTCGTCGGCCTCTGTCTCGCAGCCGAGCTCCCAGTGGAGTGTCAGCGCTCCGTTGTCTTGTGTCCACGGGCTCTCGGTAGCCAGGGCGACCTTCTGGTCCGACAGCAGCATGGGTGAGCTGAGTCCGAGACTGAGCGGGGCATTGAGAACATCCACGGACACCTGGCCGAGCTCCACGGTCACGCTGCGGCTCTCTCCGGGGAGCAGAGTCTGCAGATCGTCGGCTGCTGTCCGGGTGCCGTCGAGCGCTTCGGAGTCCACCGTCAGAAACAGGGGGTAATAGAACGGAGCGACGCCGCTCTGGGTGATCTCTACCGAGACCTGCGCCTCGACGGTTCTATCCAGCAGGCCTCCGGCGGACAGCGTGGCCGACTGGACTTCGAAGCGGTAGCCCAGGGCCAGCGCCGTAGCCTCGGCGTGGTCTCGTTCTGCTCCGGCGTAGCCCACCCCGCCTTCGTTGAAGGCCTGATAGTTCAGCAGGTAGGTGGCATGGGTAGCTTCGATGCACTGGTCGATGTCCTGGGCGTAGGTGTCCGTCTCATAGCTGGACTCGAAGATGGTGGCCTGCAGCTCGGGACGGACCTCGCCGCCGATAGGCACCTGTTGCCATCGGTGCTCGGCGCCGGCCGACTCCAGGTCGGGCAGGAAGAACCAGTCAATCTCGCCGATGGTGGAGTAGGCAAAGGAGTCGTCGTGGTAGCCGATGCGCATGGAGACGCTGTTGGCCATGGGCTTGCGCACCTGGAGGTGGGTGGTGATAAAGGCCTCTTCATAGGCGCCCAGGACGGCATTCTGTGTGGCTTCTGTGGGGAACCAGTCGGGGTAGGGCCAGGTGTGCCACTCGCCCCAAAAGCCCAGCAGGCCCACCTGCACGAATCCCAGCCGCGGATCGGCGTCGTAGTGCTCCCCCATTGCGGAGATCAAGCCGAGCATGGCGGTGACCAACTCGGGGTCGTCGTAGTCGGGAGAGCAGCCACCTCCATGGTCGCTGTAGGTGGTGCATGGGACTTGGTTGGTGAGGTAGCCGGGCAGTCCGCTCGCCAGCGTGGGGTAGTCGATGTAGACACGGATCACCGCGTGGTGGCCGCGCGCGGCTGCCGCCACCAAGTGGGGCTCGAGGCCCGTGTCGAGGGTCTCTCCGCTCTGGTCCCAGAGGTCGTCCATGGGCAGGTACAGGAACTCCAGCTGGTCGGGGAAGTCGTTGGCCGGTTCCCCCCAGAGATACGAGGTCATGAGCCCCTTGAGTGGGTTGTCTCGAGTGCGAGTCGTGTTCGGGGTGAAGTTGGTGGAGTCCAGAAGGCTGTCCACTGACGCTAGCGAGGGAGTGTCGCAGAGGTTCTCACAGCCATTGGGGGTGGGCTCTGGGTCTTGGATGTCGTCTTCGAGTTCGTCAGCGAACGGAGCCGAGTCACTGCTGCCGACGCACCCAGCACAGGCCAGGAGGGCCAGGGTTCCTACTACGAGCGGTGGCTTCATCGTCCCATTCTATCTCCGGGGTCTAGAGCGATGACCCCCACAGACAAGACAAGGGCCCCCCGCCCCGTCCACGGCTTTGCGACTTCGTGGGCAATGTCGCGGTCGCATGGGGTTGAGGCCGACTGGTGAGAGCCCTACCTGAAGCACGCGAAGGGGCAGGACGCGCCAGGATCCGGCTCAATAGCGACGCCCCGGACGTTGGTCGTGCCGAAGAAATCGACTCTACAGAACGGTTGGGTGTTGAGAAGAAACATGAACCTGGTGCCAGAGCCACAGGTGCACGGAGGAGCGCCACCGTTGGCCACACAAGTGCCTACGAACTC
>MDTE01172461.1_pt1 | contig 13295 bp, 5 predicted proteins | sample 811231 | NCBI WGS metagenome assembly MDTE01 (sample SAMN05326651, study PRJNA326480) | marine metagenome | isolation source: seawater | place: Indian Ocean: Red Sea | collected 2010
CGATGCTCGACGACCCGGCTCCCATCACCTCGCGCATCACGGCTGCGACCAAGAACGTCAGCGTTTCCCGCCCCGGACTCCGCGTCACGGACCCGGCGGGCAGGTCGCTGATCGACATGAACGACGATCCGCTGTGGACGAACTCGCCGACGAAGATGCCGGGCGAGAAGGGCCCGCCGGAGAAGCCCCTGCGGGGCGCCGACGACGAGGACGACCCCTTCGGCTTCCTCCAGGACCCGGACTCGCCCAAGACGCCGCTCGAGCTCCTGGGCCGGTCCATCGAGGCCAGCTTCGGTCTGGGCAAGGGCAAGGGCGAGGTGCTGCTGTCCTCGCAGCCCGGCACGTTCATGGAGTGGATGAAGGGACTGGCGAGGCCGCCGAGGGTGAAGGGACCCAACGCCGCGGCGACCCACTGGCTCGACGGCATCCGCTCCCACTCCAAGACGCTCGCGCTTCTCATGACGGGCCCGCCCGAGAAACCCGAGGAACCCTCGGAGGGTTACGTCGCGTCGGTTTTCGACGCCATCGGCGCCGGTCTCTACAACAAGAACGCCGGCGTGGTGTCCTCCGCGGTCAAGGCGCTCAAGTCGGTGGCTCGGCACCTGCCGAGGGAATCGCCCGTCCTGAGGTACGCGCACAACTGGCTAGCTTCCACCGGCGGTCCGTCCGTGGCGGTCGTCAAGATCCTGTGCGGGCTCGGCGGTGACAAGATCGGGGGTAACATCAGGGTCGGCGACGCCAAGGCTGCGGCGGACGCCGCGCGAATGGCCGCCGTCGACGCCGGGAACGGCTTTGAGACTTCCCGCGACGATCTCGATCAACGGGGCGGGGCGCAGTTCGCGTTGGGTTACAACGCGTCCGACGCGACGGGGGACGCGGACTGGTCCAGGCGCGCGGCGGAGGCGTCCGCGATGGCGGAGATGATCGACAGGTTCTGCGCGCAGGAATCCAGGCATCTGCACAAGTTCTTGCTGGACGACCTGAGAGCCGCGGCTAACGCCAGGGATAACCCCAAGGTTTACATGGACGCCCTCAACGTCCTCATGCCGGCGATGCTGGCGCGCGGGGCCAAGCCCAGGGAGGCCATGGTCAAGGATGGCACCCCGGGTTCCATGCTCCTCTCCGCGCTTCAGTGCGCCGAGGGACCCGAGGACCTGCGCGAGGTTAGCCTCACGCTGCTCACGACGCTGTGGTCGGCGTTTCCGGATGAGATTGAGATCAAGGGCGAGGAGTGCAGGCAGGTGATCAACTGCCTGAAGAAAGCCGCGAGGGCCCCGGACCCGGGGACGCAGATCCACTCGCTCGCGTGCATGTTTCAGCTCCTCCACTCGTTCATATCCGCGTCCAACGCCTTCTCCCCCGTGGTGTACAAGACGATCGTTTTCATGCTCATCGAGCACATGAGAAACGATCCAGTGCGCGATTTCATCAGCGCCGAGTTCAAACTCGCGCTCGATAACCACGCCAACATCCCGGTGGGCATCCTCGTGGACCCGGTGGTGAAGCAGTGCTCACCAGGCGGGCAACACCCGGGGTTGAAGCGCGTGGACTTCCAGCTCATGGCGGCGATGGCGGAGCACGCCAGACTGGAGGCGAGGCCCGCGCTTCACCTCTTGCAGCTCTGTCTGCAAACCGCGATGGATCACGTGAAGGGCCAGGACCCCGCGGAGGAGCGGGCGATCGCGCTCAAGGCTGCGACGCGACTCGCGGCGAGGCTACGCGGAGAGGACGCCGCCGAGGAGGTCATCGAGAGGTGCGCGGGCGGCGCGCTCGCCAGGATTGCCGCATCAGCTGAGGATGCCACCGGGGACCCCGCCTTTGGCGAGATGCAGCGGTGCGCGGGTGAGGCGCTGATGACTTGCGCGAGATGCATGGCGCAGGTTGGCGGCAGCGGCGTCGGCGCGCTCAAGACCATGATCGCCAACTCGGCCACGACCTTCGCCTCGCACAACGGGACCACCCACCCGGATATCGAGGCCTCTCTGGAAGTACTTCGGATGGCGGGAGACATCGGAAGCGGCAGCGACGTCGACTCCCCCTCGCTTCACTCCACCCTCAACGCGAGGCGGACCCTACCGCCCGGATCCCCGTCCGGGATGGCGTACGACCGACCGCCCGCGCGGGGCAGGCCACCCGTGGAGCAGCTCGTCGACTACGATCCCCCCGGGGTTGGTGGCGGCGCGTTCTCCCCGCCCCCCGCGCCCCTCGCCGAGCTCGACGCGGAGTCCCCCTCCGACTTTATAGACCCGCCGCGACCACCCGCGAGGAAGCAGTCGGCGTTCGAGGTCAAGCCAAAGTCCGCGGTCAAGAGCAGCGGGTACGGCGCCGTGCGTAAGGTCGACCCTCGGTCCGACGTCACCAGGAAGCAACGCGATTCCGACGGAAGCCTGAGGAGCCCACGCCCGGCGGCGGCGCCGAAACCCCCGGTTCGATCGCCAAACGCTTTTATGCGTCCCACCAACGCTTCGATTCACCAGCGCTCCGGCGTGATCCCCGCCATGTCGGAGATGTCGCTGGACGACGAGTTCAACTCTCCGCCCGCGCACGAGTCCCGATTCTCGAGGCCGCCCGGGCCGAGCTTTGGCAAGCCGAGGTTTGCGCAGGCGTCCTCTGTCTCTGGCCGGTCCACGTCTGGCGCGGCGCTGGCGCTTCAGCGGGAGAAGCGCGAGGCTGAGATTCGGCAGATCGCGCTGAAACGCGAGATGCGTCTGGAGAAGGAGGCGATCGCGAAGGAGAGGGAGCAGCTCGAGAAGGAGAAGCGCGACGCGGGCTTGCGACGGAGGCGCCAGGAGTGGGCCAAGAAGGCTGAGCTCAATGGCCGCGGGAGCAACTTTCTGAACCTCTCGGACCGCAACCGCGATCAGAGCGGGCTCGCACCCAAGCAGGACACCGGCGTGAACGACAGGATGATCCGCACCGGTCCTCCCCCCGAGGCTCTGGCCGCCATGCTCTCACCCGAGGAGCAGGAGGCGAAGATTGCGGAACTCAACGGGCTACTCGCCGAGGATTCCCACGCCAACTTACCGTTCGGCTACAAGAAGGTGAAGGGCGCCGACGGCTCGCTTCGCGCGGAGCTCACCGACGAGGCCAAGGCTGCCGCGAAGCTCGAGCTGTCCCTCGAAAAGGTACGCGCCAAGGCGAGCCTATCACCGAGGCGCGTGCACGGCATCTACCCGCCCAAGGAGCTCGTCGCGTCGCCCCCGAAGGGACGCGACGTCACCCCTCGCAAGCCGCGCGATCCAAGCGAAAAGACGTTTCTGCAAAAGAAGAAGGAGGAGGAGAAGGCTCGGAAGGAGGCGGAGGAGCGGGAGGCTCGCGCGCGCGCCAAGTCTAAGATGGAGAAGCATAAGGCCCGCGCCGAAGCGCTCAAGGCTGAGCTCGAGCAGAAGAAGAAGGCTAAGGAGGCTGCCGACGCCTCCGCCGCCGCCGAGCTCCGAGCCAAGAAGGAGAAGAAAGCCGCGGCGCTGAAGGCCAAGGAGGCTGCCGCCGCCACCGAGAAGGCTGCGACTAAGGCCAAGATCGAGGCGTTCGAGAAGAAACGTAAGGCTGAGAAGGAGGAGAGAGAACGGCTGGAGAAGGAGCGCAAGAAGAAGGAGCTCGAGGATGCGCGAGCGCAGCGAGAGAAGGAACGGCTGGAGATAAAAGCCAAGAAGGAGATGATCGCCGCGGAGAAGGCTAAGCGCGAGGCGGAGAGGAAGGCGAAGGTACGGGCGGAGAGGGAGGCGGCGATGAAGAAGGCCAAGGGGCCCGAGCCCGAGCCCGAGCCCGAGCCGCCGGCCGCGCCGGAACCGCCTGCCAAGGGCAAGAAGGGGAAGAAGTAGAGGAACCCTCTCCGTCGCGTTGTTGATCAAAATAAAGTTGAGAATTGAATTCCGTTCGCTGTCGGGCCGTTTTTAGGTTAGCAAACGGTGACGAAAGTTCCTCGATTTTCAAGGCGACGGGGGTACGAAATGGGAATTTGATCCAGTCCTGCGGATGGATCGGAAAATAACGCCATTTCAATCCGCGAATAAACCGTCATTCTCGAATTCGTGCGGAACGCTTTTTGGTCAACGCCTCGTGACGCGAAATACCTGAAAATGCGCTCCCAAGCTTGCCAGCGCGCCACAAGAGCACGTCACCCGCGACGCGGTCCTCCGGGCAAGACCCCAGGGGACATCCTTATAGGTCGTCCGGACCAGCGCACACGCGTTCGTGTCGGGCGAGCCGGCGGGTATGGCGAGCACCGCCGCGGGGACGCGTGAGATTACCCCCGGCATCGACCACTCTCTTCTGGACGAGTTGAGGGCGAGCGGCTTGGACGTCGAGCGCATCATGGCTGAGAAGGTGCGCTAAAAACCTAGCGCGAACGGGCCCGAGGAGTTCAAACTATCCCGAGGGACCTGAGAGGCGCGCGTTTGGGGTTCTCGTTGGCAATTGCGCCGCGTCGCGACGTGTTCTAATCGCGGGGAACCCGGAGTTCGGCCTTCCTTTTTTCCTCTCCAACAGAATTCTCGTCGGGCCGAACTGCGACTGACCGCCCGTCCCCGTTTCACACGCAGCTCGCCGAGGGCATGAGCGAGGATGATATCCTCGGGGAACTGTTCGAAGCGATGCATCCGGACGCCGCCGGCGCCGTATACGAGTCTTACGAAGGGAATGGCGAGGACGAGCTCCGGGATTCCCTCGCCGAACCCGCAGTTGAGGAGGGGGCGGAACAATACGACGAGCCCGAGGACGAGCCCGAGGACGAGCCCGAGTCGGTGATGCCACGCGGTAACACGCCGGTGTCCACGGGCGATGGGGAATTCTCCGACGGGGGCCTCGTCGGTACGTCTCCCACCGCGCGCGCTCCCAGCGTCCGGGGCGGGGGCACGCCCACTGGTTCCGTCAGGTCAATGTCCACGCTGCAGTCGTCTCACATCGGCGCGCACCACGCGCAGCCGTGGGAGAGCGCGATGGCCGTGAGCGCCAGGAGTCCGTCCAACGCGAGCTTGCCCGCGAGCCGCGGCAGCACGAGGGGGAGCATGAGGTCGAGCTCGCTCCGCAAGATTGAGCGCAGGGATCCCTACCTGGCGTCGCCGGCTATATCGCCAAAGCCGAAGAAGAGTGGCGCCACGCAGAACGCATCGCACGTTCGCTCTGCGTCCGGGGACGTGCCTTACTCGCCGCCCATGACGCGCTCCAGGGCGCAGTCTAGGACTGGCTCAGAGTACGGTGGATCCCAGGGAAGCGGCGGGTCCAGCGGCGGGTTTGTGTCCTTGAAGCGGCAGGTTGAGGCGGAGCTCAAGGCACAGGCGGATGAGCGGTGGGCGCGGAAGAAGGCTGAGCTCGACATGGACCGGAAGGACCTCGAGGCGAAGCTGGAGCGGCTTCAAATCGAGAAGGGCATGTCCAAGACGGAGGCGCAGCTCAAAGTTTACAAGCTGAAGCCGTGGGAGCAGGCCAAGCGGAATAGGGAGTTCGACGAGAGGATTGCTCGGAACCAAGCTGAGCGAGAGGAGGTTGACAAGCTCATGGCGGCAAACCGGGCGCGGCGGCAGAAGGCCCAGGCGGAGCACGACGAGTGGAAGATGAAGTTTGAGGCTGCGGAGCGGCGACGAAAGGCTGACCAGGAGTTTGCTCTCCAGGAAGCGTTTAAGCAGCAGAGGGCGGAGCTCTGGGAGCACAGAGCGCAGAAGGAGCGCGAGGACTTCAAGGAGAAGTGCCGTAAGGATGCCGAGAAAGCGCTCAAGAAGAAGCTGTGGAAGGAAGAGACGGACCGCCAATCGCTGGACAAGGAGATGCGAATGAAGAAGGCGAGCTATCGCGCGCCGTTGGCGTACGACATCGAGCCGGTGGGTAAGAGGTTCGAGAAGACCAAGCCGTTTCGGAGGCAGATCAAGGAGGCGTTGAAGCAGCGGGACGAGTCAATCCGGGCATCGTCGGCGGGATCGGTGGAGAGTATCAAGCGGGATTACCTCGGCAAGTACAACACACGATCATCCAGCGCGGCGGGAATGAGCCGAAGCGGCACGGCGTTCGATCGCGCGCCGACATTTGGGATGACGGGGCGGCACGATAACCTGACGCGTTCACTCGTTGGCAAGTCGCGGGGGTCGACCATGGGTAGCAGCAACGGCTCCCTGACGAAGCTGAGTCCGGCCAGCCCGGGCAGGCGCGGGCTTGGCAGCAGCGGCGGGAGCGACTACGCCGCGGACGATTACCTGCGGAATAAGGATGAGCACGGTCTGACCAGGGATGATTTGGACGACCTGGGATACCACAACAACCCGCATGCTCAGTACGACGAATGAGCTCAGAGCCGACGGAGATTAGTGTAAAAAGTCACACCTCGGCGTCTGTGTAAAGGGATGAGGATAGCACGTTGTCGTACCGACTTTTGATTGACCGTCTAGCACTACTGACGGGATGCGGCTATCGATCGACGTCGGCGTCCGCGGGTAATAGGTCCGCGTCGCCCCCCCGCTCGCCGCCTTTTTTCTTTGCGCTCTCGTGGTGAAGCAGCACGCTCTCGGGCTCGGTCCCCGCCCCGTACGCCAGCGCAGGCAGGTCCGCGCGACTCGCGTGACACCACGTCGGCTGTTTCAACGCGTGGTCCGCGCCCCCGCCGCCGCCGCGGGTGTCCGCGTGCCGCGTGACGTTCCTCCACCGCTCCTCGCAAATCTCGCCGCTGTGCGCGACGTCCGTGTACCCGAGCGACCAGAGCCAGTCCAGCGCCGCGTGCGTCGCGATGCGCTCGTCCGTCGGCCCGGGGTTTAACCTCGGGGATAGCTCGACGAGGACCACGGGCGGCGGCGCGGTGGTGAGGAGCCTCCTGGCGCCCTCCAGGACGTGCCGCTCCCACCCGTCACCGAATCCGATTCGCATCGCGGCCACCGTCACGTGGGGTCCGACGCCTTTTTGTCCGACACCGAGCTCGTCGTCGACGCTGGAGATGCGCGCCTCGTGCGCGATCTCGCACGGGAACGGCGAGTCCCCACTGTGCAAGATGCTCTCGCGGGTGAGGTGAACCGGCACGCGCGGCGTCGGGACGCGAACCGACGGAAGAGGATGCGATCCGCGGGTGCGTTTGGCGGGATCCAATCGAAGGAGACTCCGTAGTCTGCGCACGCCGTCGTCGCGCTCGCCCTCGTCGTCGCGCGCGTACCCGTCGACGCCGGCGTCCGCGGTGGTGTCCACGCGCGTCGCCGCAGCCTCGGCGAGCCTCTCCCGCGTACGCTCCAGCGCCGCGTCCGACACCCCCAGCAGCTCGTGGTCGATGTCGACACCTCTCGCGCGGGCGCCCCGGCCCCTCGGGCCCGCCAGCGTCCTCCTCGCCGCCGTCTCCGCGCTCGCGATCGCGCGGCAGTACTCCTCGCCGCGGCCGCCGATGCGAACGACTCGGACGTCCACCAGCTCGCCGAACCCGTTGTGCGCCACGGAAGCCTCGAGGAGCTCGTCGCCGCCGTTCCACTCGTACGCGATGACCGGGAATCCCCTCGCCGCCGCGGCGAGCGAGAAGAACCCAAGCCCCGCGCCGACGTCCAGCAGAACCCCGCCAACCCCACTGGACGATAACGACCCGACCAGCGCCTCCGCGGAGGTTGGCGCCTTCGGCTCGTATCGCCCAGCCTGCCACCCGCCCCACTTGGTGAGACTCGCTCCCACGACGTCCACGTTACCGCCAGACGCGTTTGAACCCGAGAGGTGGGTCAGCATGTCGAACGGCGGATCGAACGCCGCGCTCACGGGGTACCCCGCGCGCTCGTTCACCTTTGGCATGGCGTAGAAGGGGTCCGCGCGCGAGAGCTGCGCGCGATACTCCTCGAGGCCGCTCTTGCCCAGGCCCAGCGAGGTGAAAAAGAGCGTGATGTAGTCGCCGACGCCCTTCTTGGCCGAGTTCCAACCCTTGCGGGACTTCCAGGAACCCAAAAAATGGTGCGCGACGAGGACACCCGGGTCGTCGAAGGGTACACCGTCCTCTCCGGTGGGGTGAACGCCGAAGGAAACCTTCGGCATCACCCTGACGTTCCAGGCGTCTCCCTTTTGGCCCCTCGTCCCGGGCACCCGCCTCCTCGCCTCCTCGAGCCTCGCCTGCACCTCGGGGATGTCCTCGGTTCCCCACGCGCTCGTCGCCCGCGGCGCGAGGACATCCTTCGCCGCCTCCGTCGCCTTCGAATGCAGCCAAAACTGCCGGACGATGACGTCGGTGAACGCCCCGGGCCCCGTCCTCTCGAGCGTGTCCCTGTTTGTGTTGTTCGTGAAGACGCGGTGCGCCGACCTCGCGATGTGATCGCAAATCTCTCTCAGCGCCGGGTGCCCCGGCGCGCCCGCGAACACCCAGTTGAGCACCTGCCTTCTGCGGACGAAGTGCCTGCTGTACGCCATCTCATCCGTTCGGAACTCGTTCTCCCAGCCCACAACCAGGGTATCCGTGCTCCGGAGGTACGAATCCATCGGCTGCCTGCACTCCGTGTCTATGTCCGCGTACACCCCGCCGGTGTGCAGCACGATCAGGTACCTGAAGAAATCGCTCCGCTCCACATCCTTGGGCAGCGACACGTACGCGTCGTAGTACTCCGGGAACTCCCGCTCCACGAACTTGTAGCACTCGGCGTCGTTGTAGAAGCGAATCTTCCAGCCCGGGTTCTTCTCCGCCCACGTTCGCATGAGCCCCTTCACCCTGTCGGGCACGTCGGAGGTCTTGTACGTCTGGTGGATGATCCGCGGGATCATCAGCGGTATCGGCACGGCCCCGGCCCCGTCGCTAATTCCAGCCGCTAAACCTTCGTCCGACTGACGTCGAGGCCGAACGAGGCTCGCGTGGGTTGACGCGATTGTTGACCTCTCGTAGATTGTTGACCTCTCGTACAGGCGCTGAAGGTCGTGCGACGGCGCGAAACGGCCTGTCCTCGGCAGGTGCGGCCCGTACATGTCCCCCATCCCCCAGGATGCGACGTTGAAGAGGGTGATCATCGCGGTCATGGCGAAGAATATGCGGCAGAGCTGCGCGTTGCTGGGGAGCCTGAATCTCACTTGGCATCCCAGGAAGTCGTCGGCGCCCGAGGTGCCTCCGCCCGAGTGCGTTGGGAGGAGCGAGGATTTGGAACCCCCGCGCGCGAACCTTCGCTGCTTCGAAGGGGGCTTGACGCCGGCGAGGCTGCCGTCGCTTGAGTCGCCGGCGCGCTCGTCCACAGACTCGTTCGACGCGCGGCTGGACGTTCGTCGCAAAGCGCCGGCTCCTCCGCTGAAGTAGTTCCGAGCGGTTTCCTCATCCTCCCTCGGGCCGCGGCCGTTCGCCATCGGCGGGCTCGGCGGCTGCGACCGCGCGAGCGCGGACGTACTCTGACTGCGTCGATGCGCCGAGCCCCTCATCCCGCCTCACCCTCTCTCCCAACCCGATCCGTGTTGCTCGGAATTTCAAAAGCGCCGACTTTTCTCAGCGTTTCTGAGCCTCAGAAACTTCCGATGCGGGCCCGACCCCCCGACCTCTCTTCTCTCGTGGGCACGCACTCAGCCACGGGCGATATCGCGACCTATGCGTCGCGAGTATCGCGCGCGCGGCGCGCCTCGACCTATGCCCCGCCGCCTTCGCCCCCTGGGGCCGTACAAGAGACGGAGGGACTTCCGATAAAGTCTACCAGAGCTGGAGTTGAGTCAAACGTCGTTCTTCGCAACGTGATGCTATCCTAAAAATGAACAAGCTCGTTTCCACCCAGTCACGCGAAGGTTCGGTCGTAGTACATGTCGAGCGTCTTCGCCGGTATCCTCCGCAGCAGCTCCCTGGGGAAGATCCGAAGCAGCGACCACGCCAGATCCAGCGCCTCGAACACCGTCCGCCCCTCGTTGCCCTGGTTGATGAACTTGCGCTCAAACTTGTCGAGAAACTCCAGGTACAGCAGATCCTCGCCGCTTAGCGCCTCCTCGCCGACCACAGCCTTCATCGCCAGCGTATCCTTCCCTATGGCGTAGTTGGCGTACAGCTGGTTGCTCACCTCGCCGTGGTCCCCGCGCGTCATTCCCTCCCCGATGGCCGACTTCATCAGCCGCGAGAGTGAAGGCAGCACGTTGATTGGCGGGTAAATCTGCCTGTTGTGCAGCTGCCTGTCCACGTAAATCTGCCCCTCCGTGATGTACCCGGTCAGGTCGGGAATCGGGTGCGTGATGTCGTCGTTGGGCATGGTCAATATGGACAGCTGGGTGATGGACCCTTTCCTCCCCTCGATCCGTCCCGCGCGCTCGTAGATGGTCGCGAGATCCGTGTACATGTAGCCCGGGTAGCCCCTGCGCCCCGGAACCTCCTCCCTCGCTGCGGAAACCTCTCGCAACGCGTCGGCGTAGGAGCTCATGTCCGTCAAGATCACCAGCACGTGCTTGCCGCACTCGTACGCCAGGTACTCCGCCGTGGTGAGCGCGATGCGCGGGGTGATGATGCGCTCGATCGTCGGATCGTTCGCGAGGTTGAGGAAGAGGACAACCTTCTCGAGCGACCCGTTGCTCTCGAAATCGCGTCGGAAAAAATTCGCCGTCTCGAGGTTCACGCCCATCGCCGCGAAGACGATGCAAAACTCGTCCTCCCTGGGTTCGTCGAGCTTGATCAGGTCGTTCGCGGCGTCTGGCTGCTTCACCAGGCCAGCCTGTCTGCAGATCTGCGCGGCGATCTCGTTGTGGGGTAAGCCCGCGGCGGAGAAGAGCGGGATCTTCTGCCCTCGCGCGATTGAGTTCATGACGTCGATGGTGCCGATGCCCGTCTGGATCATTTCCTCCGGGTACGTGCGCTCGGAAGGGTTGATGGAGGAGCCCTGGATGTCGAGGTACACCTCGGGCATGACGGGCGGTCCGCCGTCGATGGGCTGCCCGCTTCCGTTGAAGATGCGCCCGAGCATGTCCTCCGAGACTGGCGTCTTGAGCACCTCGCCGGTGAACTCCAACTTTGTGTTTCTGCCATCCACGCCCGAGGTGCCCTCGAAGACCTGGACCACCGCGCGCTCGCCGTCGACCTCGAGGACCTGTCCGCGGCGCATGCTTCCATCGCCGAGCCTAATGTTGACGATCTCGGCGTATTGCGCGGACTGCGAGCGGTGGAAGAGGGGGAAGGGGTGAGGAGGTGAACCCACGATGATTTTGCCGACGTGGATCTGGGCGTAGGGTTGCGCGTGGGATCTGCGGGCGCGACGCTCACCTTGACCTTGTCCAGGATGACCAGGGGTCCGCTGACTCCCGTCACGGTGCGGTACTCTATGGATGGAACGTGGGCGGTCGCGGTCAGCGACGGGGCGGCGTGTCGGGGCCGGGGGCGTCGCGGAAAGCGGGCGAAAGGGACGTGCGCGCGAAGGGTCGCAGGGCCGGATGAAAAACAACAACGCCGCGAGCGACGGGGCGCGCACCGAGCCGGGGGCCCTGCACCAGGTCCTTGGTCGCCGCGGCAGCCTGTAGCTGCACCTTAGCGAAATCGTCTGCGAGACCCATCTCCGACCGTCCCGCCCGACTCGCGCGACCGTCGCGACTCGGGTTGTGTACGCGGTCGAGGAAGCAGTTTCGGCGAAGAAGTCGCAGTCAAGAGGGGGAGCGGGCGGCTCCTCGATTCGAATAAAGGGCCGAACACGCCACGATCTCCACTTCAGTGAGAGCACGAGGCGAGGATGGGTGAGAATGGCAAGGCCGGCAAGGCCAAGACGGGGAAGGAGAGGTACATCAAGGGAGCGGTGCTCGGTGAGGGCACGTTCGGCGTGGTGACAAAGGCAGAGGACACGCTCACGCAGAAGGTTGTGGCGATCAAAAAGATCAGACTGGGCAACTACAGGGAGGGCATCAACTTCACGGCGATCCGCGAGATCAAGCTGCTGCAGGAGCTTCGGCACCCGCACGTCATCGAGCTCGTGGACTGCTTCCCGCACAAACGCAACCTCAACCTCGTCTTCGAGTGCTGCGAGTCCGACCTGGAGGCGGTCATCAAGGACAAGTTCATCCCGCTCGGCACGCCCGAGATCAAATCGTACATGGCCATGACGCTGCAGGCGGTGGCCTACTGCCACGAGTGCTGGGTCCTCCACAGGGATCTCAAGCCCAACAACCTCCTCATCGCACCCGACGGCGCGCTGAAGCTCGCGGATTTCGGCCTCGCCCGCGTCTTCGGCTCCCCGAACCGCAAGTGGACCCATCAGGTCTTCGCCCGGTGGTATCGCGCGCCCGAGCTGCTGTTGGGCAGCAAGACGTACGGACCGGGCGTGGACATGTGGGCCGTGGGGTGCATATTCGCCGAGCTCATGCTCCGCAAGCCCTATCTACCGGGCAACAGCGACATCGACCAGCTGGGAAAGATATACGCCGCGCTCGGGACCCCCACGGAGGAGACGTGGCCCGGGCACACGACGCTCCCAGACTACATCGAGTTCACCGCGCAAACCGCGCCCAACCCTCGCCAGCTCTTCGTCACCGCGCCCATGGAGGCGCTCGACTTACTCCAGGCGCTGCTGGCGTTCGATCCGAGCAGGCGCGTCGGCGCGAGGGACGCGTTGCGTCCCCCGTACTTTTCGTCCAACCCGCCGGCGACGCCGTACCCGAACCTGCCCAGGCCCTCGAAGATCTTCGGCGATGACGGGGACGCCGCCGGCGGCGGGGGAGGATTCGCCGCGGCCGGCGACGGCGACGCGTTCGACAGGGGCGGGCGACAGGGGAAGAAAGGGGTGAGGTTCGAGGACGACGCGGGTGGGTCGGGACCCACGGCGCGCGCGTCCGGGCTCATGCCGCCGCCCGAGGGAGGGGGAACCGCCGAGCGAAAGTCGGACCGTCGGAAGTCTTCCGACGTCGACGGGACGGATGATAAGACGATGAAACGGCGGAAAGCGGGGGAGACGCCGGCGCCGATGTCCACCGGGCACGGTGGGCACGGTGAGGTCGGGGTGAGCGGGATCGGCCTGAGCGGGATGGAGCTGAACAGCCACGACAGGCCGGCGCTGAGCACGGTGGACAGGGCGTACCTCCGGAAGCGGAAGCTGGACCTCGACAACGCGTTCGAGGCGGCGAGCCAGGACATAGAGGAGCCGGACGACCCGATGGAGTGAAAGACGTCCTTAGCGCGCGTGTTGTTTAGTCGTGACCGTAGAGTAACGTCGCGTCGTGTCCGGTGTGCGCCGAGGCGGACTCCTCGAGTGGAGAGGGGGACGGGAAAAACCGCGCGCGGGGTCTCGCCCCACCGCTCGCGTCGAATTTCCCGCCTCGGTTGCGTCTTCCGCGCAACCCTAGGTCGCGTGTCTTCTTCTCATATTTGCCGCGCGCGCCCTGACAGGTCCGGGTGCGTCGGGCGAGGTATCATGACGAACATGGATCCCACG
>MDTE01153157.1_pt1 | contig 13294 bp, 1 predicted proteins | sample 811231 | NCBI WGS metagenome assembly MDTE01 (sample SAMN05326651, study PRJNA326480) | marine metagenome | isolation source: seawater | place: Indian Ocean: Red Sea | collected 2010
TAAATTGATCAGTAATTATCGCTGACATTGTTAATTAACTTTTTCTTTTTATTTATAGAGGTAATAGAATCAAATTCCAAAGACCCTGATAGCACCTGATGATCTAAGACCTCTCAGAGACCCTATGGTGTAATTTTTTCTTTGAATAGTTGGGAATGTTGTTAATCCGCTGTTAACAGTCAATCCAGTTACTCCAATTGAAATAGGAGTCTCATTTCGAGTAGCATTGTATAATCTACCCCAACTAATTTTTCCATAATGTGTAGAAATACCTGGATTACTATTATTGAAGTTACCAGTAACTGCAATACCAAGAACTGATGAACTAGAGTTTGTATGAATATTACATACAACAGCACCTGCTTCACCGTTTGGTGTATCTCTATCATGAACTATGTAGATATTATCGCAGAATGTTGTTCCAATACCAACAACTGAAGAATCTTGACTATCAACTGATGTAACACCATTTCCTACAGTTGTATCACTAATGAATATTGGATAACCTGCAATAAGTGTATTAGCAGATTTATCTGCTCTAAAGAAGAATTTAAGTGCTAATGGATGACCACCAGTACCAGTAGTCGTAGTAATACCTGTAATGATGCCTGTAAATCCTTCTACATTACTAATACCAGTTATCTTCTCAGTTTCAAATGTTGGTAATTCAACTATAACCTGTGGTGGTGTGAATGCAGAATAACCTAAACCAGGATTTGTAATTGTGGTAGCAGTTATGGAACCATTTGATATGGTTGCACTTGCTGTCGCTGTTGTTCCTATACCGACACCTATAGCAGGTGGAGAACTAATTTTAATTGTAGCAGATCCACTATATCCTGAACCACCATTTGTAATGTCTAATGAAGATATAGTACCAGCAGCGGATACAATCGCAGTAACTGCAGCACCGACGTTAATTTCACCTGAAGTTATCAGAGCATCAATAGAACTATATGATAAATTATAATTTCCGTCAGATTCATCTGGATTACTTGCACTTAAATGAGTTCCTTTCTCATAGAAAAATACTTCTGCATCATCTACAAAGATACTATTTGTAGTATTACCTTCACCAGAATTTGTTTTTAAATCACCAATAATTTTTGAAGTTGGGTAAATTTGTGGTTCAAGTATTTCTCTTGATTTATCAATTTTTTTACCACCTAATACTAAGTCAACTTTTTGTTTTGTCCATCTAAAAGGTTTATTATTGTTTTCATCAATACCAGCACCTGTGTAAATATCAGTTTCAACAAGTTTTGCACCCAATAATTCTTTGAGTGTTCTTTCTGCCTCTTGAGAAGTAGTCAATCCCACAGGATGTTTGAAGATTCTTACTTCATCACCTATCTTAACTGTTTGTTGAATATCAGCAACATCAACATCAACTCCTTCTTCTCCTTTATAGAAGAAAATATCAACTTTTGCTTCAGGTTTTGGTGCTTCAATAAATTCAAAAGTAGTACCACCTTCAAATGAATACGCTGAACCAGGTTGTTGTAGTACACCATTAACAAATATGAGTAGAATTGCATTTAAATCTATTAACTGAGAACGTGCATTGTTAATATCTCTTTCAAAACTTAATAATTGACCATTAAAGAATAATGGGAATCTTGTTCTTGAACCATCTTGTAAATTTTGAATTGAATCGATAAAGTCTAATTCACCAAACTGCCATGCTGAGAACTTGTCACTGAAGATTTGTGTGACTTCTAATTCAAATTCTTGTAAAGGTGCAGATAAATGAGCAGCAGTTACTAAACCTACTGGTTTAAATTTATCACCAACTTTAAATGAGTGACCTGGTCTTGCAATAGCAAATTCAGAAATTTCAAATGTGGTTGAACCAATACCGACAGTTGTTTTAGCTGCACTTACTTTAACATCAACTAATAAATTTGAACCTGTATCAGTTGTTGCACCTATTCCTTGTCTTGATATACCAATTACAGGTAAGTTATCATAATTTGGCTCAGGAATTATAATTTCAGGATTTACATAACTTGTACCAGCAGAGACTATTGTAAATGAGAGAGTTCCACCAACACCAACTGTTGCAGTTACCTCTGCTCCTGTTCCACCGCCACCACCTTGACCAACATTGATAGTAATTGTGTTAGTGGTTGTTCCGATAATCGCTGTTTGTATGCCAGCAATAGGATCTGGTAAACCTGTTGTTTTAGAAACTAAACGAGGATAAGGATGATCTGAGAAGAAATTATCTTTAGAACACTTGAATACTAAACCACCTGTGTCTATTCCAACTGTATCACTTGTGGTTAAACCATGATTAGGTATTGTAAGTACAAGTTGACCAGAGTGTGAGGTATACACAGCATTTGTAGCAGTGAATGCATTTGATCCTGTAGCAGCAAAATTACCTTTACGAATTGAATTGATACCAGCACTTACAAATCTATGAATGTATGCTTGGTCTGTAACTCCAATAGCAACAGTTCCACCACGATATCCTGAACCAAATGTAAGATCTTCAAAGAATTCATATGCATGACCACCACCTTGATAAGTATGAGGTATTGTACTTGTACCTGCTCTCACTTCAAAAGTTCTATCGGAAACTATACCTACAACAAATAATGGTCTTTCGTGGTCTTGGAAGATAGTGGTTGTTACTCCAACATATCCACCACCACCAATTGTTTTAACTGAATCAGCAGCAGCAGAAACAAATGTATGAACATATTGATCACTTGGAGCAGATGCACCAACATTAACTCTGAATGTATTTGTAGTTCTATTAGTGATTGTTAGATATTGTCCAGCAGCAGGATCTGTTGCACGAGGATAACAATGTGTTGTAGCATTACTGTCCTTATCACAAGTGAAGCAAATAGAACCCGTATCAAGAACAACAGCATCACCAACTGCTAATCCATGATTTGCAATAGTTAGCACTAATACACCAGTTGAAGGGTTATATGTTGCGTTCGTTGGTGTTCCAACAACAGTTTTAGGGCATTTAAACTCTAATCCTTTTAATTTGACTGTATTTGGTCTCTCTAGTGCAAACCCATGTACTTTCTCAGTGGTAACTGTGATAATACCTGTTAAGTTATCATACGCTGCAGTTTGGATGCCAAGATTAATTCCTGAAGAAGTACCAATACCAACAATACTTGTTAAAGCTCCGTCATTATTCTTGAATGCTTTAACTTTAGCACCTTGTAATGGAGCATATCCTGTACCAGGTGTTGAACCTAATGAAACTATAAGTCCACCTCTTGGAACTTGGTTTTGATTTATATCAAATTCAGATACGATGAAGTCACCATTTGTAGATGTAATACCAGAAAATACAACTGTTGAAACTCCAGCAGTTGTATCTGCTTGAAATTCATAGTTATTTCCAGTGTTATTAACTGTTAATGGAGTTTGGAATACACCATTAATGAATACAACACCATTACCAATACCAATACCTGAAGATGTATTTGCTCCACCTACAGTCAATGAATATGTTTTACCTATACCTGTAAAGTTGTCTGATATATCATCAAACAACATATTAGTTGTATAATTTGCTCTTAAGAATGTTCTACCACTAAAGTTTGCTTTTACAAATGGTAAGTTTGTTTCATCTCTTCTTGATCTATTATTACCTTTTGGTGGATCTGCAAAGAATACTGTGCTATCAACAATGTTAAATGAACCTCTATGAACTCTTGCAGTATCGTTTGCTGTATGAGTAGTAGCTGCGATACCTAATTGTGCTCTTTCAACTTTAACCACAGGTAAAGTACAAATACCAAGTGAAACATCAGTTGAATCATTAATAGTACCTGTTGGTGTGCTTGAGAAACCAACTTCAGTAACTTTCATGTATTCACCATTTAATTTTAAGAAATCAGTTGGTTGAATTGAACTAATACCACTTAATACAAATTGAGTTAATCCAAGACCTACATTGTTATTATATGTAAATCCATCAAAAATACCTAATGTATGTGAAATAGAAGTAAACGTAATTGGTTGCTGAACAACACCATCTAAACCAATAATAGTTTTTGTTAACTGCTTTCTCATAGTTAACTTATGTGCATTACCACCACCAATACCTGTAAATGTAACTGCAGCACCTGTTGCAACATATTCAGGTCTTGTGTATAATTCAAATCTATCTTCATCAATAACCTTTGCATATACAGTGCTTGGTAATATTGTTGTTACAACACCCGCAACATTAGCAGTAGCACCAATAGAAACTGCAGTTCCTGCAATACCTATAAATGTTGAATCAGGTGTATATGTTAATTCTTCATTTGTATTGAAGAAGTGACTTGGTATTGTAAGTGTTCTAGTAGCAGTGCTTATTGTTCCTGTATTTGAAGGATTGAATGTCTTTGAATAAATTGGTATAGTATCGTGTTTCAATTCAAAATCTTTCTTATTTGCTCTTAATCCCGCAGCACCATCATAGGTTGTTAAAAATACTCTTTGATCAACCGTTCCATATGTTAAATCAGGTGGTGTGTTAGCAAAATCATTTGCTGTATATAAAATTTGATTGTATGATTGTACTTCAATTAGAGAATCAAACTCAGCGTCTGGATAGAATCTTAGATTTATATTATCACCAACTATCTCACCACCAAATGAACCTATACCTGTTGTTGATCCTGCAGATACAAAAGGATATTGAACAGTTAATATATCATCTTCATCTCTTAAGGATATAATCTGATGAACAGCAGATGTATCACCACAAGAGACTCTAACAAGTGATTTAACAGAAGTATCAATCAACTTATTAATTGTTGCATAAGTTATTGGATTTGTTGTTCCAGTAGCGTATCCTGATTGTAATCTAGCACTTCTTTCAGCACCTGCAGGTTGACCAGAAACTGAGAATCTGTAAGTTCCTATTCCAGTTGTAGTGGAACCTAAACCAACTATATTTGCTCTAACATCAAGAACATTAACTCTATCATTTTCACATTGTAATTTTACTAAATTATTTTCTACTCTTGCAGTAATCACACCTACTGAAGATTGACTTAATCCAGATTTTGTATCGACATAGACTTCAGCAATTGTTGTATCAGTGCCATCAAAATCAACAATAACTTCGTTGTAATTAATTTCTTTAGTAATACTATCCTGAACAAATAAAGATGCATGAAGACCATTAAAGTCGTATGTTGGCACCTCAAGAATTGATGTTGTAGTAAATCCAACTGTAGTTGTTGCAATACCAGTATTAACACCTACTAAATCTACATGTCCGATACTGTTTGTGCCAATACCTGTTAAATCTGTATTAAAATCAATTTTTAATAATTTAATGTCATGGTCTTTAATGAATTTTTCTGTTGGTTCAAATAAAAGATTTTTTGTACCAGTTGCTAATATTTCAGTTTCAAAATCACCTAGTTTGACAGTTGTAAAATCTGTTGATTTTTCCAGTAAGAAAGCATCATTCTCAGTTGTTATTGTAACTAATTCAGAGAACTGAGAATCGAGAGTGTCAGGATCAACGATTTGAACTAGGTATTGGGCAAAATCTTCAATTAAAGGTTCAATAACTGTATTAGTGCTCTCAAATCCATCACTAGAGAAATTAGAACTAATATCATCATGCAATAATACTCTATTTGTTTTACATCTTGTGAAATCTGTTAGAGTTCTATTTTTTAGAGTTATAAACTTAGATCCATTTACTCTTGTATCGAAATCTCTTGCAAAGTCAAAATTATTAATCGCATCAACTCTTTGTTTGTCGTTAAGTTCAAGAACATTACCAACATCTAATACAACTGTTTGGTTTGATTCACGAACTTCACCAACACCCACCTTCAAATTAGATGTAATAGTTGTATCAGCAAAATTCTTAAGTCCAGAGGGATGAACTAGACGATTTACTGGGTTTACAAATTTTTCCCACTCAATTGAACTTTTAACAGTGTAAGATAAATTTTGATAATAATCATTATCTGGTATAACTTGATAATCTTCATTTAATTTACCAATATCATCCAACCAACCATATTCTTGTCTATTTGAAAAGTCAGTTGTAAATTTAGCTTGATTATCAACAATACTGGTTATTTCAGCAGATACGTTGCTTAGTTCACCTTTTATTCTATCTCCCTTTTTAATCTTATATTTTCCATCAATCTTAATATAGTCATTTCTAACTTCAATAACTTTTAAGTCAGTGATTACATTATCAATAATAAGAGTTTCTTTGAGTTCAAATACACCTCTTGTTTGTACAGGTTCGATAACAGGATATTTCTTTTTGTTAATTAGAGTTGCATAACCTGACTGGAATGTTTTAGCGATACCAGGATTAGTTGTTACACCTGCTAAACTGAATACAGCGATACATTGTGTACCAGCAGTATAATCAGTAACATCAAAGAATGAATAGTTGTAATTATCAGAGTTATAACCAGTTCCTTCTACTGTTGTATTAGTTGATATACCGCCCTGTGTAGCACCTATTCCTGCTTCTCCAACCCTTTGTATACCCTCAACGTATACTTGGTCTCCAACAGCGAATGGTTGCTCATCAAACCCATTTATTGGTGTTTCTAGGAAACATGTTACAACACCAGCAGTGCTGATTTGTACAGAGTTTATACCAACACCATTTGAATTATTAATTGAAATTATTTTATGAACTACTGAATCTAAACCAGTAACGGGTGAAAGAACATCAACTTTTGATATTGTTTGGTTAGGAGTAAATGGTTGTAAAGAAACATCGTCAACAACAGTATTAGTCACTGGGTTGAATACTATTAAATTAGGTGTGCTCATATAATCTGCACCACCACTTACAATATTAACAGACCCTATGACATCAAGGTTGTCAATATTAACAACTGGAGATATAAATGCTTGCGGTCCTAATGTTTTATCAGAGGAATATTCATATCCTATATCTACAATTCTTACCTTTTTAATTCTACCAATAGTTCTTGATGATGCAATTATGTTAGCATCTGTACCACTTACACTGTTAACTTTTTTAAATTGTGGTAATTTCTTGTAGTTAAAACCTGGTGATAATATCCTAAAGTTCTTGATTGGACCATGCACAAATGTTGATTTTGTTGAATATTCTATTACATCACAATCTGCAGTCGTGTATGATAAAAACTCAGGTAATTTAGGTGAGAAATTAAAAGTGTCATTGGTGACATTGGATATTTTATACTCACCGTTGTAAGCACTATCAATAAATCTTATTTCTGAATAATTTGGTACTTCAGTATCAGCAGTACTAATATATCCACCCTTTGTTAATCCATAGTACAATGTAATTGGTGTTGAAGCTGAATATTGAACAGTTAATGCAGCACCTATTGGATCTGTATTATTAGTTCCAATACCTATTGTTCCTGCTGTTCCAACGTTAAATGTACTGGAGTCTTGAGAACTCAAGTATTCATTTGTAAGATTTTTATCATAAAATACTTTAAAATCAAAGTCTGCTAAAGTTGTGCTTGATAAACCAAAAGTTAATTTTGAATTTTTAACAACATCAATTCTTGGATTGATGGGTGCGATAGATTGTGTACCTCCAGTATTTGCAGTAATAAGTGCAATTCTAATTGGTTCTACATTTAAATCCTCTATAGTTTCACAAAGTTGGAATCTTCGACTACTTACTCTGTTAACAAAATATGTGCCTGTGCTCAAACCAGTCGCAGAACCATCATAAAATACTTTATCTCCTGTTTTGAATCCATGTTCTGCAATATCAATTTGATTTGTCTCTACATCAGAACTTGTAAATGTTATTGGATTGATAATTAATTTATCAAATTCAGAATTATAATTAACACTTACTGATGTGGTTGTTCCAACTCCAACTGCTAAATTAGGAACAACATTCATTTTTACAACATCACCCTCTATTAAATTATGAGTTGTAGTATTAGCTGCTGATACATTTGTAGAAACTGTACTTACAACTCTATCAATATCACCTGTGACTTGTTCTTTTTGGGATTGAAGGAAATATGATGAAGAATTAATACCAGAATTTGAACCGTTCGTGTAGAAGAATAATCCTTCACTTGTACTACCAATTCCTACTCTTGTAGTTACTAAACCAATATTATCAGTTCCTTTATTAATTACAAATACTTCAGTTGAATCAGTGCCTAAAAATGGTAATTTAAATTCTTGTACTAAATTTGTTCTACCTACATCAAATCTATTTGCACCACTAAGTTTATTGATAGTTAACTTTTGTCCATTTTTAAATGGATGATTAGGAACTCTGATTGTTCTTGTAGGTATAGAAACTTCATTTACTCTAGTTCCTATAAATTCATTAACTTTTATAGCACTACCGATAGTTGTTCCTATACCAACTGATTGACGACCATTGAAATAAACAATGTCATTCTTTTCAGATATGAACTTAGTTGTTTTCGCTGGTATTGTAATAGTATTGTTTAGTATATCAATATTTGATCCAAGAGTATGAGCAATACCAGTATGTCTTAATATCCTTACTATTCTATCAGAAGGGAAAATATTTAATACTCTTAATTCCTCTGTATCACTTGTATTTCCAGAACCAACTCTAATTGAACCACCAATTGATACTGAATTAGGTATTTCAGTTAATATAATGTCTTGAACAAGACCAGCAGAACTTCCAACAGTCATACTAGCTGCTAGACTTACTCTACTTGTTGAAACACCTACATTAAATATATTAGTTAAATTTTTGACATTTGTACTTAAACCAGATATTGACACTGCATCTTGATCATTCAACTCTATGAATGGAAAATAACTAGCAGTTACTTCATTCTCACCTCTCCATTCAAATACAGCGGTATTAAATGGTTGCACCACAGTATCAATTCGTGATATTCCAATACCAACTATTTCGCTAACTTGTGCTTTGAATCCAGAACCATTTGTTTCTTCATCATCAAATTCAGTTAAATCACCTATTTTATAATCCTGCCCACCATTCAATATTGTTATAGCATCTACATCTCCTTTAGTTACAGACTCTATAACTGATAATTGTCTTATTTTTTCATATGATTCAATAACAAAATCATTACCACCAAAAGGTTCGTCAATACTATATGGTAAAGTATTTCTTCTTAAATTAGAATTGTTAAAGTCAAAATCTTGATCAAGTAATTGATTTTCTTTTATAAAAGGTGATCTATAGGTATTGCCTATAAAGTATGGATAATTACCTTCTAATTTGTTTGTATTTGTGCCTAAACCAACAGTAGCAAAATATGCATAGATTCCATTTGGAAATTCAGGAGTTTTACCAAATCTTCCGTTATGAATATCAAGATCCCCAGATTCATCAAATACGTGGTCTTCAACAAAAAATCCTGGTGCATATCCTGATGGTCTATTTGTAACTTGTGATATATCTGTTTTATAAGAGGACTGTATTATTTTTAATTCAGAGTTTATATTATCTGGGTCAGAGTAACCAAAAGGTCCATAAATTGGGTTTCCATCATATGCCCATCCTATAATTGGGGAATGACCTGTTATCTGGTTAAATTCACCATTTGGTTGAACACTAAATGTATTTTCAAAATTATTTGCTATCTCTTGTGAATAACCTAAGATACTAAACTTTAATCTACTATCTTTAGTTGATAGATAAGAATCACCAAATCTACTTTGATTATTTAATGTTAAACTTCTAACTCTTGCAGTAAATTGACCATTTTGTCCTCTAGGATATGCTCTAACTTCAGTAGTAATACTACTATACCCAATACCTGGATTCGTTACAATCGCATCTATTACAAAACCATCTTGTACAACTGGTCTAACAACAGCACCTGCTCCAGAACCTGTTGATATAACTTTTATTTCTGGGCTTGAATTATATTCTCTTCCTCTGTTTACAACAGCAACATCACTTATTTTACCATCAACAACAATAGGTTTGAACTCAGCGTATCTACCATTTTCAATAGAAACTTTAGGAATCACCTGTTTATCTAAAGTTGTTGATCCATAATCAGTTCCTTCTTCATATAGATACGCACCTATTAGTTCACCTGTTACAACTGGAGTTATTGTAATATTACCAGTGACTGTTGAACCATAAGAAACATCTATATTGACTTTGATTTCTGGATAATTAAAAATTTGGAACCCTGAACCAGAGGTATCAAAATTAACATACTTACCTCTGTTATAATCAACAGTTGATGTTGCACCCACACCAGCATCTGCTAATTGGAATGTATCATCAGTTAATTTTTTAATGTAATATGATGAAGTAGTGCTTAGACCTTGTATTGGTGAAGTTTCTGCAGAATATTCAACAATCTCACCACTTTGGAATCCATGATTCTTAAATGTAATAACGTTTGATGATGTTGATATACCAGCAGGTTTAACTCTTAATTTACGGTGAGTATATCCTGATCCCTCCTCCAAAACCTTAACAGCAACTAATGTATTTCTATTTTCAGTTCTAAATTTGTGAATACCACTTGCAGCGGTATCTGTTGATAATCCAACTGTGTTTATACCTGTTGCTCCAAATAAAGCATCTGTTTGTGTGTTAAATATTCTGACAGTAGATGGGTTTATACTTCTTATGTAATATGGTGCACCATCTGAAAGTGTACCAGTAATTTTATTTTCAAGATCAAAAGCAGTTCCAATACCTATTGGTTGATTATTATTTGCACTATAATATACTAATTGTCCGTCAAGCAGATTATGATTTGATTGAAATGTAATTGTTTCATTTACAATATCAACACCACCATTAAAAAATACATCTCTACTATCAAATAATAGTTCTCTATTCCTATCACCTAGTATTGGTTGTAGTACACATCCACTTCCATTACCACCTGTCAATGAAATACTCTGTACTGCTTCAATATCAAACTCTTGAGGGTCAACAAATACCTCTTTAACAGTTCCCTGAACAATTGGTTCAGCAGCTGCTCCAACACCTGTAGAACTTGTTTCAATACCTATTACTGGTGGTTTTAAAACATCATAACCTGAACCAGAGTTTAAAAGGTCAACAGACTCTAGTGAACCAAAATATATCTGATTATCCGAAATTGGTGATCTAATCTGAACACCATTTATTAATATACCAATGTCAGTTGTAGGTGTTTCTTGTGCAGATGGGACAAATAAGTTTTGAGATAAAGGAAATTTTCTTAAAATTTTATCTGCTTCAAGATTTCTACTCGCATGAGCTTTCAATACAAATCTATGAACATCTGTTGTTGATGTTGTTGGTCCAACTTGAACTGTGCTTGCAGTTCCTATTTGTGCTGTTGAATTAAATAATCTAATTTGAGATATGTTTTGATTAGCACCTGGTAGCACAGGATCAACATAATATGTTCTACCAGTGTCCAATCCAATTAAACTACCACCTTCGGGTTGATATATGATAGCATCACCTTGAATAAATTTAATATCTTGACCAGGTGGTGGAGTAAATTTTATAAAACTGTATAATTGATTTAAAGGATTATATCCATCTAAACCTACCTCCGTGCTACCAGTCAATGTTTCTTCAATTATATTTTGTGTTATGTCATAACTTGGTAGAGAGTTAGATGCAACATATCCATCCTGATTTCCATCCACATAAACACTTAGAGCATCTGCAATAATATTATTATTACCTTGAGCAAGTGTAACACCTGTACTGTTTACTTTTTCAATTATTCTTCTAATATCATAATGTTGTCCTGCTTGAGGTGTAAATCCAGCGATGTTTATTGCATTGATCTGATTTAATATAACGTCAATACTACCAACTTGACCACTTCCAGCAATGACTTGTTCGTTTCTTTCTAATATTTCAAATCTATCACCTACTTTTAAATAAGCTTTGTCGATATTTGTTTTTAATTTAAAAGTTGAACCAGTTATTTCAACTTGAAATCTTGATGCTGTATTATAAATCCATGAATTTGCAAAAATTTGTTTATAATTATTACCATCATTTTCTATTTTTTCACCAAGATTTTTAACGAATAAGTTTTCTTGTTCATTAATTAGAGTAATATCAGTGATTGGTACTAATTCTGATAATACACCAGTTATTCTTAAATCAACTCTCTTAGATAAATCACCATTTTCATATCCAAATATGGTCTCATCTGAACGTAAATCTGTTGCAGTATTAATACCAACACCTACTCCTGTGCATCCAAAGAACTGATTTATTGATTTTGATGTATAATTAATTGATGAATTGGCACCAGCAATGATAGTTCCTGTTGTTCCAAACCCTACAGTTGAATCAACATCAATTATTGTTGCATTAGCATTGACTCCACCAACTACTTTTGTCTTACCTGGTACTGTAAATACACCTTCAATTAGGTCACGGTCACTAAATCCAACAAATAATGCAATTTTATAATAATTTTTTCCTTCTCTTTTTATGATTTCAACTTCAGATACTGATGCATTGGTGTTTACATCAGTTGATTTGAAAATTGTTTGACCAGTTAGGTTCTGTGGTTCTCCAGTTGGTGTTATTAAATCAGCAACAATTACTTCACGACGTATAAATTCAGCACCTGATGGTTTTATTAAATTACCTTCTAAGTCAATTATCTTTGAATCTACACCATATAATACTTTAAATAAAATTCTAATTGATTCTTCAACACCTTTTGATTCATAAAACGAACGAGCAAATTTTATAAAATTTCCTACATCTAAAGTTGTTGCAAAATCATTATCTTCTAAACCTGGTAAAAATGTTTTCTTTAACTTTTTAAAGAATTCTTGTAAAAATAAAACAGATAAATTTTGAAGAGATGAATTTTCAGCATGAGATGCTGCAGTAGTTTCACTAAATTGTAGTTTCTCACGATTTATTTCAAGTAAAGATGACGATACACCTACGTTATATCCTGTAATTCCACTGAACCCTCTTACACAACCTGTAAATGTAGTTGATGTAATGCCTGTATAAGTTATAATTTCATCGTCTATCTTAAGTAATCCATACTCTCTTGGAAAACCTTTCGTACTTGGAACAGTTATTGTAGTGTCAGATGAAGATATTGCAGATGAAAGTGTTGTGACACCTACAACAACTTCAGGAACTAAATTATCAGACTTTAAATATTGATCAAAATTATTAATTAAATCACTAGCACCACCTTGAAACTCTTGTGAGTGGTAATATTGTTTTAAAAATTCAGTAGCATTTGGAAAATCAGATACCAAAAATTCAGGCAACTGATTCTCAATAATAGTATTGACTTGTATTCTTTTGTCAATTTGTGACATAAATTATTTCCTCTCTAAA
>MDTE01029293.1_pt1 | contig 13293 bp, 15 predicted proteins | sample 811231 | NCBI WGS metagenome assembly MDTE01 (sample SAMN05326651, study PRJNA326480) | marine metagenome | isolation source: seawater | place: Indian Ocean: Red Sea | collected 2010
CATCTATGCTCAACCAAAGCATCAACTTCCATGAATGACCCAGAGTCTAGCAATTGCTCGATTCTCTCTCGAGCAGTCATCTTTCCCTTTGCATGTTGAGCAGAGACTCTCTCCTGACCACCTCCGGATTGCGACTTCGCCTTTCTTCTCCTCAGGTCGTCAACCCGGTCTGAGTTTCCACTCATGGGGTGTGCATGGCACTAGGCCGCCCATGAGCATTCCTAAGCATAAACCATAATTCATATGCGGTTCCTTGAAGTCATATTGCCATTTGCAAGAAATTGTTAGATGCGAATCGTGATTGCTAAGCCGGGCCTTGATGGGCACGATAGGGGTGCCAAGGTAGTTGCTAGAGCACTAAGGGACGGGGGCCATGACGTAATCTATACAGGACTAAGGAAGACGCCGCAAGAAATAGTCAGGATTGTAAACGATGAGGACGCAGATGTTCTCGGACTTTCCACTCTTTCTGGCGCTCACGACTCCTTGATCCCGAAGATATGCGATGGTCTGCGTGAATCCGGTCTCGGAGGAGTCGTGGTTTTCGCTGGAGGAATAATTCCAGAGAGGGATAGGCCGATGCTCTTCAGTTCTGGAGTCAGAGCTGTATTCGGACCCGGAACCCCAACATCTGACATCTTGGATTTTCTGCAGGAAGCCGAGTCTAGGAAGCAAAACGGAGATGAGATTGGTGTCGGCGAAAATTTGGAGTGGATCTGGAATTGATTGACGCCTCCAGTCTCTTGGAGTCGGCCAGATCAGGGAATCGTAGAAGCCTATCTAGGCTGATGACCTCTATAGAGTCCGGGCAAATCCCCTCAATAGGGGATTCTGATTGCTGGACCCTAGGTGTCACTGGTCCCCCTGGTGTAGGCAAATCTACCCTTATTGGAAGGATGATTAGTCTCTGGGTATCAGACGGCAAAAAAGTTGCCATACTTGCATTAGACCCAACTTCTCCCATTTCCGGAGGCTCTTTCCTGGCTGATAGGATTAGGATGCAGCACGAAGGTTCGGAGGATTGCGTTTTTGTTAGATCTATTCCATCGGGCAATCACCCAGGAGGAATCCCCCCCCATCTAGACGAGATGTGCAGGGCGCTGTCCTATTGCGGTTGGAGTAGAATTGTGATTGAGACTGTGGGGACCGGGCAATCAGAGGTCAAGATTGTCGCATTTGCGGATAGAGTATTGCTGGTCGATGGCCCTGACAGAGGGGATATCATTCAGGCAGAAAAGGCCGGAATACTGGAATTAGCGGACGTTATCGCGGTGAACAAATCCGATCTTCCTAGCGCAGAATCGGCTGCAAAGAGCATCAAACTCTCCCTTGGCTTAGTCGATGGAGACCAAAGGAACGTAAACCTTGTTTCAGCATTGGATGGGACCGGAGTAGGACAACTAATCTCAGACATCGAGAAGTGCCAACCAGATGGGGTCAGGAAACGGCTTAGGATGAAAGAGAGAATCCTCTCTTCTTGGGATTCACTATTGCTCAATCACCCAGAAATCGACTCTTACATATCCCGACTATGTGATGGTTCTATAACCACCAGCGAGGCGATTGAGACAATCACAATGAGTCTTCGGATGGAGGATGAATAAGGTGGAAGTACAGAAAAAAGACGTCTACGTAGACCACGTAGAGCATTCGGTCGGGGGTTTCGGAGGACATGCCTTCCGAAGAGCGACCCACGTCTCTATGGCGGCTGTCCCCTACTTGTACTACGTACACGGAGAAGACATAGCGTCCCTTTTGACATTCGGCTACCTTGGGCCAAGGGAATTCGTAAGTGCATTTTGCCTATTGATTCTGGCTGTAGAGGCCATACGTCTACGTAGTGGCATAGTAATAGTAGGTCAGAGGGAATATGAATCAGATCAGATTTCTGCACTAGCATGGGGATCAGTAGCCGTATCTCTGGCACTACTAATTGCACCTTCGGAGGGAAAGGATGGCTTGGTATTGGAGGGAATTGAAGCAGGACGATATGGCGCTCCCCTAGTAATTGCAATGACCCTAGTGGACCCATTAATGGGGGAGGTGAAGAGAACCAAGAAGGACCTAAAGATGGCCATTGCTGCAGGAATGGTAATGTCTTATACGATTTGGATTGGTTGCCATTTCTGGTTGGGAACCGACATCATTGCTGCAATCCTACTAGCACCATTGACTGTCGCTGGAGAGGTTCCCTCTAACAATCTGATCGATGACAATGCGACAATGGTTCTATTTCCGTTGTGCGGACTAGTCCTCCTATTGCCGTTCCTGTAAGTCGAATCCCGTCATGTTTACATCCTAATTTCCCGCCCCCGGCACGATGGTTGTTGACGAACATGCAGCACCCCCGTCTCATGAGGGTGACAATTCACCTATCTTGGAAGCTACCTCCGAACTTTGGGAGTCCCCACTTGGCCAAAGCACGTATCTGTTCTTCTGGGCTCTGGCATCTCTAGCCTCATTTGCGATTTTCTTCAAGTATTTCTAGACAAGTACCATGGGGGCCTTTCTCCAATTCCAGGAGCCTCCTCTTCTCGCCAACGCCACCAGCCCCACTGTATCCGCCAATCCGTCCGTCAGACCTAACCACCCTGTGGCAAGGAACCTCAACAGGATTGGAATTTGCGGCGCAAGCGTTCGCTACCGCCCTTGCGGAATTTGGATGGCCAATTGAATCTGCAACTTGCTTGTAGGTCCTGGTCTCTCCGGAAGGAATCCTCTTCAGCTCCATCCAGACCTTTCTCTGGAACTCGGTCCCAATAGGAACTACCGTCAACTATTTTCATCTCCGGAGGCACGGTCTTCCACTTCGTTCATTCCGACGATTTCGTAGTTTGAGGGGAAGAGTGCTATGACAACCCCTAGGACTAAGCAACCGAGACCGAACCAGAACGACTTTCTTATCATCAGCTCTATGCCTATGGAGAAAAGAACAAGCCCCCCCACATTAGATACCCAAACCAGGGTCTTGAAAGTAGATAGGGAAACTCCACTAGATGACTTTGTCCTTTTCGGCCCAAACTCAGCACCGAATCTTACTGGATCTTCCTCGGACATCCTCTCACCTGTCAATCATTATTATCGCATCTGTTGGGCAACCCAGTACACATAGTTTGCACCCGGTGCATGGATCTCTGAGAATCCTAGCCTTCCTATTGACATCTACGTCCATTATCGGGCTTGCTAGTGGGGTGTCGTACAGCTCTATAGCATCGTCATCACAAACTATGGTGCACTGGTCACAGCCTATGCATTGCTCCTCCTTTACCCACGCCACCGCGTCGGGCCCCCCTTTCAGTTTGGCTTCCTCTTCGGCACGCATTGAGTTGAGCAGAATCCTGATTCTGGATTGCTCGGCAGCCCTCCTTTCAAGCAGATCGGGAATCTCGGTCATGCCTCCACCCTGTTTTGCCGTGTGGATGGTGCTTATGATATTGAGTTTCTTCTGGATTCCCTATCGGGTCCTCGACTCTTCTATTTGTCTGGCAAGGAAACTCACTACGTCCAGTATTTCGAAGTCATGCCGAGGGTCTCCTTCGAACTTCAGGCACTCGAAGTGGGCGACGCACTTGGGACAGGTGGTTAGCATGATGTCCGCCCCGGTGGCCCTGACTTCGTCGAATCTCTGTATCCTGAGAGCCCTGCTGTTCTCGTTGCATGACATCATGCTGGACACCCCGCAGCAAAGAGCATCTTCTCCTGTGTGTTCCATTTCCACCATATTGACCCCCTCTACCGAGTTGACCAGGTCTCTAGGCTCTTCGTAGATGTTCATCTGCCTACCTAGTCTGCATGGGTCGTGGTAGGTCACAGTAAGCTCGTCATCGGTCTTTAGACTCATGTCGAAACCCTTCTCGACAAGGAACTCGGTTGTGTGCATTACCTTCATCTCATCTAGTTCGTAATCCATGGCGAAGGTCCTGAAGCATTCAGCGCATGATGTAACTAGTGTCTCTATCCCGCTCTCCCCCAGCTTCTTCTGGTTGTATGATTTCAGCTTCTCGAAGACCTCAGACATACCCTGCCACTTTTGATCGTGACCGCAGCACTTCAGGAAGTCTCTGCCTAGGTATGTTACATCTTCTCCCATCTCTCCGAAGATGGTAAATGCTGAGGTAGTGGTGTCGCCAAGGTCCATTTCTCCCTTATTCACGTGGCTGAAGACCATCTCCTGGTCGATGTAGTCGACACAGCCCGGATAGTATCCGATGCTCGAGTCCAGAGGGTACTCATCGACTGGAATGAATGACTCGTCCGCGTCTTCCTCAGCCTCGGCGGCTAGAACAGCCTGAAGGACTGTGTGTGGTATTTCAGCGGCCGGAGGACCACCGACAACTAGGTTCCTCCTTATGTCTATGTATGAGTCGTAGTCTACAAGCTGAGGGCATGCGTTAGTGCATGCAGTACATGTTAGGCAGGAGTATAGTGGAACTCCATCGTCCTCATTGTTCCATGTGTTGTAGATTATGTTCAGTTTGTCGCCAGCGTTGAATAGCCTTACCGGGCAGGCGTCGTCGCAGAGGTCGCACCCGTAACACTTGTTCATCTCCCACTCGTATCCTCTGGCCATGTTTCGCATCAGCATGAAAACAAGAGCCCCTACTCCCAAGCAGGGAATAAACAGGGAGTAAATCAGCTTGGCATCTAGACTCTTGGGGTTCTTTTGGAAGGTGGGGTTGGTCACTGACATGGCGGATAGCTCTTCGGCACCCATGCTTACTTCGGACCTCAACAGCGCAGTACCATCATCAGAAAGTAGCAAAGGCTGAAATGCCACAGCGGAGAAGTCAGAGATCATCGTTACAGTATCGTTTACTCCCTCAGATCTTGTCGTGAATGTAATAGTGTACGAGGATCCTGCATCAAGGTATATGGTACCAGAGTCGCAGGCAGCTCCTGAGTTTGACCAAACCATCTCACCTGCATCATCCATGAGTGAAAGGCTCTGAGAATGAGTCCCTGCCCCCCTTACTGTTGTTCTGAAGTTGCAACCAATGTCGGTGGGGACGCTGGAGAGCCCCAAGTCCTCTACAGCGAACTGGATTGTCTCTGTAATCTCGATCGGAGTGCCATCCTCTGGCCCGTCATAGATGATTTCGTTTGCACCGATATTCCTCGAAGTCTGCGTGTCCGCGTGTCCATTTGCACCACTGAAGTCGATGATTGAAGATCTAGTGGGCTGGTAGATTCCCCAACTTACCCAATAACTTGCGGGCAAAACGCACCATTCAGAGTGCTCGCTTCCCTCCTCCATCGACTCCCAGACCGCTAGTCCGCTAGTTGAATCGTAATCTAGGCAATGGCCAGAAACAAACTCTCTGACATTCCCCTTATCCGTGTGAATCAGTGTGTCTGATGGCTGCCCCCTGATACCATCTAGTTCTGCCAATTTCGCCTCGTTCTGGTATTCCCAGAATCCCATTGTCCCCAGGCCCCTTTGATTCCAGAAGCCATTCTCGTAGACTGGCCATGCCATAGTGCAAAGAAGTACGGAAACAACCATCGATCCAACTGCTATCTGCTTACCCAACACAGGTGTCAGTCTCGAACCCATGGGGCCCAGTAGGAACTTCCTAATCGAGAAATATAGAAGAACGAAGACGAAAATCCCAGTAAGTAACCAAGGAACTGCGTTGAATACTTCAGCTGTCCAAGGTGCCTGTGTCCCGCAGTAGAAAATCGCATGCGAATCGGACCAACAGTAGTCGGTCCTGTTCTGAGCGTACATTTCCAGGAAGATGTTTATCGAGAAAACGGAGATGAACCATACGTGTGCTAGGTAGACGGCTCCTGCAGTCGCAAACCAAGGATCCTCGACCCCTCTCTTCTCTCTCTTACCAATTATGAATGGGGGCAGGGCCAGAATCATCACCGGCAGCCCGGTGATTAGTGCACCCCACCAGCCCGCGTTCCAGGAGATTATTGGCTGGCCGAAGAAATCACCAATTGGCCCGGCCGGGATATCGAACTGGGGCAAGTATTCGCCCCATCTTAGGTATCCGTAAGAGAAGAGGACATACCAGTCGGGGAATACGAATCCTGCTTGTGCGTAGGGGTCAGCAGCATTGTGCAGAGGAGGGGGGATTATCCACGAGTAGAACGCAATGACCATCACAATCGCAGCGAAAATGATGGTGTCACGGAGCACCTCAGTAGGCCAGAAAGCGTGACCAGTGAAGACTCTCCTCCTTTCCTCGTCCGCTTCAAGCAATTGCTCCTTCTCAGTAATGTAGGTGTCCGCAATCCTGCCAAATCTCTCAATCATCCCCATATAATCAACTCAGTGAGGCTCCGCGATCCCTTGAACCCAGACAATGAATAGGTGAGCAAGTATGAGGGCGGTAACTATCACAGGAAGTACGAAGACATGAAGGAAGTACATCCTGACAACTGTCTGCCCAGTTAGGGTCGTACCACCAAACATCGCATTTGCCACCCACTCGCCAATTAGGGGTGTTGACATTGCCATGTTTATTCCAATAGTTGCAGCTCCGAATGCAAGGCTATCCCATGGTAGGAGATAACCGGAGTATCCGAAGAAAATCGTGAAGAACATTAGTGCCACCCCTATGAGCCAGTTGAGCTCCCTCGGGTTCCTGTATGCGCCTGTGAAGTATACTCTGCACATGTGCAAGAAGACAGCTGCAACCATGAAGTGCGTAGTCCAGTGGTGAATCGACCTGATGATGTACCCGAATGGCAACTCTAGCATGATGAATTCCATGGACGCGTACGCTGGAGTGGGATCGGACTCCAAGTCACCACCCGGGACGTAGTAGAACCCGAGAATTGTCCCGCTGATAACTAGGATGATGAATGCTAGGAACGAGATTCCACCCAGGCAGTATAGGGGGTACCAGTACCAGATTATCCTGAGTTTGTACTTCTCTGCGTGTGTTAGGGGCATCTGCCTGTGCATACTGTGATATGAGTCCCTACTCATCCCCCAGTAATCTTGGATTCTGAATCTTGTATCCAACCAGGAGAAGGCCCAAAGGAAGGCCTTCTCGGCTAGTCCCATGCTACCTGCATTCGACTCTACTGCCCTCAGAATGTCCTTTCTAGGGACATCGTCCCTCTCTCTACGAAGGGTGAACGCAACGATAACAACCACGATGGCTATGAAAATCCAAAGGAACCAGAACTGAATCATTTTCTCACCCGCAGAATGTGTACCAATCTAGAAAGTCAGGCAGGGCCTCTATTGTGTCGCCGTTCAATGTGAATGGGATGAGAGGCATCCCATAAGGGGCCGGGCCTCCGGTTTTCTTGACACCCAAGAAATCGAACTCCTGACCATTTGATCTGTTCCTAGCTCTATTCTTCTCAATCACTGTGTGATCGTACCTGCTCGAGTGGCATATGCAGAAGGACTTGTTGCCCCCGCTGTCCGTACCGCCAGGAAGCCACGAATCGTTGGTGAAATCGTTCGATACCAGCTGCCATCCCGGAATGCAGCATAGATGGGGGCACCTGGCGAAAACGATGATCATGTTGTCATGGATATTTAGTGAAGCGTACTCTTCCTTCTCCTCTATCTCGTATCCTGATCCTACGTAAGCCCCTCCGGCCGTGTATCCATCCATCAGCTGGAAACGGGGCACATTCTCGGATAGAGGCTTGTTCTTGTTCTCCTCATGAGGGACGTAAGTAGCGATGACAGGAAGCCCGGACCAAAGGCCCGCGGCTCCTGCCATCCCTGTGGAAGAGGTTGCAGCCTCGTCCCTGAACGCCTGAATAGACATCGGCTGTTTGTCCATGCTTCCGTACCAGACGTCAGAGCCTTTGGGGACATAGAACTTTATCGATGAATCAGAACCCCCTGAACTGGACTGCCCCATCAGAAACGAGGCAAAACCAACACTTCCCAGGCTGGCCATGGTGATTAGCCCTGCAGCAGTATTGAAGGACATCCTCATGAACTCCCTCCTGTCTATTGTGCCGCTCTTCTCATGTGTGGGGCCATATTCTGACTCCAGCGGACGCAGCTTGAACTTCCTAGACATAATCAGACCTCATACTTCTTCCAAGACTCCGTGTCATGACTTGTGATGTACTTGTTCCTACGGTGCTTTACAATCAGGACGTCGGGAAGAACATACTTCAGATATACTATGCCCATGATAATCAGAGTGAGGAGGGTCATAGCTAGGTTGAATGATAACAACTGCTGGTCCCAGTGGTTGAACAGACCATACGAAAGTGCACCGGCCCAGTATAGGGTCCATAGAATTCCCCAGAGGGCAACCATAACTATCAACCATGATTCCCCAGAAGGAGATACGCTGGCACGTACAATGGTGCCTGGCTTGGGGTCATTGAATACTCCGTGATCGACAGCAGCAGTATATGCCTCTTCTGTAAGTGCGGCATCCTCGAGTGCCTTGCGAGCGTCCTCGACGCTCACCTCTCCGGCCTTCACCTGTAGTAGGAGTCGCATCACAAGATCGTCTTTCATAGCTGATCCCCCCTCCTCAGATGCTTTATTCTGAGTTTTAGCAAGTTGCTTCTTCCGGCATAGTGCCTGGAGAATCCGTACCTAAGGAAAAACCCACAGAACAGGATCACAAGCATGACTGCCGAGAATCCAAGCAGCCCGAGCCAATGTGCGAGTAGCTTTGCCCCCATGTGGTGTAGATCCGTATGCTCTTCGATGGGAGCCGGTGGAGTGATGTCTCCGTTGCCAGAGAACACCGTCCTTGTCCTCCCATTGTCCTGGCCCTCATCGACACTAGTTGTCAGCCTGTTCCATCTGTCAAGGTTAGAGGGGGCCATATCTCCGTTTACTGAGTTGCCAGCAATAGAGAAAGTAACAGCACCAGAACCTTCCTTAGGACTGGTCCACTGTATCATCCAAGTCCTATCTGGTGTGTGGGAACCCGCATCGGTGTGAGTAAGAGTTGAAACATCATCTTCCCAGTTTTGAACCATGTTTTCGAACCCTTCCGATGACCCAAGGGATCCCGAGCTAACCCTCATGGAGAATCCTCCCGTGTATGATTCGAGATTTGCCTCCGGACCTCCAATCAGCTGGATTTTCATTTCATACGATGTTTCCGAGGAGTAGTGGAATGGCACTCCGTCGAGGATCACCGTTACAGAGTTGTCAGGATTCTCGGCGTGGCAGGTGCATCCTGCAAGGGCCACGTCTCCCTGACCATTGGCGTTTCCTCCCACTCCGGAATGTAAGGCCTGTCCAGACCCCGAAACGAAAACCGCAACAAAGATTAGAACCAAGGCCTTCCGACGAGATACCACGAAATCTTCACCTAGCCCCTGGATTGTTCCCTGCACAAAAAAGGGGGATATTAACGTTCCACCCCGGCCCCTACGGGGCCGATGTTTATGATTCGTTTAATTCGGAAAAAACTCAAACACTTTGCCCATAAGAGGGAAAACATGGGAGCACCACGGTGGAAGAACGTTTACGATCTAGACGAAGATCAAATCGGCAAGCTCGAGGAGGCCGAGAATCACATGGAGGTCATGGAGATTAACGAGGCTGAGGATATACTGATGGGGATGCTGGAAAAAGACCAGGATTGCATCCCAGTTCTGAACATTCTCGGTCACCTTCATGGGAGGTATCTCTCAGACTTCGAGCTTGCAATTGAGTACTATGATAGAGTTCTGTTACTAGAGTCGGACAACTCTTGGGCTAGAGACGAAAGGAGAAGATACAGGCGTTACGTTACCTACGACTAGAACACAATAATCTAGTTCCCCACTAGCCGTCGAGCGTGGAAGAGGGCACCATACTGATTGTTGGGGTAGGGGGTATTGGCTGTGGCTGGTCCCAGAGAGCCCATGACAGATGCCAAGAACTCTCTGACCTACTTCTCATAGATGCCGACGAATCTTCGTTTTCTTCTGCTCATTCCGCTCATTGCCTCCACCTAGATGCCTCTGGAAATGGCAGGGGCTCGGCAGCTCTTCCTAACCTCGCCGCACACAGGCTAAACGAAGGCATGGCAAACGTCTCTCCACTTTTGGAAAAGTCAGAGCTAGTTGTAGTTCTGACAGCGTTGGGCGGGGGGACTGGTTCAGGAGCAGCTGCAGAGGTTGCAGCCAAGGCCAAGGAGTCTGGCTCGTTGGTAATCAGTATCGTCGGCGAGCCATTCGCAGAGCAGCCTCTCAGGTGCGCCATCGCGGAATTTTCTCTTCCAGCAATCGAGAGAAACTCGCATCTCTGCATCCGAGTCAGCCTAGAGAGACTAGCTTGGCAGGCAAGGTATAGGGAATCAGACTGGAAGCTAGGTTCGGAGTGGATAGGTGAATTGATCGAGGGCCTGGTAACTACTCTGGCCAGAGTAGGCAAAATGAATCTTGATTTGATGGATTTGAGGACGATCGTTCAGCGTCCAGGTAACGCCACCCTGATCGTGGGAAACGGAACAACTGACGATCCAGACGGAGTGGTGAGGATGGCCAGGAAGTCCCCACTCTCTGATATTTCAGTCGACGGGGCCAAGGGATGCCTAATTCAGGTAGAGGGTGGCCCTGACATGACTCTGGGGCACCTTAATTTGGTCTCCGAAGCCTTCGTCTCGACCCTAGACGATGACTGCCAGGTAATCCTAGGAGCAAGGGCGAGCGACGATATGGCTGGTAGGCTTAGATTAGTAGCCGTCGTTAGTGGACTCTAATCTACAAGCTCGACTATGTCTTCGAAATCCGGCTTTTCAGATTCTCCCACTTCATTGTCTACTCTTACTCCAACTTGTTCTTGTTTCATTGGCTCTTCCGATGCCAAATCCTCGCTCTTTACGAACCCAACGAGGCCGATTGTGATTGGCAGCATCAGGATAATTGTTACCGCCGTAATTAGGTGACCCATGGCAGTTATTGTCACTAGATCTAGAAACCCCCCACTAATGGAGGACAATGAGGCTATACTGCCACCATACGCATAACCAAAACTGACTCCCCAGAACATTGCTGATTGGCCTTGAAAAATCTTCCAGCCCTTGGCCTTCCCTCTGTTAGAAATCGACCAGACTGCTAGAACTATTGTAATCGACATTAGCAAACCCTCCTCTATAAGAATAGAAGTTTGACTCGGATCTTGGACAAATGGATTCCTTCTCCAAGCACTGAAGAGGTGCCAGCAACAAGTAGCAATTACAAACATCATGAACCTGTCAACTGCTCTTCCATCAACAGATTCGCCCCTCCTCTTTTCGGACGTTACACTATCTACAAAAATTACAATTAATCCGAGAGAAATTAGGAATCCCAATTGCAATATCCAATTAAAACTCAGGTAAGTTATCTCCTCACTCGAGCCCCCAGAAGTGTATTCAATCCACCAAACTAGAGGGCTGAATGCTAGAACAATTAGAATCGCCCTGAAGGCTGTGGCCAAACGGCTAGAGTTACTTTCCCTAACCTCGAGTTTTCGACCGTTTGAATACTGTATCCCACCATAGATTATCGATAATGCCTGCCCTAGAGACATCAGTAAAAATAGTGAACTCATGAAGACTATGACTTTGCTATTATACTCGCCCAACTGTGTGATTAGCAGCATCGAGACTATCAAGCAAATTGTGGCAATACTGAGCAGGACCCTAGCGCTCTTTTTCCAATATTGGAAATTGAAAATTCCCTTACCTTCGTGATCTACATTTAGCAACAATTTTCCTACTTTACTGGGATTAATTATTGCCGCAATAATGTACGAAATAGTTAGTGAGAGGAAAATTATGCTACCCTTTTCGTCCACGCCGAAAAACTCTATCTTCATCATCAGATAAAGAAAACCGGAGATTAGAATCATTAGGATGAGGTGTGGAAATGTTGAGGGGTTTGCGAATGACTCTAGGACTCCCTGGGCCCTTTCCTCAACCTCATTAATGGGTTCCATAGGTATCCCGAGACCCCACTCTTGGTTAAGGTAAACCCCTACGCGTGGCCATGGCACGCCTGAATAAGTCCGCCCGTGGAAAACACAGGTGGGTCGGTTTCGTAGTTAACCATGAGCAATCTAGGGAAGGCCTCAATGATCTACTTTCTGAAAACCTGACCCTAGATTCTTGGAAGATTTTCGACATTTTGCATAGCGACAACAGGACAATTGCTATTCTGAAAGTTAGTCTTAGCGACTACAGGGATGCAGTCACCGAGCTCAACACTCTGGCTGGTATTTCGACCCTTACAAGCTCAGGTAAGATTAAGCTCGTCAGGGGGAGGATTGCCGGACTAATTTCAGAGTAGCCATTCCGTTCCGTCCAATTCAGCCACAACTCCATGCCCCCTCGGACCAATTGTCTCTAACTCGCCACGCCTGTTAAGTCCTACAGGACGAACTAACTCCCCATTTACTTCTAGCATAGCACCCCGGGAGAGCAATACAGAAAGAGCCTCCCACGAGATCGACACTAGAGTGTCCTGAGGGGTTCCGGGGAGAATTCCTGCCTCTTCGAAGAACGAGGAAACGGACCTGTCAATCCTGCTGAAAACCTCCTTCGAATCCATCGGGCCAATGGTTTCCTCCCACCCCGAACCAGTAACTCCATTCTCGTCGAATCCATGCCTATTCGCTCCGACCCCAACTCTGATCGGGCTTCCTTCAGAAGCCTCAACTAGAACTCCGCCCATCTTCCTGCCATCCTGGGAGATGATGTCGTTAGGCCACTTCATATTCGCCCCCAATTCGTTCGCCACAATTGAGCCTATGCTTGTCTGCAATACTCCGGGGCTGATTGACTGCAGCAATTTACTTTCTATGGCCCATGTGGCGAACAGACCACCTTGCCTGGATGCCCATTCTGAGCCCCTTCTACCTCTCCCATCAGTCTGCTCAGATGAGCAAACTCTCTGCCACCCCCCTCCCGGGAATTTTTTTGCTTCATCCATGGTGGAGGCGCATGACTCAATCATAGTTGCACCTAATCCGAAGCCAGTTCTCCAAATCCCGAAAACCTCGATCTTCTCTCGGCCCATCCTAGTGGAATTCAGAGACCTGCATGACCATCCCCTACTCTCCCAGTCAGAGATTCTGCTGGAACTATCTGGATCAGTTCTTAGGACTAGTAGAACCAATATTTCTCTGGATATCGAACTGGGGCTCTCTGAAATTAGCTCTAGCAATTCGCCCCCCCAGCCACCATTGGGAATGTCCGAAAGTGCCGCCACCTCAATAGGGCTAATCAAACCACTCCCATCGTCCTCACTATCTAGGTATGGAATGTTCCATATCAGCAGTTCAGTACCCTCTGGAATCTCAAATCCATCCCCGATGCCGGACTCAATCACCCTGTCGCTGGGAAATCCGTGACTCTCCAAGTTCCC
>MDTE01111791.1_pt1 | contig 13293 bp, 13 predicted proteins | sample 811231 | NCBI WGS metagenome assembly MDTE01 (sample SAMN05326651, study PRJNA326480) | marine metagenome | isolation source: seawater | place: Indian Ocean: Red Sea | collected 2010
AAAACTTTAATTCAGAATATTTAAATGAAAGACATTTTAGTAATAAATCAATAAATGAAATAAAAAAATTAGGTCTAAGCACTAATAAAGCTAAAACAATAAAAGAGCTTTCTGAGCTCTTTCTATTGGAAAATATAAGTGATTTATCAAAATTAAGTGATCGAAACTTAAATGATAAGTTGTTGTCAATTTTTGGAATTGGTCCATGGTCTATAAATATGTTTGAAATCTTTTGTTTAAGTAAGCAAGATATATTTTCTTCAAAAGATGCAGGACTTAGATTAGCAATGAATAATGCTTCTATGGTAAAACCTGAAAGTGACTGGAAAAAATATGATGAATATGCAGAGGAGTGGTCACCTTATAAATCTTTAGCATGCTTGCACCTGTGGAAGACAGTTGATTAAATTGAGAAAATAAACAGGTTATAATTTGATATAGAAAGGTTTATTTGATAAAAAAAATAAAAAGAAAGGTTAAATCAATATTTACACCTAAAAAACCTTTCGGCGCACAGAATGCAAACTCTAGAAACGAATGGTTAGAGGAAAAATTAAGTCAAATTCCATCAGGATTAACATTACTTGATGCTGGTGCAGGAAACGGAAACAAGGAAAAATTTTGTAAACATTTAAATTACATTAGTCAAGATGTAGCTAAATATACAGGAATTGAAGACAAAGAAGGACTTCATACTGGTGAAGTTGATTATTCAAAACTTGATATTATTTCTGATATTATTGACATACCTCTTGAAGATAACTCCTTAGATGTAATTTTATGTGTTGAAGTCATCGAGCACGTAGAAAATCCTTTATTAGTGTTTAAAGAATTCTCAAGACTTCTTAAAAAAGATGGAAAACTAATTTTGACCGCTCCATTCAATTCATTGACACATTATGCACCCTATCACTACTCAACTGGGTTTAGTAAATATTATTATGAAAAACATCTACCTGAATATGGATTTCAAATAATTGAACTTAAATCAAATGGGAATTATTTTGAATATTTTGCACAAGAGACTAGGAGATTAAGTCTTGTGTCGAAACAATACAGTAATGTAAAAGTTTTAAGTCCACTATTTTATTTATCAAGGTTATATTTTTTGAATTATCTAAAAAGGCAAAGTAAAAAAGACTCAAATTCTGATGATCTATTATGTTTTGGTTATAATTTATTAATCAAAAAATTGTAGCCTTAACATATAAGATTTATGAAAAACGTATTAAGTAAATTAAGAAAAACTTTTTTAGGTTTATATAGAGAAGAACAATTATCTGACTATTTTTATATGCTTATCAAATCACATCATAAAAATAAAAACATTAAAATTTTAGATTATGGATCTGGATTTAATCCAGACTTAATATTTATTCTATCGCGCAAACTTAAACTTGAGGGATTTGATATAGATATTACTTGTGCTGATTTTTATAAAGAACAAGAGATGGTCGAACTTAATAAAAAATTCAGCAAAGTGACATTTATTAATATACAAGATTTACCTAAAGATATGTCATATGACTTCAGTATTCTAAGTGATGTTTTACATCACGTTGGTGTAAATCAAAAAGAAACAGAAGACATATTAACCTTTCTAATTAAAGTCTCAAAGTATGTTATTTTGAAAGATCATTTTGAATATTCAATATTATCTCGACAAATATTGAGATTCATGGATTTTATTGGAAATTATAAGGATGGCGTAAATATTCCTAAAGTGTATTTTTCTAAAGAAAAATATAAAAAAGTTCTTAAGAATTTGGATATTAAAAAAATAGATGATATTCAAGGGATTAAATTATATGGTAATGTTTTTATCCCATTTAATTTTTCAAGGTATCAATTTATCAACTTATTAGGTAGGAATTGATTATGAAAATATTGGTAACTGGAGGTGCAGGTTTTATTGGGAGTCATCTAGTAGACAAGTTATTGGAAAAAGGTCATATCGTAACTTGCATTGACGATTTTACGCTTGGATCAAAAAATAATTTAGAAAACGCGTTAACCAATAAAAATTTTCAACTAGAAGAATTTGATTTACTTAACTTAGATAATTTGAGTAAGTTTTTTGAAAATAAAAATTTTGAATTTGTATATCATTTAGCTGCAAATTCAGATATTCAAAAGGGAACAGAATCAACAACTACCGATCTAGAAAAAACATTTATGACAACTTATAACATTCTTGAGTCAATGAGAAAAAATAGTGTAGATAAAATTTTTTTTACTTCTTCATCCGCCATTTTTGGAAAACACAGCGGTCCAATTGGTGAAAATGTAGCTCTTAAACCAGAATCACTATACGGTGCAGGAAAGTCTGCCTCAGAGTCTTACATTCATGCTTTTTGTAATTTATACGACATAAAATCTTGGATTGTCAGACTATCAAATACTGTTGGTAAAAGATTAACTCACGGAGTTATTTTTGATTTTCTAAACAAAATAAAAGAGAATGAAAAAGAATTAAAAGTTCTTGGTGATGGAAAACAAGCAAAACCATATATGCATGTTGATGATTTAATCGATTGTATCTTATTTGTTATTAATAATACTGATGAAAAAATTAATATTTTTAATGTTGGGCCAGAAGATAAAATTACTGTTGAGGAAATCGCTAAATTGATAATTGAGAAACATGGTAATAATCAAGAAATTTCCTATACGGGAGGATCTTCTGGATGGAAAGGAGACATACCAATATATTCACAAAACACAAAGAAAATTAAGTCATTAGGTTGGGAACCAAGATATAACTCAGAGCAAGCAATTATTAAAGCATTAGAAGATATAGAATTTCATGGAAAAAATTAAGGAAATAACAATTAGTCTTCATTGTGGCTCTAGTTCAGATATAGTCTTTGAACAAATGCAGATGCTTGAAGAATTGAAAAACGATTATGATATTTTCTGGAATAATAGAATAGATCGTCATCCAGAAATGTACTCTTCTTACTCGGAAATGATAAATCATGCGGTTGCTACATCTAAGACTGAGTGGATAATAATGATAAATGATAGAGTTAAGCCTACTCCAGCTGAAGTTAGAAAAATGATTAACCTTCTTGAAAGTGGCCATGCCTTTGTAATGTTATATAACGTAGCATTTATGGGATTTTCAAAGGAACTTATTAGAAACATTGGCTGGTGGGATGAAAGGTTTCTTCTAGGTGGTTGGGAAGATAGAGACTGGGTATGGAGATTAAAACAAAAAAATTTATGTATTTATGAAAGTTTAGAAAGCACCCATGATTATTCATGGAAATCACATTTGAACAAACTAGGTGGAATTAGTAGCGGTGTATTTTGGAGTTTAAAATGGGATACTACATCAAATTACGTTGTATTTAAAACATTAGATGAACTGACTTATGAAAAATGGGATATATATTTAGGAAAAGCTAGACCTGATATTAGAAACACATGGAAAAAATGGAGAGATTCAGAACTTGATCTATATTACAACCAAGTTGATAATCCAAACTCAGGACCGTCCGGCTCTTCAATTTTAAACAATAGAAACGTACTAAATAATCCAAAATTTGCCAAAAGGCTAATTCATTATTTTTATAAAATTAAAAGCAAAGTTTACGGTTTTTTATCATGAAAATTCTATTTATTACAATAAAATCTCCCAATCAGCAAGGAGATTATTTTGAACTCGCAATTTTAAATGGTTTGAAGAAGGTTCTTGGAAATAATGTTGTAGACTATCCGAAAAAAAATGTAATTTATGGAGATTTCTCTGAAGTTAAAAAGGAAGCCTTGCATGGTAGGGGGTTTACTTTACTTCGTACCCCCTTTAGAGACGATATAAATCGTGATATAGAAAATCAAAAATTTGATGCAGTAATTTATGGAGATGGTCATATGTACGGTGAAAAATTTTTTATTGAAAAGTATGATAAGCTTGCGAACAATAATGTATGGATCGTAGATGGTCATGACTTATACGGTAAAGCACCTAAAAAAGCTAAATATTTGGATGAAGAAATTATATCTAATCAATTTGATTATTCATTCAAAGGTGCGGTTGTCTATGAAGATCCAAAAGTATTTCCTACTAATTTAGGTGTTCCCGAAGAAGTAATTTTACCAATTGACTTAGAGAAAAAAACAAAAATGTATCAAAATACCTATCCAAAATATTCATTTTTTGAGAATCCTACTGACCTTGGAGGTGGAAGCAGTCATTACAAATATGAATCAGAAGAAGAATATTATAAAGATCTCTCTCAATCGTGGTTTGGATTATCTTCAAGAAGAGGAAGTTGGGATTCTTTGAGAAATTACGAGATTATTGCTTCGGGATCCCTACTTATTTATAGGGATTATTTAAATAAACCAATATCATGTGGTCCTCTAAATGTTCCATGTTTGAGCTATTCTACAAAAAAAGAGCTTTATCAAATATTTGATCGTCTTGTTCCAAACAACAAACCTACAGATGAGTATATGTTTCTATTAGAAGCACAAAGGGAATGGCTTTTAAACTATGGAACAACCACTGCTGTTGCAAAAAATATAATTAATATAATTAAACAAAATACGATTTATAGAGAATAATTTGACTTTTTTAAGTAGAGAATTGAGCCATCCTTACATCTTATAAATGCATTTGGATATGGATCTTGCAAACATCGTATTTTATTATGAAGATCTTTTGAAGAAAATTGACTAAAATCTTCTATTTTAATCTCACTCATATCTTCAGTTCTTCTTTTAAAATATGATGCGTCGTCCTCATTTTGTTTTTCTAATGGTATTTCTTGATTTCTTATTAATTTATCTAATATAAAATTTATACCTTTCTTTCCATACTTGATAATTGAATTAAATACTTCATCAAGATCAACATCTTCAATACTAAATTTTTCTTGATAAATTATTGGCCCTTTATCAATATTCTCATCCATTTTAAATAGAGAAATACCACTTTCTGTTTCTCCATTTATAATTTGATTTTGTAATGGGCTCCCACCTCTGTACATTGGTAGTAAAGAAGGGTGTAGACAAATACAAAAATTATTATCAACAATATTTTTTTCAATTATCTCACTCCATCCCAAAAAGAAAATTAAATCAAATTTCTCTCTCTCAATATTTTTTATTAGGTCATTTTTTGTAGATACTTTAGTTATCTCTATGCCTTCAATATTGTCTGATTCTATTGAGTTAACTATCTTTGCTGCCCATTCTCTATAAGAACAGAAGAGCACTTTTTTCATCATTCAATCCATCTAATTATTTGAAATGCTTCTGAGTTTTCCATATCTCCCTGTATACCTCTGAATCTTGCCATGAGTCTTAGCATTTCTGGACTTCGGTGACCCCTGACTTGTGATTTTAGAAAATTGTAAGATTTTATTTTCTCATCAATATCTAGTGGAGCAAAGAAGTTTGGTTTAAAAGTACTATTTATATCATGCGTATAATCCCACAAAAAACTATGAGGCTCTTCATAAACTAATACTTTTTTTATAAAGAAGTTAATGTCATGATGTCTTAATGCAACAAGTGCAGCATCATAAACCACTCGATGATCTTGGTTATATGATGGATAAGGAATAAATATGTATTCTGGTTGGATATCATTTATAACTCCAGTTATTTGTTCAATTAAATCTTGAAGGACGTAATTATTTACAATATTGTCAAAAACTTCATAAGAAAATTTACAATGATCTGCTAAATCTTGAAGTTCTCTTAGTCTTTCTTTCCTATCAACAACATGAAATTCATCCGCTCCACATTCCATTACATGAGTATTTTCGTTTAGATAACTGAAACATCCAAGTAATTCGTCATCTACATGTGGTGAAAGTACAAGAACTTGTTTATTTTTCATTTAATCTTTTCTTTTATCTTTTCTTTAAATTTATAAATAGCTTTATTCATCTTAATAAAATAACTTTTCTTTCTTAATCCAAAGTAATAAAAAAAAGAAAGAAAAACAAGTACGCTATTTCTTCCACTATCTTGATAGCTTTTTTGTTCAGATAAAAAATTTGAGTTAACATTTTGAATCACATTATTCACATCATTTGATAGATTCAACTTAAAACTCTTATACCAAGTATTAATTTCATCTATTTTTTCATTAAAGAGATTTTCATCTTTTAAGTATTTTCTAATTAATCCTGGTGCTTGACTCCATTCATCAACAATTAAAAATGGATGATCGCCAAAAACAAATTTGTAATAATCTATAAAGTAAAATTTTTTTACAATAGGAATGCATCCCGATTCCAACACTTCCATTATTCGAAAAGTATCAGGATTAGCAAATCCAAATGGACAGGGGGCAAACAAAGTTTTTTTATAAATCTCTTGTTGTTCTGACACGCTTAAAGAATTTTTATCCATAAATGAGTCAATATTAAAAGTTTTGAATGGTTTTAATTCGTTCAAACTTTCTATCATTATTTTTCTATCACTATAAGTTTGTCCAATAAAGCTCCATATAAATTTATTTTCCTTTTGTAACGAATTGTTTAGAAAACCTGACTGGAAACCAATTGGAATAGTAAAACAATTTTTGTACCTTATAGAAGGTGAATAGTATCCTCTAAAAATATAATATGCTTTTTTATAAATTTCATAATCAGCATTCAGTACCTCATCAGAGATATGAATAAGAAAAAAACCTTGATTATATTTTTCAATAAAAGTTTTTATTTCTTGAGAAATTTGTTTATCTGCATCTGAGTAATACAAAATAATTGGTTCTTTATTTTTCATATCAAAATTTTCTAATGTTACTTTTGATAAATTATTTACTTTTGAAAGTAATAAATTTTCAATATATTCTATTTCAAACATATTTTGTGAACTTGAATAAACAAAATACATATTAAATCTCTTGAGCTAAGTCTCGAAAGTTACTGAAAATTTTTAAATTTTCAATTGATGAATAATCAAAATTAGTTAATTTACTCTTGATTAAATAAAAATCTGCTTTGAAATTCTTTGACAACAGTAAATCATTTTCTGTGTCTCCAATAAAAACAAAATGGCTTTTGCTATTCGAAATATTAAATTCTGTAATAATTTCATCAACCATTCCTGAACTAGGCTTCCTACAATTACAGTCAACCTTGTATTTTAATATTTCATTTTCGAATCCAGTATCCGGATGATGAGGACAAAATTTTATATTATTAAATGGTTTAAGTCCATTTTTGATTAAATTGTTTTGTAAAACATTATGAAAGTTTTTTACATCATTTATACTACAAAATCCTTTGGCGACTCCTGGTTGATTAGTCACTAAAAAAATTGAATATCTTTTTTCTTGCCATTTTTTGATTGTTTCTAATACACCGTCTTTGAAGTTAAGTTCTTTTATAGTGTTGTATTCATTATTATCAATAATTGTTTCATCCCTATCTAAAAAAATATATTTTTTTGTTGGTTTCAGATATTTATCAATTAAATTTACTTCTTTTTCGTATCGTTCTACAGTTCCTATGTCTTTAATATACGCATTTGAAATAGCATTATCGATGTTATATTTTTTTAGATTTTCTTTAAAGTAATGTTTAAATATGTCTGGATTATTAATTTTGTTGTATTTTTTTAAATTTTTCCTTCTACCAAAGAAGAGGCCGGTAATTGCTAAAGGACTTTCAATTAATAAATCTTTTTTTCTAAATATTTTTTTTATTCTTCCATTATCGTCAACTTCGATTAAATCACTATCTTCAGGATGATCACTAAATCTTGATACCACTAGAAAATCTGAGTTTTTCTCATCGAATACTTTAAAACCAAAGTTCAAATCAAAATTTGTCATTATGTCACCAAAGAGAACAAAAAAATTATTGTTTAAATATTTTTTAGAATTGTATAAGGCCCCATAGGTTCCAAGTGGTTTCTTTTCAACTGTATAACTAAACTCGAGTTTGTATTTTGATAGTTCTTCTAAAATTTGATCACTTTTATAACCTAAGCAAAAATGAATATCAATATCATTAAAGTTTCGAATATGTTCAATTTGGTAATCCAAGAGAGTTCTATTTTTTATTGGAATAAGTGACTTAGGAATGTCTGAAAACTTTTCTTTAATTCTAGTTCCTTGACCGCCAGCCATAATGACAACGCTCTTATTCATAACTATAATTTTAAGGTGATAATTAAAGATATCTTTGAGAAATATATTAATTTAATTTCAACCATTTCTGAGAAATCTTCTTTAGAAAACTTAGATATTTTGTTTTCTAGGCTAGATAATCATTTTGAATCTGGTGGTCGAATATTTTTTGCAGGAAATGGTGGCAGTGCAGCTGTATCATCACATGCAGCTACTGATTTAGGAAAACTTCATATAGAAAACAAATTACTAAATGTTATTAGCTTAAACACAAACGTGTCAACTTTAACTGCTCTTTCAAATGATTACGGATTCGAAAACGTTTTTGTAAACGTTATTAAAAACTTTAAACCTAAAGATGATGATACTCTTATCACAATTTCCTCTTCAGGTAATAGTAAAAACATAATCAATATTTTGGAATATTGTAACAATGAGGGTGTTTTTACATTTAGTTTGAATGGTTTTGACGGAGGTAAAGCAAGTAAAATATCTCAATACTCAACAACATTTAATTCAAAAGAAGGCTACTACGGGCCAATAGAAGATCTTCATATGATGGTGTTTCATCTTTATGCTCATAGAATATACAAAAACATAGATGAGATAGACTAATCTTGTTAATATATTTGGGTTCTAATTCTTTTTATAAATGATAGGAGTCAGAACGCCCTTTAGAGTTTCTTTTGCTGGTGGCGGTACAGACATTCCAAATTTTTATAAAGAACATGGAGGGATGGTTATTTCGACATCTATAAACAAATACATGTATCACTTTATTCATAAATTTTCAGAAGAAGAAATACAAATTAAATATTCTATTACTGAAAATTTAACCAATGTTAATCAAATAAAACACCCAATAGTTAGAGAAGCATCAAAAATTTTTGATATAAAAGGTTTAGATATAAATTCCATAGCTGACATTCCCAAAGGGAGTGGGCTTGGTTCATCAAGTGCTTACACCGTAGGTTTATTGCATGGACTTTCTTTGTTAAATAATAAAAAAATTAGTAAAAATGAATTAGCTGAAGCAGCATCGGATTTGGAAATAAATAAATTAGGTGATCCAATTGGAAAGCAAGACCATTATGCAAGTTCTTATGGTGGTTTAAATATATTTAGTTTTGAAAAAGATGATTCAGTAAAGGTCAAAAAAATTAATCTTGATGAAAAAAGTTCAAAATTTTTATCATCATCAATGACTTTAATTAAATATGGTAAATCAAGAAAAGCATCAACCATATTAAGTGATCAAGCAAAAAATTTAGAATCAAATAAAAACTTGTCTCAAACTGTAGAAATATTAAATCTTGTCTCCCCAATGGTTCAGGCAATAAAAAGTCTAGATATTAAAAAAATGGGGGAAATATTAAGTGAAAACTGGCACTATAAGAAACAGTTATCAAATCTAATTACTAGTAAAGACCTTGAAGCAGAATTAAAAAGCCTAACTAGCAATAAAAATATTTATGGAGGAAAACTATTAGGAGCAGGTGGAAACGGTTATATCTTAGTAATTGGAGATCCCAAAGAAATTAAGAAAATAAGTGGACGTAGTGTAGTAAATTTTGACTTTGAGAAATATGGAAGCAAAAAAATATACTCAGATGAATAATTCTCATAATAAAAACATTTCAATTATTACAAGATTTATAAACGTACACTTTACAAAAATATTTATTTTCATTTCAATAATATTTTTGATATTTCAAAAAGAATTCATCTTTATAGGAGGTACCACTTGGGACCAAATTGGTTATATAAGGGGAGCTGGTAAGCAAATTGAGAAAGCCTTATTAACTTTATTTGATAGAAGTAATCCTATACTTCAATCCTTTGACTACACAGAAGGAAGAGGTGTTTTAATTTCACTACCTGCACATATTTTTTCCAGATATGAATTTATGCATAATATTTTTGCTGCTTTATTTAAAAATAATCAGAATATCAACGTAAACAATGAAATTGAAGTTTTTTACACCTTACGTCATCTTTTTTTCACTTTTTATTTTGTTGTAATAAATTATTTTATAATTAAAAAAATTAGTAAATTAACCAATGTTGTTTATGCAACTCTCTTTTATCTCTTTCTTTGTTTAACCCCAAGCATTTCTGGACATTCTTTATTTAACAATGCTGATATTCCTTATGCTTTTCAATTTCTTTTATGTGCAGTTTTTTACATTGATTATTTAGATAACAAAAGCAAAATTTTTTCGACAATACCAAGAGAATATATTTTAGGATTTTTATTTGGTTTAAATCTTGTAATAAGAATTAACGCAATTGTTTTCCTTGGCTCTTTATCAATATTTAGCCTTATTTTATTAATTAAGAACAATGAAGTTAATAGGAAGTTTTTTTTCTCAGAGTTAAAGATATACTTAACAGCCCTTGTTATATTATATATTCTTACTCCGTCCATGTGGCTTAATCCAATCGATTGGATTAATTTTGCTATTCTAGATCAGTTTAGACATCCCAACATTGTTCAAACAGTAGTTAATGGTAATAAAGTTTTAGCAAATGAGACAGGTTTGTTTTATTTAGTTATATGGTTTTTTTACAAACTACCAATAATTTTTTTAATATTTTTTTTAATATATTTTTTTATTTTTGCTTATCAAAAAAAAGGTAATATTTTTTCAATCTACTCACTGTATTTTATTTTTTATGTACAGATAATGTTTATGATTCTTAAGCCTCCAGCATACGATGGCTTGAGACACTTTTTATTCGTAATTCCTTTTTTTCTAGCATTAAGTTCTGATTTATTTGATAAATATTTAAATTCAAACTTTTTTGTTGGAATTTTATTATTAGTTGGAGGAGTTTTATATTTAATATATACTCAATTTGGTTTAGGACCATATAGATATGCATACTTTAACGAATTTGTCGATTTAGAAAATATTTCATATGTATGTGATGAAACATTAAACGGTTGTGGAAACTGGGCAACTGATTATTGGGGTTTTTCAGGTAAAGAAATGTACAAAATATCAAAAAAACATACTTTAGAAAACAACAAAAGCATATATTTTTGTTCTCCAGGAGAAACATACACAAGTTTTATGGAAGAAAAGTCTCCCTACAAACTCACAAATGGACAACCAGATTTTGATGATGACTTAGTATGGAATCAAGATGAGTTTATTTTCAGCAGGTTGAGATTTCTAGATTTGTTGAACAAGAATAAAGGTAAAGAGTTTTCAATATATGCTATGACTATTCATAGGCCAGGAAATGATAATTGTTATTTCAATACATTTAAAAATGAAGAAATTGAATTTAGTCATAAGTGTAATTTGGTAGACTCAGTATCCAGAAAGCTAAGAAATAAAAATATATACTTTAACTATTTATATGATTGTAAAATTTCAGTAAATTAAAATCAAAACTTTCCAAAATACTTATCAACAACGAATGGAGGACGATTTTTTACTTGTTCAAAAATTTGACCTATGTATATTCCTAAAATGCCAATAGAAAATAATTGAACACCTCCCATAAATAAAACTAAGATTACGATAGTTGGATTACCAATCGGAAAGTTAACAATACCTTTAATTTTAAAATAGGCATATATTATTCCAATTAAAAAAGCAATAAATGAAACAAATATTCCAAAATAAGTGCTGGCGTAAAGCAAACTATTTGAGAAGGAGACAAAGCCCTTAATACCAAAGCTTAAACTTCCAGTGAATTCATTATATTTAGATTTTCCACTGGCTCGTTTTGGTCTGTCAAAATTAATGGATGTTTGATTAAATCCAACATATGAAACTATTCCTCTTAAAAATGGATTAGTTTCATTAAAAGAATTAATAATATCCACAACCTTTCTATCCATTAGTCTGAATTCTCCAACATCTTCTGGTATATTTATTTTCGAAAATCTAGATATCATTTTTAATCCAATTTTTGAAACTAATTTTTTGATAAAATTCTCACCAGATCTAGAAGTTCTCTTTCCATATACAACCTCATAGCCCTCTTCCCACTTTTGAATCATTTCAGGTATTAACTCAACCGGGTCTTGCCCGTCAATATCCATTACTATTACAGCATCACCGGACGAATTTTCAAGGCCAGCAAATATGGCTGGGTGTTGTCCAAATCTTCTACTCATTACCAATGTTTTAATTGATCCACTTGAATTATTAGAGTGATCCTCTAATTTTTTTTCACTACCATCATTAGATGGGTCACATGAAAAAATAATTTCATGATTAATACCTAAGTCTTTTACTTTTTCAATAAAACTATCGATTAACTCAACTTCATTGAAAATTGGAACAACTATTGAAATTTTTTTCATAACGACAATTTTACTTCTTAAATTTATCTAGTTCTAGACTAGTCTGAGTATTATGAAAAATACAAAAAATGTATTAATTACCGGTGGCCTTGGCTTCGTCGGTGTTCATGCAATAGAAAAATGGAACTCTGAAAATTGGAACATTTATGTTATTGACAATATGTCCTCAAATGCAATTCATCCTCAAGATATCAATAATCTCGATAATGTAAAGGTTTATGACTCCAGTATTCTTTCATTAGAAAGATCAAAATTTAATGACTTAGATCTTATTGTACATTTGGCCTCTCCAGTTGGCCCTGTCGGAGTATTAAGACATTCGGGAAAAATTGGTTCAATGATACTAAATGATCTAGAGTGGTGTGTTGAAGTAGCAAAAAAAAACAGATGTCCACTGATATTTATATCAACATCAGAAATATATGGATATCGTTCAACAAAAACCTATTTGAAAGAAGAAGATGACAAAGTTCTTCACGGTGAATTTACAGTTAGAAACGAATACTCAGCTGGAAAAATCCTTGCTGAAATTATGCTTACAAACATTGGAAGAGTTGATAAAGATTTTAAGTATCAAATAATTAGGCCGTTTAATGTTACAGGTAGATACCAACTACCTGAAGGAGGCTTTGTGCTTCCAAGATTCGCTATACAAGCACTTAAAGAAGAAGACATATCTGTTTATTTAGATGGTGAACAAAAAAGAGCATTTACATGGGTAAAAGATATTGTTAACGGCATCTATCTAACTTCAATTGCAGGCAAAGATGATTGGAATGAAATATGGAATATTGGAAATGAACAAAATGAAAAGTCAATAAAATACATGGCTGAAAAAATTAAAGATTTAACGAATTCAAAATCAAACATT
>MDTE01069156.1_pt1 | contig 13292 bp, 12 predicted proteins | sample 811231 | NCBI WGS metagenome assembly MDTE01 (sample SAMN05326651, study PRJNA326480) | marine metagenome | isolation source: seawater | place: Indian Ocean: Red Sea | collected 2010
AAAACTTAGGGCGAATGGTGGAACTGGTAGACGCGCCGGACTCAAAATCCGGTGGTAGCAATACCTTGAGAGTTCGAGTCTCTCTTCGCCCACCAATTTTATGGAAATTAAAAAAATAAATAGCCTAGTTGATTTATATTTTAAAAGATTAGAAAATATTAATAATGAAAAACCTTTTTTAAAATGGTTAAAATCTGACAGACCAACTTACAACTGGCAAGATGTTACAGAGAGAATTTTTAAACTTACATATAAAATTAAGTCTTTAATAAAGGAAGGTGACAGATGCCTTATATTATCTGAAAATAGACCATACTGGTTAATGGCAGATATTGCTATAATGAATGCAGGAGGGATATCTGTTCCAATTTTTACAACTTATTCTTCAAAAGATTATGAATATATTCTTAAAGACTGCCAACCATCATTAATTATAGTTTCTAATAACGATCAATTTAAAAAAATAAAGAATTATATTAGCCAAGATGTAAAAAAAATTATTTCTTTTGAAAAAATAGATTCTAAGAGTTTATTAATTAAAGATATTTTAGATGAAAAAATTGCAGACAAAATAGTTAATAAAAATTTAAAACGGAATATGCCTGCATGTATAATTTATACTTCAGGCACCTCAGGTAATCCCAAAGGAGTAATATTAAGTCATGGTGGGATCTTAGCAAATTGTGAAGGTGCATATGAATTACTTTTACCTTTAATAAATAAACGTAATCCAGTTTTTTTAACTTGGCTTCCTCTTTCACATTCTTACGAACACACTGTTCAATACGTTCAAATTCTTCTAGGGGCACAAATATTCTACGCAGAAAATCTTGAAAAGTTATTATCAAATATGGCTATTGCAAAACCAACAATTATGACAGCAGTTCCAAGATTTTATCAAAATTTATATAATAAAATTAACATGAATTTCATGCTGCAAAAGGGTTTTAAGAAAAAATTAATAAATCACACAATTTCAATTGGTGTAAAAATTCTTAGAAAGGAAAAACTTAATTTTAAAGAAAAAGCTCTTAATTTTTTTTGTGAAATCCTAGTAAGAAAAAAAATTAAAAATCAGTTTGGAGGAAGACTTCAAGCTTTTGTTTCAGGAGGTGGCGCATTAGATCAAAAAATTGGAGAGTTTTTAAACTCTATAGGATTGCCTACACTTCAAGGATATGGTCTGACCGAGGCGTCCCCTGTAGTTAGTTGCAATATTCCTGGAAAAATTCAAGTTGAAACTGTCGGTCCTCCTTTCAAAACAAACGAGGTAAAAATAGCATCAGACGGAGAAATACTGATAAAGGGCGAAAATGTAATGTTAGGCTACTGGAACAAAAGGAAAGAAACAGAGGAAATAATAAAAAATGGTTGGCTGTACACAGGTGATATTGGCGAAATAAACAAAGAAGGAAATCTAAAGATTACAGATAGAAAAAAAGAGTTAATTGTTAATTTAGGTGGAGATAACATCTCACCGACAAAAATAGAAAATCTTTTATGTTTACATGAAAATATAAATCAAAGTTTTGTATATGGTGATAAAAAAAACTATTTAATTGCGTTAATTGTTACAGAAAATCTTATAAATGAAAAAAAAATTAAAGAATTTGTTAAAGAAATAAATAAAAACTTATCTTTAATTGAAAAAATTAAAAAATTTAAGTTAATTACTGAAGAATTTACAATTGAAAATAGAATGTTAACACCAACATTAAAGTTAAAAAGAAAAGAAATTTTTAAAAATTATAAACAACAAATAGAAAATCTTTATTTAAATAAATAAGTTAAATGATTACTTGTTACTCAAAAAACATTGGTATTGCTATCTTTTTCAATAATTAATAAAAAATTAATTTTATTTAATTTTTTTAAAAAATTTCACTTTAATTTATGTTTGACAACAATAAAAAAAAAACTAATCATCATAATAATAAGCGAATCACTAAGATTTGTTTAAAAAAAAGGGAGATAAAGATGGCTAAAAGAAGAAAAAAAGCTAAAAAAGGTAAAAAGAAAAAAGCTAAAAAAAGAAGAAGAAGAAGAAGATAATACGTTTTCAAATTAAACGCCCTTACTAAATAAATTAGTAAGGGCGTTTTTTTATTTTAGTTCCTCAATATTTTGAGTTCGTCCTAAAGCTTTATCCATTTTTTTTTGAACATCTTCAGGTTTTATTTTAAGAACTGCCTCAAACTCAGACCTTAGTCTATCGTAAGCTTTTTCAAATAACTGTCTCTCACTATAGGATTGATCGGCTATAATATTAGTGTTTTTATTTAAATCTTTTACTACTTCTGCAAGCTCATAAATTTTTCCTGAATTGATTTTTTGATCATATTCCTGAGCTCTACGACTCCACATTGTTCTCTTTATTTTTGGTTTACTTTTTAAAATCGAGACACATTTATTTATTTGATTGATAGTAGAGATCGGCCTTAAGTTGCTTTGCTGATTAATTGGGACACTGAGAGTAAGCTTTTCTTTCTCAATAAAAATTTTATAAAACTGTATTTCAATCTGACCAATAGTCGATTTTTCAACAGCCAAAATCTTACCCACACCGTGCTTAGGATAAACTACGTAATCTTTAATATTGTATTGTCTTTTTTCTGACGGCTGTTTTTTTACTTTTTTAATTTCAATTTTTTCATCACTAGCGTAACCTACATTTTTCTTTGCGGGAGTTTCTATTTTCTCCCTTTTTTTGAGAGTTTTAATATTGATTTTTTTTGCTTTTTTTTTCTTTTTTATTTTTTTCTTTTTTTTTGGCATATTTTATTGTCCTGGTTTTTCTGAAAAATATTTTTCATGTTTATTTTTTAAATCTTTGAATTTTTCATGTTCTTTCATAGGTTCTTTTTTTTTTGTAATATTAGGCCATAATGCAGAAAACTTTTTATTTATCAACAACCATTTGTCCTTATCTTCTTTGTCGTAATCACTTTCTGACACTATAGCGTCTATTGGGCATTCGGGTTCACAAACTCCACAATCAATACATTCATCCGGGTTTATTACTAACATATTTTCACCTTCATAAAAACAATCAACAGGACAAACCTCAACACAATCTGTAAGTTTGCACTTAATACATTCATCTTTCACAATATATGTCATTTATTTTTTAGCTCATTAATTAATTTTAGTTTGATTTCAGCACTTAGTTTATCAGGGAAATAAATAAGTCCACAAATTCTTCTCATCAAATTTGATTCATATTCATCTACCTTTCCATCAGAAATTAAAACTTTCCACAAAGTTTGAATAATTTTTGTTTTAAGTTCCGGAGAATCTTTTTTAATTATTTGGGTAAATTGTAATAATTGATTTGAGTTAGACTCAGTTTTTTCCGCCTCTTTTAATAAAGATGTAGGATTTAAGTTTTCTTCTGATATATTTGAAATAAATTTTTCTATAAGTTTTTTCTCTCTTTCTGTATAATTTTCATCAATCTTTGCAGCATGAACCAATAAAGAAGAAACTCCTACTAAATTTGTTTTATTTATTTTCATTTTATTGCTTGATATTTAAAGATAAAAGTTTTTTAAAGGGATTATACCTGTCTTTATCTTTTAAAATTCTTTTATTTTTAATCCTTTTTTCACCTAAAAAAACATAAGTATCCTTTTCTTTATGTCTTTTATAATCCATAAAATTCATTAATTTATGAAAATTTTCCTTTGTACAGCCTAAAAGATTCATCATATCAGAGTTTATTTTAAATCTTCCTTGTTTAGTTTTGTCTAAAATTTTCATAAATAATTTTTCTAATATATCCACTCTTACAAAAAAAATATCAAATTTTTCAAAACCGCACAGTAATAACATCTTTTTATCGAGTTTATGGTTTACTAAAAAATTTAAACCAAAACTAGGTATAGTTATTTTAGTAGTTATGCCATAAAATAGTTTCCAAAGATTGACTCTTAAAGTCACAGCCTTAGGTTTAAGCATTTTTGGAATATATACATGATATCTTCCTAATTTTATTCCCATATTGTACAATTTTTTTCTTTCTTCTTTAGGAATCAACTTAACGATATGTTCAACTTTACTCCTTTTTATTACTCCGTTATTCTCATACATCTGAAAAATAAGAGCTCTTAAATATTGATTTGAGATTTTTGACTTATTTAAATTAATTAAATCTCCCAAACACTCTATAATGTGATCGGATAACCATTTTTTCAAAAATTTAACCAAATTATCTTTAGAAGATTTGTCAAGTGACTCATCACAAACAACCTCTATATCTGGAGATAAATAATCACTTCCTTTTGTAATTTTAGCAATTGGACTATTTTTCCAATAAATTTTATTGTCATTTTCAAGACTTACTTTTTTTTCTTCAATAATAAGTTCTACTCTTTTAATCAATTCATCGTGTAAACCCTTGCGAGCTGCCTTTTTAATAGATTTGATATCAGCCTCAATATTATTAGATGTAAATTCTATTATAAACTTTAGTCCTTTGAGCTTTCCTATGTACTGTTCATCAATTAAAACTTTATTATCTTCGGTAAATTCAGTTTTCAACACTATATCTTGTTTTAAACCTCTAGATAAAATACTTATTTTTTTGTCAATAAAACTTCTTGTAAGTTCTTTGTGCAAAGTATCAGAAAGATTATCCTCAATGTTTTTGGTTAACTGTATCCAATAATCAGAGTTTTCAACCCAGTTTTTTTTGTTGGCGACATAGGACCAGGTTCGTACATTTGATATCCTGTTAGATAAAACATCAATATTTCCATGTGCCTTATCAAGACCTTTTAATTGTTCTTTCATATATTCATTTGGAATCTTTCTTTTCTTTAAAGAGAGAAATTTAAAAACATTTTCAACTACTTTTATATGCTGCCCATAGGCCTTTTTTTCAAAATCAGGAATTTGACAACATTCCCAAAGTAATTCTAAATTTTTAAGATAGATATTGTTTTCTGTACCTTTTTTTAAAAAATTTCTTAGTACACTCTCATCTAATAGTTCATTACTTTTTATTAATCTTTTATTATCAGGCCTTAATTCTAATGATGTAATAAGCGCCTTGGGGTTTTCAAAATTTAATTTTGAATTTCTCCAATATAGCATTTTTGTTTCTGGCAAAGTATGATTTTCAATATTTTCTATTTCATCAGAACCTAAATGTTCACAATCCCCCGTTGTTCCAAAACTACCGTCATTTTTGTATCTACCAGCACGTCCTGCGATTTGTGAAATTTCTACTAAATTTAATCTTCTTGTTTTTCTCCCATCGAACTTTTTTAAATTTGAAAAAAAAATTTGATTTATATCCATATTCAACCCCATCCCAATGGCGTCCGTAGCTACTAAGTAATCTACGTCGCCTGATTGATAAAGTGAGACTTGAGAATTTCTTGTTTTTGGACTAAGAGATCCCATGATCACCGCAGCTCCTCCTTTCTGTCGTCTGATTAGTTCAGCAAGTGCGTAAACTTCTTCTATTGAAAAAGCAATTATTGCAGCTTTTCTTTCCAATCTTGATATCTTTTTATAACCTGCGTATGAAAGTTTAGAGAATCTTTCTTTGTTTTCAAATTCTATATTTTGAACCAAATCTTGAATAATTTTTTTCATAACTTGAGAGCCCAAAAACATTGTTAATTTTCTGCCTCTGAAATTAAGCAATCTATCAGTAAAAATATGTCCTCTTTCTTTATCAGCACACATTTGAATTTCATCTATAGCAACGAATTCTACATCTTTTTCTATTGGCATAGACTCAACTGTGCAAATATAGAAATCAGCTGTAGATGGTAAAATTTTTTCTTCACCAGTTATCAAAGCAACTTTTTCTATACCTATTTTCTCTACGCATTTATCATAAACCTCTCTAGCTAAAAGCCTAAGAGGTAAGCCAAAAATACCACTTTCGTATTGAAGCATTTTTTCAATAGCCAAATGTGTTTTTCCAGTATTGGTGGGCCCCAAAAGAGCAACAATCTTTTTACTTGATTTTTCCATTTTGTGTAAGATATTTTTTTTTCTACTATATATAGATCTAAGTTGAGAACAAAATAAGATTAAAACATGACCGAATCAATTTGTCAAATGTTCTAGTAAATATTTGAATTGACTTAAATCCCCAACTCCCCGTATAGAAAGAAATAACTTTTAATTAAAGTTATAATGAAAAATTTAATAAAAAAGAAAGTAATAAGCTTAAAACCGTCTGCTACACTAGCCATTAATGAGAAAAGCAAAGAGCTTATTGATAAAGGCAAAAAAATTTATAGATTTGGTTTTGGTCAATCTCCTTTTCCGGTTCCTGAAAAAATAGTCGCAGCCTTGAAAAAAAACGCCCATAAAAAAGATTATCTTCCAATACAGGGACTCCCAGAATTAAGAAATGCAATCGCAAATCATTTGAGTAAAAAAACAAAAAATAATTTTAATAAAGAAAATATTTTAATAACTCCAGGATCGAAAGAGGCAATGTATTTAATGCACGTTGTTTTTGATGGCGAAATTATACTTCCAACCTCAAGCTGGGTTTCTTACGCACCACAAGCTGAACTTGCAAATAATAAATTTCACTGGCTTCAAACATCTTGTGATAATAATTGGTTTCCAACAGCCAAAGAATTAGAAAAAAAAATAAAATCAATTAAAAATAAAAAAATTTTATTGATATTAAATTCCCCAAATAATCCATCAGGAACAGTTTGCAATAATTTAAAAGAAATAGCTGAAGTTGCGAGAAATAACAAAATTATAGTTCTATCTGATGAAATTTATACAGATTTAACTTTTGATAATAAGTATGACTCCATATCAACCTTTTATCCAGAGGGTACACTTATAAGCGGAGGTTTAAGTAAATGGTGTGGGGCAGGAGGATGGAGACTAGGTTTTCTAGCAGCCCCCCAAGAATTACATAATTTTTTAATTAACGTAAAATCAGTTGCAAGTGAAACTTATTCTACCGTCAATACTCCTGTTCAGTATGCTGCAGTAGAGGCTTACAATGGAAACTATGAAGATTATAAATCTAAAGTAAGAAATATATTAAAATCTGTTGGTCAGTATGTTTATAAAAAACTAAAATCTAATAATATTTTAATGAATCCTCCACAGGGTGGTTTGTATATTATGCCTGAATTTGTAAATTCTAAGTTTAAAACTTCTTCAGAATTATGTGATGTAATTTTAAAAGAAACAGGGGTCGCTATGCTACCAGGATCAGATTTTGGATTTAGAAAAAGTAAAATGGTTGCCAGGTTAAGTTTTACAGATTTTGATGGTAAAAATTTTCTTGAAAATATCACATCATACAATCAACTAGAAGATGAAGTCATAGAAAAATATGCTCCAAATGTTGTGGCTGGAGGAAAAAAACTCTCAAAATGGGCTAAGACTTTATAATTGAGCTTTACGCAAGTCTTTCAAAATAGTTTAATTACATAAAAACAAAGGAGATACGATGAGAAAAATAATATCAACAATATCTGCAGTGTTAGTAATGCTTGCAGCTTCAAGCACTTTTACTACAGTTTCAAAATCTGCAGAGTTTTTTACAATAGGAACAGGAGGCCCAACAGGAGTTTATTTCCAAACGGGTAATGCTATTTGTAAAATGTTACACAAATCAGCAATAAGTGCTGATCATGGTAGAAAAAAAGGTACAGCTAAAGCTTATAGATGTACTGCTCCGTCTACAGGTGGTTCAAACTATAATATTGGACAAATTAAAGATGGTGAGTTTCAATTTGGTGTTGCGCAGTCTGACTGGCAATTCCATGCGTATAACGGATCAAGCAAATGGGAAGGTAAACAGTTCAGTAATTTAAGAGCTGTATTCTCAGTACACAACGAACCATTTCAAATTTGGGCAAGTAAAAAATCTAAAATTAAAGATTTTAAAGGCCTAAAAGGAAAAACAGTAAACATTGGTAACCCAGGTTCTGGTCAGAGAGGAACTATGGAAGAGCTGATGAAAGCTATGGGAGCAGATATGAGCATGTTCAAAGCAACTACTGAACTTACTTCTTCTGAACAAGTAAAAGCTCTTTGTGACGGTAAAATAGATGCATTCGGGTATTCTGTAGGATTTCCTAATGGTGCTATGGAGCAAGCAGCAACTTGTAAAGCAAAAGCTAGTCCAATTAATTTAACTGGAGCGCCAGTTCAAGGTTTGATTGATGGAGCTGACTATTATGCTAAAGCTGTAATTCCAGCAGGAACTTACTCAAATCAGAAAAAAGATGCTACAACTTTTGGTGTTAAAGCCACAGTTGTTACAAGCGCAGATGTTTCTGAAGAGCTTGTATACTTAGTTACAAAAGCGGTAATGGAAAACTTTGATGATTTCCGAGCTCAACACCCTGCTTTTGGACCTTTGGAGAAGAAAAATATGATAGCTGACGGTTTATCAGCTCCATTACATCCAGGAGCAGTTAAATATTATAAAGAAGCTGGATTAATGTAATTCAACTTTTCGTCTAATTAAAAAAGGCCCAATTTTTTTTGGGCCTTTTTTTTTAGAATAATGTATCTTAACTAAAATGAATCAAACAATTCAAAGTAAGATTAAAGATAAAATTCAAGAAGATATTTCACCTACTCGAAATCTATCAGGCATTCATTTAAAAATAGTTTTTGGTATAGCTATTCTGTGGACACTGTTTCAACTTTGGTACGCTTCTCCGTTTCCTTTTTGGTTAAATTTCGGTATGTTTAAAGGATTACCTGCTAGGGCAATACATTTAGGTTTTGCTCTAACGTTGACTTTTTTAATTTTTCCAATAGTACGAGGAAAAAAAATTTCAGCTTTTGATATTTCCATCAGCATAGTCGCCGCATTTTGCTGTTTATATATTTATTTTTTTTATGATGATCTTGTTAATAGAGGTGGAATACTTCTAGTTAAAGAGATGTTTGGATTTAAAATTCCAGTTGAGCTTATTATAGGAGCAACTGGTATTTTAATACTTTTAGAGGCGACAAGAAGAGCAATTGGATTACCTTTAGTAATTATTGCAATTTGCTTTTTATTATTTTCTTATTTTGGAAAATATGCTCCGGATATCATTTCTCATGGTGGGCTCTCAGTAAAAAGACTTGTTGGATTTCAATGGTTTGATCAAGAAGCTATCTTTGGAATACCTATAGGGGTTTCCGTAGATTTTATATTTTTATTTGTACTTTTTGGAGCATTACTAGAAACTGCCGGTGGAGGAAAATATTTTTTAGATTTGGCATTTGCCATGGTTGGTAAGATGAGAGGAGGGCCTGCTAAAGCTGCTATCTTGGGGTCTGGAATGACAGGTATGATTTCAGGTTCTTCAATTGCAAACACTGTTACAACAGGAACTTTTACAATTCCTATAATGAAAAAAACTGGATTCTCTCAGGAAAAAGCTGGCGCAATTGAAGTTTCGTCATCTGTGAACGGTCAAATCATGCCACCAGTAATGGGAGCTGCAGCTTTCGTTATGGCAAGTTTCATAGGCGTTACTTATTTTGAAGTTGTTAAACATGCCTTTTTACCCGCTATTATTTCATATATTGCTTTATTTTATATATCTCATTTAGAGGCTCTTAAGTTAGGTCTTAAGGGTATGGATGATGCCGATGTACCACATTTAAGGAAAACTTTTTTATCTGGTTTACACTTTTTAATACCAATTTTTGTTTTAATTTTTCTACTTGTTTATATGAGATATACCGCAGGTTTTTCCATTTTTTATGCAACTATTTCTTTAATTCTCGTAAATTTAATAAATCGCGTTATCAAAAACTCAGATTTCAAAATTGGCCTGGTTGAGTGGTGGAATCAGACTGTTGTAGGTCTGCAAAAAGGAGCGATTAATATGGTGGGAGTTGGAATTGCAATTGCGACAGCAGGTATAATAGTAGGAGCAGTTGGCTCTACAGGACTAAGCACTAATTTAATTATAGTCATTGAAACAATAGCCAGAGACAATGTAATTATATTAATTTTATTAACCATTATACTTTGCTTACTACTCGGAATGGGTCTTCCAACTACCGCAAACTATGTAGTAGTTGCTTCACTAATGGCTACTGTGTTGGTTGACGTTGGAAATGCCTCAGGATTTATTTTCCCCCTAATTGCAGTTCATTTATTTGTATTTTATTTTGGCTTAATGGCAGATGTAACACCACCTGTTGGTTTAGCGTCTTATGCTGCTGCAGCAATTTCTGGTGGCGACCCATTAAGAACAGGGCTTCAAGCAATTTGGTATAGTTTAAGAACAGGAATTTTACCAATTGTCTTTTTATTTAATCACGAACTTTTATTAATCGGAGTAGATAGTATTTGGCAAGCTTTATTGGTAATAGCAACATCTTTAATTGGAATTTTAGTTTTTACTGCCGCAACTCAACAATGGTTTATTAACAAACTAAGATGGTATGAAACTGTAGCTTTTTTAATTATATCTTTATCATTTTTAGCTCCAGATTACGTTTTGAGCAAATTTTATCCGAAGTTTAATGAACAAAAACTTTCAGCTGAAAGTATCCAAAATTTATCTTTTGACCCATCTAAAGAAGTTCACATCAAAGTGACTAGAGTAACAGAATATGGAGAAAGATATAAATTATTTGTTATTGATAAAGAGAAATTTGAAAATAAATATAAATTAGAAGACTTTGGAGTAACTCTCTATGAACAAAATGATCAACTAATCGTAGATAAATTAAATTGGAAAGGTGAGGCAAAAAAATCTGGAATACAAATAGGTGACATAATTAGTAATTTTAAAATTGAAAACCCTAAGCGTCCGAATAAAACTATTGTTTACCCGTTTGCATTAGTTTTTTTAATTATTTTTGGATACTTCAATTACAGACAAAAAAAAGAACTAAGCTTTTAAAATTTTCCAAACGCCTGAAGCTGTAGCTACTATATTTTCTGAATTTTTAATCTCACTAGTTATAAATACAAGAGTATTTGTCTTCCTTTGTATTTTGACTTTTGTTAAAAGTTTATTACCAAGACTAGCAGCTGTAATAAATTTCATTTCTAGTGAAATGGTTACGCATCTTTTGTTTCCAGAAACCTTGTGAGCTGCGTTACCCATTCCTGTATCTGCAACAAACATAAGAAAACCGCCGTGTGCCATTTTTGCCGTATTAAGATGTATTTCTTTAACTTCACAAATATATTCATAATTTGAGTCATCAATTTTTTTTCCTATTAAACCACCAACATGTGCAGAATACCCAGATTTAGTTTCGTCCATATTTCCTTTTATCATATAATGGTGCCAGTTGTGAAAAAATTACTGCAAATAAAATAATAATTATTCCAAATATTTTAAATTCATTGAGAAATTGATCTAAAATCAACCATGCAGCAATAGATCCAAAAACTCCTTCCATCGAAAAAATAATTGCTACTGGAGCAGGTGATAAATTTTGTTGACCATAAACTTGTAACATAAATGCGAGACCACTAGATAATACTCCTGCATAAAGGAGTTCCTTGCTTTCCATTAAAAGCACCTGGAAAGAAATATATTCAAAAGTAAAAGCTGGAATAAATGATATTATCGAAGCCGTTAAACATTGAAACGTAGCTATAGTAATCGGGTAATTAAATATTTTTAAAAACTTTGATATTAAAATTATGTGAAATGCCCAAAAAAAAGCACCAATAATAACTAAAGTATCACCGAAACGAACTCTTATATTATTTAGTTCACTTAAAAATAAACCGCCAACCAAACACAAAAGAACAGACGGCCAAACAGAACGGTGTATTTTTTTTGAAAAAAAAAAGTAAGATAATACCGGAACAATAATTACATATAGAACAGTGAAAACAGCAGAATTTGCAACGTCAGTGTACAAAAGGGAAATCTGTTGAAGAGCATTACCCGCTGCTAAAGTAAATCCTATAAGAAACCAATAGATTGCTAAAACTTTAAAACTGGATCTATCTCTTTTAACTTTTTTATATTCAAAAATAAAAAAAAAAGGAAGTAGAGCTAAAAAACCTAAAAGCAATCTACTAGCAGCAAATGTATATGGCCCAATATAATCCATTCCCATATCCTGCGCCACAAAAGCCGTTCCCCAAATAAAAGAACAAGAAACAGCACAAATTAATGAAAATAATTTTTTATTCATCAAACAGCTAATTTAAAAGCAAAATCTTTACCTAGGCTTTCACCTAAATGAACACAAAATCTTGCTCCTTCTGCACCATCTATAATTCTATGATCATAAGACAAGGAAATTGGAAGCATTTTTCTTGTTATCAACTGACCTTGATGTTGAATAGATTTATTAAAAGATTTTCCTATGCCCAATATAGCAACTTCAGGAGGATTTATTATAGGAGTAAAAAAACTTCCTCCAATACCCCCTAAACTAGATATTGTTATGGATCCTCCATAAAATTCTTTTTTTTCTATTTTTAATTCTCTACAAAGTTTACTTACTCTCTTAAGTTCTTCACCTATTTCTTTTATATTCATTTTGTCTACGTTTCTAATTTTAGGAACCATTAAGCCATGAGGGGTATCCACAGCTATACCAATATGAAAATATTTTTTTAAAATAATTTTACTTTTTTCATAGTCTAAAGAGGCATTAAAATTTGGAAAAGATTTCAAAGCATTCACAACAGCTTTCATTATAAAGGCCAATGGGGTAACCGAAATTTTTTCACCAGTATACAAATCTCTTAAATTTTTTCTAAAATTTTCCATTTCTGTTATATCAACCTCATCGTGTTGCGTAACATGAGGTATTTCAGTCCAAGATTTTATCAGTTGTTTGCTGGCAATTTTTTTTATTCTCGGGAGATCTATTTCTTTAATTTCACCAAAATCACTATATTTAAAATTTATCTCTTCAATTTTTTTTATTTCATGTTTTTTTTCATTGTTTGAAAACTTTTTTTTTATGAAATTTTTAACATCTTCTTCACTAATTCTGCCACTTCTCTGAGAACCTTTTATTTGAATTATATTTGCACCAAGTTCTCGAGCAAATTTTCTAACCTTTGGACTTGCTAATTTTATTTTTTTTTCCATTTAAATTATAGTTTAGTGGGTAAAATTTTATTTTTATCAATATTATATTTCTTAAATGCTTCTTCTGCATGTTTTGATGCAATTAATTGTTCATTTGCCAAAGCACTTAATGTGTATGCAACAATGTGCTTTTTATCTACTTCAAAAAATTTTCTTAAGTTTTTTCTTGAATCGCTTCTTCCATAACCATCTGTTCCCAAAGAGTAAAAAGATTTACGAATGTATGGTCTAATTTGATCCGCGTATGACCTCATATAA
>MDTE01072041.1_pt1 | contig 13292 bp, 12 predicted proteins | sample 811231 | NCBI WGS metagenome assembly MDTE01 (sample SAMN05326651, study PRJNA326480) | marine metagenome | isolation source: seawater | place: Indian Ocean: Red Sea | collected 2010
CCTGATGTGTACTGAATCTGAGCTGCGTCGTCCGACGAGACACTGGGCAGAGTGCCCCCAGTACCCCGCTTCAAATACAGCGTGTCTTCGTCGTCCAGATCGACAATATCGCGGATTGACGAAAGGCCTTGAGTGGCCTCCTCCGCAATTCGCTCCATAGGATTGCCCCGGAATGTTTTAAACATAAAGAGACCGACCGCGCCCGATTGCTCGAGAACATAACGTAATTCCCTTGCCTGCAGCGCGGGGTTGGCCGTCACCAGCACCAAGCCCGCGAGCGCACAGGCGTATTCCATCAAGACCCACTCGGGAGAGTTTGGCGACCAGACGACGACGCGCTCTCTCGGAGCGAACCTGGAAGCGAGAGCCCGAGCGAGATCTTCACTATCCGCTAAGAGTTTTGCATAGTTCCACCGGCGCCCGACGGATCCATCTTGAACTATTTCAACCAGCGCCTCGGCTTCGGCTCTTTCTGTGGCAACCTCACGCAGCAGGTCGCCAATGGCGATATTTTGGATCTGGAGATCGTCCTGGGCCGGGACATGGGAGAAGGTGAGATTCAGATCGTACATGGGTATTTACCCAGAAATGGCCCGCGCTTCATATCGGACACGCTCTCGACTGGATGGCGTCAAAGTCAGTCTCAGAGGAAAGCGTGCCAAAAGCGCGTGCCCCGTCGCCGGACAGTCGCGATGATCGGAATGCCCGTGCAGTAGCGTCCAGCGTGTGAAGGGATAGAGGGACCACCTGCAAGGTAATGGCGTTCCGTTCTGTGAGCGATCGGGCGCGAACGACCAAGGCCCCCGGATTCGAGAGTTCTCCTTCAAGCTTCTCGATGGCGCGATCCAGATTGGCATTGATGCCGCGTGCCGCCTGGAACTCCGCCAGCAAAGCGGGGGTTTCTCTAGGTTCCCGCTGCATGGCGCGCAATACGTCGAAGCAGATCACGTTGCCAGATCGTTATCACGCATCCCTCCCGGCGCCATCTTCGTCCTGTTGCAGAGCGAAGATCGAGCTATATCCTCCCGACCAGTCCGGCGGCATGCGGCACTCTTCCTGGTCGAAGCGGGCCACGCGCGACCGTTTTCCGCGGATTACGGTTTCGTTTTGCGGACAAGCCGACCCTGGATATGGCGTGAGCGAAAATGCGTCCGCCGACGCGTAGGCATTAATCAGCAATGGGCGCATGCGCGATGACACGTTCGGCATCGAACCGTGCACCGTGCGGATATTGTGAATCGTGATGGTCCCGGCCTTGCCGTTCATATAGTCGGCCGTTTCGACCGGTAGCGTCGCTTCGTCCGCGTCGGACAACGCGCCCGCCCATTCATCCTTATTGTCGAAATGATCATATATCGGTCCCTTGTGGCTACCCGGGATGGCACCGAGCGGCCCCATTTCCGCGTCCACATCTGACATGTAGAGCCCAATGGCCAGAACAGAGGCATTGCTGTGTGGATAAAAGGGAAAATCCTGGTGCCATTTGACCTCCTCTCCGCCGTCGGACCATTTGAAATTCAACTTGGAATGATGGAACACGACATCCGGGCCGAGGAGATCCTCCGCGGCATCGACGATCGGTCCTCGGCTGGCAAACTCCCAATAAACGTCGTGATGAGAGACGGGCCAACTCAGCCGGCGCAAACGGGGATTGTCTGCATTGTGGTCGGGCTCCACGTCAAACTTGTCGTCCGACTTGGAGACTGACTTGCTTTCCGCGATAAATCCGTCGGTTACGTCCCAAAGACGGTCCAGCCATTCCCGGCTGACAAATTCCTCTAATGCCACATAGCCATCACGAAAATAAGCTTCGCGTTGTGCTTGCGTCAGTACCTTCGGCGCGTTCGACAAAACAGCTTCCGGTGTCATCGGATGCCCTCCTCAATTAACCACTCTCGTTACGCGACATTCCTCGACCGAGACGACTGTCGCTCCCAAATCGCTCGCAGTTCCCGCTGTTTCGCTTCGGCCTCTTTGAGGTTTCGCGCCTTAACATGCCCGTAACCCCGGATCATTTTGGGAACCGACGCGATCTCAACAGCAAGCCCGTGATTTTCAGTGGAAAGCCCCTGAGACAGCCTTTCAATTGTGTTCTCGTAATCTACGATCAACTGGCGCTCCGCCTTCCGCTCATCGCTGTACCCGAAGGGGTCGAAGGGCGTGTTTCGCAGACCCTTCAACTTCGCCAGCTGCCGCAGGACCGGCAAAATCCAGGAACCATAGGCCCGCTTCGCCGGCACCCCGGTTTCCGGATCGGGACGCGCGAGCCATGGCGGCGCCAGATGAATTTCCAAGACGCCCGAATCTTCGAATGATTTAATGAGCTCGGCCTGGAACCGTCCGTCGGTATAAAGCCGGGCCACCTCATACTCGTCCTTGTAAGCCATCAATTGGTATGCATTCCGGGCGACGGCATCGGCCAAGCCGGACAAGCCACCAGCTTTGTTGGCTTCGGCATTCCGCGCCCGTTCAACGAGGTTGCGGTAGCGCTCCGCATAAGCACTGTTCTGATAAGCGGTAAGCTCTTTCTCGCGATGCACGATCAGATCCTCAAGCGTTTTCGGATCGTCCCGGGCGCCACTATCGAAGGAGACGACGGCTTCGACCGCTTCCGGCGCATATGCGGTACGCCGACCCCATTGGAACGCGTTTTTGTTCAGCTCAACGGCAACGCCGTTCAATTCGATTGCTTTCTCAATCGCGCTCGCGGTCACGGGGATCATCCCCGATTGATAGGCATACCCCAGCAGGAACATGTTGGCGGCAATTGAATCGCCCAACAACCGCGTCGCCAACCGGGTCGCATCCACAGCCGTGATTGCGTCGCGGCCCGCAACCGATTCTATTCGGCTCCACACGGTGGCGGCCGGGAACGCCTGGTCCGGATTCTCGACGAAGTCGCCGGTAATCTGCTCATAGGTATTGAGCAGAACTTTCGTCCGTTCTGATGAAATGACCGAAAGCGTCCCATCGCCCGCCGTTGTCACGTTGTCACAGCCGATGACTAAATCCGCCGCGCCCTCGTTCAATCGAACCGAGTTGATGTCGTGCTGTCGCCCGGCGAGGCGCAGATGGCTGACGACGGACCCGCCTTTCTGGGATATGCCCGTCTGATCGATCGACGAGAACGCCATGCCCTCGATATGCGCGGCCATGGTCAGGAGCGCCGTAATCGTGACAACGCCGGTACCGCCGACGCCCGTGACCATGATGTTGTATGTGCCACTCTTGGCGATCTCCGGTCGGTCGGGCTCCGGCAAGGCACTCGACATCTTCGGCGGCGTGACCGCTCCGGTCTTGCGGGGTAAGCCGCCGACGACGCTAACGAAGCTCGGACAGAACCCCTCCACGCAGGAATAATCCTTATTGCATTGCGATTGATCGATGTATCGCTTGCGGCCGAATTCCGTCTCCAACGGCAGAACCGAGAGACAGTTCGACTTGGCATTACAATCGCCGCAGCCCTCGCAGACCAGATCATTGACGAAGAGGCGCCGTGGCGGATCGATCATCCGGCCACTCTTGCGCTTTCGCCGCTTCTCGGCCGCGCAGGTTTGATCGTAAATCAGGACGCTCGTGCCCGGGTATTCCCGCAACTCACGCTGCACCCGGTCCAGCGAGCGCCGATGATCTATCGTCACCTCCGACGCGAAATCGCCTAACTTATATTTCTCCGGCTCATCCGAGACCACGGCAATACGGCGCACCCCCTCGTCGTACACCTGCCGCGAAATGATCTGGGGCGACAAAGTGCCCTCGACCGGCTGCCCGCCGGTCATGGCGATTGCATCGTTGAACAGGATCTTAAAGGTCATGTTTGCGTCCGCCGCGACCGCGGCGCGAACGGCCAACTGGCCGGAATGAAAATACGTGCCGTCGCCAATATTCTGAAAGACGTGCTTGGTTTTTACGAAAGGTGCCTGGCCGAGCCAGTTGGCGCCCTCGCCCCCCATGTGGGTATGCGTGATATTGCCCCGGTCCATGAACGTGGCCAGCATATGGCAGCCGATGCCGCCATGTGCGCGGCTCCCTTCCGGTACTTGCGTCGATGTATTGTGGGGGCAGCCGGAACAGAAGAACGGCAATCTTTCGATGTCGAGTAATTCGCGCTGTGCCGCTCGCTCTTTCCGCATTCGCAGGAAGTCCAGACGCGCGCGGATCGGCTCGCTCGAATGGAAGTGCGCGATGCGCCCGGCCAGGGCGCGCACGACATCATCCGGCGTAAACTCGGGCCAATCGGGCAGGATCATCTGGCCGGATTCGTCAAAGCGACCGATCACGCGCGGCCGCCGATCATCCGGCAAGGCGTATAGCACGTCCTTGACGTTTGTCTCCGTCAGCCGGTGCTTTTCTTCGACGATGAGTATTTCCTCAAGCCCGGCGGCAAATTCGCGGATGGCGGATTCATCGACCGGATACGGCATCCCCAGTTTGAGTACGGTGATACCCAATGCCCGGAGCTGGTCCTCATCCAAAGCCATTTCGCGGAAGGCCTGACAGAGATCGGTCCAGGCTTTACCAGTCGCAACAATTCCATATCTGGGATTGGGACTGGCGTGTGTGACCCGGTTGATCCCGTTGGCTTTGGCGAACGCGATGGCGGCCGGTATCTTGAAATGCCGGGTCCGGGCTTCCTGATGGCGGTAGTGATCGGGAACGCGCAGATTCACACCGTCACGTGGAAAGCTGCACTCGGTCGGCGTCGCGATCCTTACGCGGTCGGTTTCGCCGAGCACCGATGTCGTCGCGGCGATTGTATCCGGTATCATCTTGAGGCCGACCCAGGTGCCGGCGAACCGCGACAGGGCCCAGCCGTAAAGAGCGTAGTCAATCACCTCCTGAACGTTCGCCGGAAAAAGAACCGGCATCATCAGGTCGGCGAACAGCAACTCATGTGCCGCCGGTGACGCGGATTCCTTCATCGGATGATCATCCCCGACGACCGCAAGAACGCCGCCATGCCGCGAAGATCCCGCCATATGCGCATGGCGGATTGCATCGACGGAGCGGTCGAAACCGGGCCCTTTGCCGTACCACATCGCGTAGACGCCGTCATAATCGGCATCACCGAAGGAATTTGCTTGTTGCGAACCCCAGATTGCGGTCGCCGCCAGGTCTTCGTTCACGCCAGGCAAGAAGTGGATATGACTGCGATCAAGCGCTTGATCCGCACGCCAAAGCTCCTTGTCCACATTGTGCAACGGAGAGCCCCGGTACCCTGAAATAAATCCAGCGGTGTTCAACCCCGACGCTTCATCCCGCCAACGCTGCATAAGTGCCGCCCGGACCAAGGCCTGGTTACCGGTCATGTAAACCTTACCGTCGCGACGCGCGTATTTGTCGTCTAGCGAAATGTCATCCAGCGGCACGGAGAAGCCCTCGATTGGCGGCGGCATTGCGTAAATAATATTATATAATATATTATTTTAAGCTCAATGAGAGTCAACTCCACTGCCATTGTCCCGCTCTTCAGCTCGAATGGGTGAATCATTGAAGAACCGATATGCAACCAAAATCGAAGCCGCAAGTCTGGTCGACCAGCTCGTGGACCGAATACGCGATAACATCGTGTCGGGAAGTTTGACGCCTGGCGCGCGCATCAAGGTAAAGGAAATAGCCGAGGATCACGGGGTCAGCATGATACCGGTGCGCGAAGCCTTGGCGCGCCTGCTCGCCTCACGTTTGGTTCGGGCTGAGGCCAACCGGGGCTATTTCGTCGCCTCCCGTCCCGCACCGGAGGAATATGCCGAACTGGTCAAGGCGCGTGAATTGCTTGAGACATCAGCGCTCGCCGCCGGTTTCAACAACATCGACAAAACCGACATCCAGTCGCTTCGCACGCTCAACGAGAAAATGCGAAAACTCGCCGCCGGTTCACCAGACAAACGCGGTATTTTAGCCAGATGGACCAGGCTCAACGCCGAGTTTCACAAAATCCTGGTCGGCTCATTGCGCAATCGATATTTCGATTCAATATTTTCGGATCTCGCACTTGAGAGCTCGATGGCGCGGCCCTTCGCCGACACCCCCCCGCCTTACGCCGCGCTCGTAGAGCAGCACCAGGCAATCATTGACGCCATCGAGGCGTCGAACCTAAGTTCGGCCATCGAAGAATTAACGCACCACATCAATTCGCTGACAAATGTGTCAAACGAATGCCTGTGATTTAGACCTACCTAGCGGATAGCCGCCGCTTAAAGCTTGCAGGATTAACAGAGTACCTATTTCGGAGATATCCTACTCAATTGTTAAATTCTCAGCTCGCACATCCTCACGTCCGCTGACCAAATGGGTAGATTTTTGTGCGTTGTGCGAGATTGCTTTGTCCGAGTTCTCCTCAAGCAAATAGCCTGAAGAATGTCACCTCCCGCGCAGATTCGACGAATAAGTTCGGCTCGTTTTAATGGTCTGGATAACAGCATTCACCACAACGCAGGACGGCTTAGCGTTTTGTGCGCTAAGCCGTTGATAATTTTGTGTGTAATGATTTGGTTGCGGGGACTCGATCTCTACGATTCCGTACTAAGGTATCGGCCTACCTCCCTGTTAAATAATGAATGGTTGCGGGGAGAGGATTTGATCGAGTTCGTACTAACATATTGACGAAATCAGCGTGACCCAGTGTCTGCTCTTAGCCATAAGCGGACACTCAGGTCGGTGCTGATCTTGGCTGCAGACGAGGTCTGCTCGGCAAGGAATCTAATTGCCGGCGCGTTTGGCTGATACGGCCGAATTAAATAAACGTTCACGCAACTGTCCCCGAAGAGTCATCCATCGGATCGATTATGACGTCCTCTTAAGCAACGACGTCAGGTGATCCAAAATGGCGGCTATTCGAATTCAGGGACTCAGCAAGACATTCGGTCTATCCCGCCGTACAAGCGATCATATGTTGCGATGATCGGCGAAGTGATGACGCAGCATTGTCTAATCCAACCTTGCGTCACCGACATGCGCGCTTTCCAGCCTGGCGGCATGAAGAAGCGCCGCATTCAATGTAATTACGACAACGGTTAGTATTATCCAAAGCCAGGCTGCGGATAGCTTCGGCTGCTCCATGACTTTGAACACGTGAAGGACATGAGAGAGATCTGTTCGAGGACGATATTCATTTCCCACAAACTTCCCACTTTTGAGATTGAAACCGCCGGGAATTCTCTCGAGTACAATTTGGCCGACAGATCGGGACTGTAAATGCGCCTGACAGCTGGCGGCGTTATTGCTGATTGATTTTATTGAGACCACTGCCCAAACAGGCGTTGTCATGAGGCGTTGAAGTTCTCGCGCCAATAAGGGCGCGGCGCATAACCGATTCTTATGACCCAGGGTAGGGAATAAGGTATACGAGAATTCATCTCTCCATATGAGCGAACTGGCATCAAAAATCGCGTCCCCGACACTGAACACTTCTATTTCAGCGTTCACTGCATCGGCGAGCGAAAGCGTACCGGTGTCGATCGCCCGTTCATAGGCTTCTCCGCGCACGACAAAACCGATCACGGCGATCATCGGAAGAGATAGAATACCGCCCAACAGAACCGGCATCGCGCTCCCAACCCCTGTTCGCTTCGAGAAACCGTACGCAATCGCCGTCAGAAAGACGGTTATAAAGACAGCGACGACTAATATTGTTTCTTGAACTTTCCCGAGCTGTAACCCAACAGGCAGAAGTAGTAGCCAAGGCCAATTCAGCCCCACGAGACTCAAGCCGGTGAAAACCCAATTGCTCGAATTGCGCCGTCGACCCATCATTGTTGCACTGCGAACGTCGGCCATCTCAACATTCCGCGAGCCGCTCGAGGCGATCCCGATCCAAGATGACAAATTTTCGATCAATGACTTTAAGCAGAGATTGCTTCTGGAAGCGGTCGATCGACGCGGTCACCCATTGCCGCGTGGCGCCGACCATGTTCGCGAGTTCTTCATGCGTGAGGCTTCGGTCGATAAGAATTTCGCCCGCCGCTTCGCGGCCATCGAGTTCGCAGAGGGTGAGCAGCAGCTGCGCCAGGCGTTGAAGGACAGAGCGCGTGCCAAGCATCTGTAGGAGGGCGGAATAACACTTCCCCTTGAAGACCAGTCCTTCGACGAGACCGGCGGCCAAACCCGGCAGAGCCGTCATCAATTGTTGAAGGTGGTCACCCCGAAGATGGAGCAGCCGACAGTCGCTCATTGCGGTCGCCGACCACATATGACGGCCGCCGCCGAACACCTCCGGCCCGCCGACAAAATGACCTGGAGTCCAGTACGCCAGTGTCAGCTCGCGCCCCGATGGGCCGAGGTAATAGGTCCGCACATCACCGGATTCGATCACATAGATTCCGTCGTGCCGTTCCCCTTGAGAGAATATCTCGGTCTGCGGGCCAAATTTCATTTCGCGGCCGACGGCGCGGACTTGCCGATATTCGTCTCCGCTCAACCGGGCTAGGAAATTCGGTCGTTCGGAAATGTCCACCAGTGTTTCCGTCAAATAGAGGGCCGAAGATTGGGGTTCGGCCGTTTGGATTAACCCTGCAAACGCATCATTCATGGCTGGCTCCGTTTTTGCCGTGGGAGGCTGCCGGCATACGCGGCAACAGCGGTAATATCTTGGGCGCTGAGTTTCGCGGCCACGCGCTGCATGACGCCGTCCGGGTCGTTCTGGCGTCTGCCTTCTTTGAAGTCCCGAAGCTGCTTTTCGATGTAGCTCGGATGCTGCGCAGTAATGGCGGGATAGTTTGCGGCCGGATCCCCTTCGACATGACAAGACGCGCAGGCCGAAAGGTTTTCCCTCGGCCGGCCGGCGTTAAACAAGGCACCACCGGCTGCATGGGCCGTCGCCTCAGTACTATCGATTGGACCCGGTGCCTCTTGCTCACTGAAGTAGCGGGCGACGATGCGGACTTGTGTCGGACTCAGGAGCGCCGCGTTGTCCATCATGACATTGTCGTCGTTCTGACGGTGTGCCGAACGGAAGTCCTGGAGTTGTTTCGCGAGGTAACCCTCCGGCTGTGCGGCGAGGCGGGGAAATTTCGCCATCCGGCTCACACCATCGATGCCGTGGCAAAGCGCACAGGCCTCCCAAGGCTGCAGTCCGCTGGTATCGATCATGTCGGCAGGCGCCAGACGCGGCCACACCGCCAAGATAACCCCGAAAAGGAAACCCCATCGCGCCATTGCAAACTCAGTTCATCTTGTGTTGCTTGTGGTTGCCGTGATCGTGATTCATCGGTTTGCTGGCGGACCGGACTTCCGCATCGAACGTCAGTGCTGTTCCGTCCGAGAAGTGAAATTTGAGGTCGATTTTGTCCCCATCTCGGACCGGCTGTTTCGGCTTAATCAGCATCACATGAAAGCCGCCCGGGACCATCTTCAACATACCGCCCGGCGCAATCGCGATCTGATCCTGCTTCATCATCGTCGCCACCCCGTCGACGACGTTCGAATGATGAATCTCCGCCCGTTCGTATTGAGGGCTTTCCACCCCAACGATCTCGACATCGGTCGCGGCGTGATTGTAAAGCGTGAGATAGGCGGCGTGCATTTTTACGTTGGGCGGCGCGCTCCGGACCCAACTATCGCTGACCCTCTGCACTTCGCCGGCAATCGCGGAGAATGCAGCCAGCGCGCAGAGGCCGATGGTGGCAGACAGAATGCGTTGTGTATTGTTTCTCGGCATGAGCAACGTTCCAGTGTCTAAAGTTGGGCGGCCCGGAAATGGGCCGTGAGACCGAGGAGGCGGTGGACTGTCGCTTCCGCGTCCATGGGTGGTTTGAATTTCGCGAACAAGCGACCCGACGGATCGATCACGAAGACTTCCCCGCTGTGATCGACCGGATAGAATCCTTCGGCATCCGGTTCGCCCAATCGATAGAACGCCCCGATTTGCTGAGTCAGCCCATCGATCGTGGCAGGGTCTCCCGTCATCCCGACCAGGCGGTCGCTAAAGTGATTTACGTAGTCTTTGAGAAAATCCGGTGTATCGCGCTGCGGATCGACGGAAAGGAAAACGAACCTCGGAAGCTCGGCCTTCGCCACGGACTTCATCATATGAGCTTCGACTTCCGCGAGATTTCCAAGAATGAACGGACAAACATCAGGGCAATGCGCGTAACCGACGACGAGAAAGGTCCATTTGTTGCGGCTTGGAACGGGGAATACTGTTTCACCATTCGTCGACATGAACATCCGCCGATCGATCGGCACCGGTTTCGACAAAGCGATCCCCTGTAAATCGGACGGGACATTCCCCTCTCCCCGAAGAACAAAACTGCCAGCGATGGCGACGCCGCCGATAAACAGCAGCGAGAACAAGGCCAAGCCGAAACCATGGGTCATTCGCATAACAAGCCTACTTCATATTCTGCTGTTCGAAGGCTTTGAGCGTTTCTGCTCGAATAGCTTCGATGCAGCGTTTCTTGATGGCGATGAATTCAGCGCCCATCGCCATTTCGACATCGCGCGGCCGCTCCAGCTCGACGGGGAAATCGGCGATGATCCGCCCCGGACTGGCACTCATCACAAGAACCCGGTCCGCCAGAAAAATCGCCTCGTCGACATCGTGGGTCACGAACAGAACCGTGTTGCCGAACTGCGCCCAAATTTTCAGGAGATTCTCCTGCATCATCACGCGCGTCTGCGCGTCCAGGGCTCCGAAGGGCTCGTCCATTAGAAGGACGCTCGGATAGTTGGCCAACGCACGGGCGATGCCCACCCGTTGTTTCATACCGCCGGACAATTCATCCGGGAACCTGTCTGCGAACCCGGCCAGTCCGACCATATTCAGAAATGTGTTGGCCGTGCTGATCGCCTCGTTCCGGCTGTGCCCGGCCAAGAGCGGACCAAAGACGACGTTCTCGCGAACCGACTTCCACGGGAAAAGCGAGTATTGTTGGAAGACCATACCTCGGTCGGGTCCGGGTTCGGTGATCTCTTCACCGTCGATCAGGACTTCGCCCGTCGTCGGTGGAATAAATCCGGCGACCGCGTTGAGCAGGGTCGATTTTCCGCAGCCGGACGGCCCCAAGAGGCAAACGAATTCACCCGGCTCGATCTGCAAGCGCGTCGACTCAACGGCGCGGTGACTCGTCTTACCCTTACCGAAGGTGACACTCACGTCCCGGATATCGATCCGGCCTTTGCCTGTCTGGTCATGCGGCCGGTCAGCCAACACCTCTTCAATTTTTGTGACAGCTTCCAACATCACGTGCGCACCCCGTCCATTGCAGAATGAAGGTTGTGTCCAGCCGCCAAAGGCTTCGCGTCAGCCGTGCGCCGGCGCGCCAGGAACCAAACAGCGAGCAACAGCAGCGAGAAGCCAGCAATCGTTATGAGATCACCGACAGGCTCGAGCCAAAGCGCCAAGGAAGCGCTCATCCCCATCATGGCGAGACTGACCACCCAGGTCGGTGTGGCACAGCACACCACCCAACTGAGGGTCGCGCTGCTCAATCCGACCAAAGTGGCGCCGCCCGATGCCGCCGCAACGGCCTTACCCTTGGGAGCTGCCGGGCAAGTGCGGTTTTTCGACGGCATCAGGAGCACCACAACACTCGCAATCAAGGATGCAACGATCAGTATGAGGAAGAGCTTGGGCGGCACGATGTTCATCGCCCATTCGGAAATGCCCTTGCCGAAATCGTAGTTCATATACCCGATCTCAACGAGCCATTCCTCGCTGATGATCTCGATCGCGTCCATCAAGGACGGTGTACTGGTCAGGATCGTCCAAACGTTTCCCGGCCAATCGTAAAACGTGATGTAGTTCGGAATGTTGTCGAACCGGACCACCATCGTCATGAGCAAACCCGCGTAATAAGTGACGACGAAGCCGATCATCGTACCCCACCAGATCAACTGGCGTTCGCGGATGGATTCCGAGAGGCCCTTCAGCATTTCGGTCATTAGTCTTTCTCCACGATCTGCCAACGAAGGAAGGGTTTCGTGATGAGGCGCACGAGATAGGTTGAGAGCGTTCCAAGCGCGCCGATGACCAGCATGCCGACAACGATGTTGTCGTACTCGATCAACGAGTAGGCATCCCAGGTAAAGTACCCGATACCGTACTGACCGCTGATGATCTCACCGGCGAGTAACGAGAACCACGAGACGCCCATGCCGATTGCGAGCCCTGCGGCGATACTCGGCAGCGCAGATGGAATGACGACGTGCCAGAAAATCTTGAACCGGCTGGCGCCCAACGATTGAGCGGCGCGGACCAGAACAGCGGGCGTTTGCTCCGCACCCAAGGCCGTATTGAGGACGATCGGAAAGAGTGCGCCCAAAAAGGTGATGAAGATGATGCTCGATTCTTCCGTTGGCCACATCAGGATGGCCAGCGGGATCCAAGCAACCGCCGGAATCGGACGGAGCACTTCGATATATGAGATAAAGAAGTCTTCCGCGAGCTTCGAGCGCCCCATGAGCAACCCGATCACGATGCCGAACACGGTCGCAAATCCATACCCGATCAGAATGCGCTTAATACTGACGGCGATATGGACGAAGAATTCCGATGTTCGGACATGTTGAATGAAAGACGCAAGGACGGCGGCCGGTTCCGGAACGTTCCCGAAGTCCATGACATAGTTGAAATCATATTCCGTCAGGACGTGCCAAATGGCGACCGCAATGACGAGCGCCAAGATCCGGATCGACCAACGAATTGCAGCCTCGGGAACCTGGAAGGCCTCCCCCGAAGCTTCGTTAATGCTTTCAGCAACCGCCTCGCTGACAGCCGATAACTTCGGAAACTCCGTATCCGTCTTGCTAGCGGATTTAGGTGGTGAAATTTTCGCGCTTTCCTGGACCGACATTCTTCGCGTTCCTCTCGAATGATCGTGAATACGGCGGGGTTAGACCCCGCCGCATCACCCCCCGATCAACCCGTCATTGACGCGATTGCTTCTTCGAGCCCGATCACCTTGCCACCGACTTTGGCGGCATAGGAATCGGCATCTTGCTTGCGCAGGAAGGTGGTCATCGCTCCATCCTTCGCCTGGACATAGAAAGCCATTTTTCCAAAGAGCTTCAGGCCGGTCGTCTTGTCGTAGACATATGTGGCATTGAGCTTTTGTGCGACCTTGTTGAAGTCAGCAATAGCCTTTAGGAAATCGCCAACTGAGGCATAGGTCTTGATTCCATCCTTGGCATGCCAGATTTCCATCGGTAGCGTCTTGTGCGCGACCACCGGATCGTGGATGTCCTTCAGATCTTTTTCGTAGTCGAGCGCTTTTTCTTTATAAGCCGCACGGATGTATTCGTCCGTGATCCACTTGCCAAAGTCGAGCGGTGGAATTTTTTTCTCCCGCTCCAGG
>MDTE01135248.1_pt1 | contig 13292 bp, 15 predicted proteins | sample 811231 | NCBI WGS metagenome assembly MDTE01 (sample SAMN05326651, study PRJNA326480) | marine metagenome | isolation source: seawater | place: Indian Ocean: Red Sea | collected 2010
CTTCTAGGTACACGAGTCCTAAATTTAAATTAGAATCCTCATGAAATTTATTAATATTTAAAACTTCAAAAAAATAATTTTTTGCAAGATTAAGATTATTTTTTTTAACTTCAATAACACCTAAAAAGAATAAACCAATAATTTTTGTTTCATCTTTTTTACTTAATGTATTAAAAATTTGAATTGCTTCATTGAAATTATTTGTTTCAAATAACCTTATTCCCTTATTAATATTTTCCTGAATTAAAGATTTTTCAATAACCATAATTTAATACAATGGTTTATCTTTAAAAAAATTTTTCATAGTTACTGGTTTATTTTCCAAAATGTATCTGTATACATTGTAATTTTCCAATACTCTTTGAACATAGTTTCTAGTTTCTTTAAATTTAATAAGCTCTATCCAATCAACATAATCAATTTGATTTTTTTGAGGATCTTTATTTATTTTTTTCCAATATCTAACTCTTTTAGGTCCTGCATTATAAGCTGCTATAGCAAAGGGATATGCCCCTTCATATTCAAGAATTAACCCTGCAATATAGTGAGACCCTAGATTAATATTATATTCGGGATCAGTTGTTAATCTTGATTTTGAATAAGGTAAGTTTGCTTGTTTGGCCACTAACTTAGCTGTGTAAGGCATAAGTTGCATTAAACCTTTTGCACCTGCATGACTATTAGCGCTTAAATCAAATTCACTTTCTTGTCTTATTATTGATAAAATAAATGCTGTTTCGGGTATTTTTCTTCCATTTATATATTCAGGTGTACTTATTATTGGATAGTTATATTTATTATGAAATCGCTTTTCGTATGATGCAATTTTTGAGATTTGAATAGCAAAATCAAATCGTTCAATATCTGTTGAAAGCTCAGCTGCTAAAACTTCACTTCCGTTTTCAATATCAGTATTAGCTAAATGTCTAAGAATATGTTTAGTATATTTATCTTCATTAAGTTCATCTAAAAGATAAATTAGTTTTACAATTTCTTTTTTATAAAAATATTCACGATACTCTTTTTTGATTTCTTTTTCTTTAGACAATTCAAATTTAGTATTTGGATTTAATTCAATGAACGCTAGTTGACCATAATAAGTTGTTAAAAATTGAGAGGCATTTTTAAACCATTTTTTTGATAATTCTTGGTCACCAAGTTTCTTATAAGTTTTTCCGAGCCAATATGCACCTCTAGCTAAACTGATAGGATATCCAACATTAGAGTAAAATTTGTGAAAATGTTCCTTAGCTAATAATGGATCATTTAAAAAACTAAGTGCAATCCATCCACTCATCCACTCAGCAGCAGCAAACTCCGGACCTTCGGTCATTGCATGACTACTTGAAATTTTATATGCCAATTCATATTTTTTTTTATAAATTAATGATCTTGAAATAATTTCCCTCTCAACCCACCACTTATCTGGTCTAACTAAATAATCTTTAGTATTTTTAATCTTATTTAAAATTTCTACTGAGCTATCAACTCTTCCTCTTTTTCTTCTCCATTTTAATCTATCATAATTTAAACCAGAGTCATTTTTGAATTTTTTTGGTACTTTTGAAATTGCATTGTCAACACCATAAGATTTACTCATTAATAATTGTCTTGCAGTGTATAAAAGTTCATAGTCCTTAGGCAGATATCTTAATAATCTTTTTAAATCCCAATATTTATTGTTCCAAGCAAGGTAATCTGCTCTTTTAATGTAATCCTCAGAATTTAGATATTTTTTGAATTTTTTTCTAAAAAATCGTAAATCAGTTTTAGACAACTCTGCAGAAACCCATCCATCTTTAATATATAAAATTCCTTTATCATTTTGGCCTGTTAAAATATAACTTTCTCCAAGTATCATTTTGCCATATCCACTGAGCGGCTCTAAAGCACCAAACCAATTAATTATTTTTTGTGGTGAAATAGATTTAGTTGAAAGTTTATGCTCAGCTAAGTATCTTATACGATTTATTCTTGGATAATTTTCATTTTTATCAATAAAAATTTTATAATCATAAAAGGATGCCTTATTACCTTTTGTAAGAAGATGTCTCCATTGAATAAAATTATATATAGATTTATCTTTAGCTTTCTTTGCTATTTTTATTGCGTTAGACCAATTTCTTTTTTTCATCTCAACTATAGCTTTTTTAGCTATAGCAACATCTTTTTTATTATAGTATTTTGATGTGATAATTTTTTCTTTCTTTATTATACCAGCTGTAATTGGTTTCTTTTTTGGCAATAAATAATTAAGTTTTTGATCTTTTTTTGGATTTTTTACTATTTTTTGTTTTTGATTAGGATCTATTTTTTTCGGTTTTGCTAAAGGTTTTAATATGTTTACAGAAATTTTTTTATTAATTTCGGCTTCAGATAATTGAGGTTTTTTTAAAGGTATTATCTTTTTTTCATTTGCTAATAAATATGACAAATGTGGGTTAGAAAAAAAAATACAAAAAAGTAAAAACAATATCTTTTTTTTCATAATCTTTACTATATGAATCAATAAATTATGTTATAAGTATTTATGTTTAAAGGTTCAAATGTAGCTTTAGTCACCCCGTTTAAAAACAATAAACTTGATGAAGAAACTTATATCAAGTTAATCCATTTTCATATCGAAAATGGCACTAATGGCTTAGTTCCTGCAGGTACCACAGGAGAATCACCGACCTTAAGCCATGATGAACATGAAAAAGTAATCGAACTTTGTGTGAGAGAAAGTAAAGGCAAATTACCTGTTTTTGCTGGTACAGGATCAAATTCTACTGAGGAAGCTATATCCTTAACTACTCATGCAGAAAAAATTGGAGCAAATGGTGCTTTAATAGTAACTCCTTATTACAATAAACCAACTCAGGAAGGTCTATATCAGCATTACAAAGCTATTAATGACAAATGTGGAATACCTATAATTATTTATAACATTCCTGGTAGATCAGTCATTGATATGACCGTAGATACTATGGCAAGATTATTTGAATTGAAGAATATAATTGGAGTAAAAGATGCAACAGGTGATTTAAAAAGAGTAGATGAAACTAAAAAAAAAATGGGAAAAGATTTTCTTCAATTAACAGGAAACGATGATAATGCCTTAGAATTTAATAAAAGAGGAGGAGAGGGAGCAATTAGTGTTACAGCAAACATAGCTCCAAAACTTTGTTCAGATTTTCAAAAATTTTCTAAATCAATTAGCCAAGATGAAAATGAAATTGCAAATAGTTTAAATGAAATTTTGCAGCCAGTTCATAAAGCTATGTTTGTAGAAAGTAACCCAAGTCCAGTTAAGTATGCTGCTAAACTATTAGGATTATGCGACGATTCTGTTCGTTTACCTCTGGTTAAGGTAACTGAAAAAACAAAAAACATTATTCATAGCACATTATCATCTGCAAAATTAATTAAATGAATAAAAAAACCAATTCTGGTTTAAAGATTATTTGTTTTAATAGAAAAGCAAGTTTTAATTATTTTTTTGAAGATCTTATAGAAGCAGGAATAGTTTTAAAAGGTTCTGAAATTAAATCTGTTAGAGAAGGTAAAGTAAATATTGCAGATTCTTATGCAATAGAAAAAAAGGGGGAGATAGTTTTAATTAACTCACATATTGCTCAGTATAAATTTGCCAATTTTTCAAATCATAATCCTACCGATGAAAGAAAATTGTTATTAAATAAACGTGAAATAAATAAATTAATTGGAAAAATTCAAAGAGATGGTCTTACTATTGTGCCAACTAGAATGTATTTTAAAAAAGGTAAAGCCAAAATTGAAATTGCTATTGCAAAAGGAAAAAAACAGTTTGACAAAAGATCAACTAAAAAAGAAAGAGACTGGAATCGTGATAAGTCTAGATACTTAAGAAAGACAAGCTAAATGATTTATATTGGTATAGGTTCAAATTTGGGTAATAGAATAAATAACATTGAAAAAGCAAAATACCTCCTTAACTTATTTGGTATTAAAGTTGATAAATCTTCAAGTTACTATGAAACATTTTCATGGCCAGATCCTAAGAATCCTAAGTTTATTAATGTTGTAATTCAATCAAGTTCCAAAATTTCACCAAAAAAGTTCTTATCTATTTCACAAAATATAGAAAAGATGCTTGGTAGAAAAAAAAGTCTTAAAAATGCGCCTCGTTCGTGTGATATTGATATAATTTCTTTCCATAAAAAAATTTTGACTGGTAATATAAAAATACCCCATGAAAGAATGCATAAAAGAAATTTTGTTTTGATACCTTTGTATGAACTAAATAAAAACTGGAAACATCCAAAAACAAATGAAAGTATCAAAAATTTAATCTTTTCCTTACCAATTGAGGATATAAGGTCTATTAAACAAATTTGATTTAATGTTATAATAATTAATGCTCAATTCTGAAGAATTATTAGACAAGGTAAAAGGATACAATAAATTTGTAAACTTAGATCGATTAGATAAAGCTTATAAATTTGCTATCAAAGCGCATTCTAATCAAAAAAGAGCATCTGGTGATCCATATTCAGTACATCCCATAGAAGTAGCAAACATATTAACTGAATTGAAATTAGACTCAGCTACTATTGCTACAGGTTTATTGCATGACACTATAGAAGATACATTTGCGACATATGAAACTATAAGAGGTGAATTTGGAGAGGAAGTGGCAGAACTTGTTGATGGAGTAACAAAGATATCTGTATTTGAAAATACCGCTGCAGCAAATTCTAAGGCGGAAAATTTCAGAAAACTTATTTTAGCTACTTCTAAAGATATTAGAGTATTACTTGTGAAATTAGCAGATCGATTACACAATATGAGAACAATTAAATCAATACAACGTGAAGATAAACGAAAAAGAATTGCTCAAGAAACAATGGAAATTTACGCTCCACTTGCTGACAGAATGGGAATGCACCGTATAAGAGATGAACTTGAAGATCTATCATTTGAAATCTTAAATCTTAAAGCAAGAAAACTTATACAAAATAGACTAAATGAAATTAAAAAAAATAAAGAAGATACATTCGAAAGTCTTTCTCAAGAAATTAGAAGTTTGTTAATTGAAAATAATTTAAATGCAACGATTTATGGAAGGGAAAAAACCCCTTTTTCAATTTGGAGAAAAGTTCAAAAAAAAAGAGTATCTCTTGAACAGATAACAGACATCATAGGTTTTAGAATTATTCTCAATGATATTGATGATTGCTACCAAACATTAGGTGTTTTACATAAAAAATGGAACTGTATACCTGGAAAATTTAAAGATTATATCTCATCTCCAAAAATTAATGGTTATAAATCTCTTCATACCTCTGTCATTGGCTCAAATAAAAAACCAATTGAAATTCAAATAAGAACTTTAAAAATGCATGATTTTGCTGAAAGAGGGATTGCATCTCATTGGCAATATAAGTCTTCAGAGAAATTTAATTCTTTACAATGGAAAGAATATGATTGGTTAAAAGATTTAGTTGAAATAATCGAAAAAAACGAAAATCCTGAGCATTCATATGAATATACAAAGTTACAAATGTTTCAAGAAAATGTTTTTTGTTTCACACCAAAAGGGTCTGTGATCAAATTACCAAAAAATGCTACACCTATAGACTTCGCATATGCTGTACATACTAAAATTGGTAATACCGCTATAGGGTGTGAAGTTAATGGAAACAAAAGTGAATTACAAACTATACTTAGAAATGGTGATAGAGTGAATATTATTACTTCTAAAAATCAATCCCCATCTTTACACTGGATACCTGTTACTAAAACTGGAAAAGCTAGAGCAGCAATTAGAAGATATTGGCATGATAAAGGCGAGGAAAAGGAACAGAAATTAAAAAAGTACAACACCACCTTATGGATTTCTCTCCCAGATAAACCAGGACAACTTGGAAGTATAAGTTCATTAATTGGTGACCATAAACTAAATATATCAAATTTAGTTATGGCAGGAAAAAACCCAAATTATATCAATTTTAAATTCCAGTTAATTATTAGAGATTTAAAAAATTTTACTAATTTTATTGCGGAGTTAAAACAAAAGGGTATAAAATTTAAGATAATTAGACACGAAGATAAAAGAAATGCTTTCACACAAAAAATCCTTAAATATTTTAAAAAAGACTAACGCTCTTTTGGAGGGTCACTTTGTGTTATCATCAGGCTTACATTCATCAAAGTATATTCAATGTGCTAAATTGTTAAGTTATCCTCACAAAGCCCAATTAGTTTGTAAATCATTAGCGAAAAAAATTAAGAAAAATTTTAAAAAAATTGATCTCATTCTATCACCAGCTATGGGTGGTATTATTATTGGTTATGAGATAGGAAAACTTTTAAAGATAGAGTCAATTTTTTGTGAACGTGTTAAAGGAAAATTCAAATTAAGAAGAGGTTTTCAAATAAGAAAAAATTCAAAAGTTTTAATTATTGAAGATGTTATTACTACTGGTAAATCTAGCATGGAATGTGTAAAGCTTATAAAAAAATCAAATGCAAAATTAGTTGGATTTGCTTGTATTATTGATAGATCAATAAAAAAAGATTTGAAAATAAAAACAAAAATAATATCTCATTTAAAGTTAAGTGTACCTACATATAAAGTAAAGGAATTACCTAAAAGTTTAAAATCTATTCCTATTACAACTCCAGGAAGTAGATTTATTAAGTGAAAAAACTTGGTGTAAATATCGATCATGTTGCAACCATAAGAAATGCTAGAGGTGAACTTCACCCAGAACCTATTAAAGCTGCAATTTTTGCAAATAAACAAGGTGCTGACTCTATTACAATCCATTTGAGAGAAGATAGAAGACATATTAAAGATTTAGATGCCAAAAAAATATGTTCATTAAAAAATATTTTAGTAAATTTAGAAATTTCTACAAAAGATGAGATAATCAAAAATGCTTTAAAAATAAAACCAAACTTTGTTTGTATAGTTCCAGAAAATAGAAAAGAAATAACAACAGAAGGTGGATTAAATCTAAATAAAAATAAATTTAAAATTAGAAAAATTATCAAATTATTTAAAAACAAGAATATAAGAACAAGTCTTTTTATCAATCCAACTTTGAATGACACTCTAATTTCTAAAAATTTTGGTGCTGATTGTATAGAAATACATACTGGCAAATTTGCAAATTTAGTAAAAAAAAAAATTAATTTTCAAAAAGAATTAGAAAGAATTAGGAGGTGTTCAAAATTTGCAGATAAGATAGGTCTAGAAGTTCATGCAGGTCATGGACTTGATTATAAATCTACGCAAATTTTATCTAGAATTAAAGAGATAAAAGAATTTAATATTGGTCATTTTATAATAGGAGAGTCTATTTTTTATGGACTTGGAAAAGTGATTAAAAGATTTAAGGATATATTAAAATGAATCAAATAATTGGTATTGGAGTTGATATTGTTAAGACACAAAGAATAAGTATTTCTATTAAAAATCAAAGATTTATAAATCGTATTTTTAGTAAAAATGAAATCTCTATTTCAAAAAGATTTTCAAACAAAACAAATTTCTTTTCTAAACGTTTTGCTGCAAAGGAGGCTTTTGCAAAAGCATTGGGCACAGGTTTCAGGCATAACTTGAATTTCAAAGATATACAAATCCTAAATGATAATATAGGAAAGCCTTATTATTTGATAAACTCTAGAATACGAAGATTGATCCAAAAACAAAAGAAAATAAAAAAATTTAATTTGTTTCTTTCAATTTCTGATGAAAAAGATTATTCAATTGCTTTTACCATAATCCAAAAGATTTAATGATCAAAAAAAAAACTATCATCGATAATCTTAAAACATTATTTTATGCATTAATAATAGCAATTATAATTAGATCATTATTATTACAACCTTTTTATATTCCCTCATCCTCAATGGAGCCTACTTTATTAGTTGGCGACAGATTATTTGTTACAAAATTTTCATATGGTTATAGTAAACATTCTTTTCCATTTAGTCCTCCAATTTTGAGTAAAAGGCTATTTTTTTCACAACCAAAAAGAGGTGATGTAGTTGTATTTAAAACTCCTGCTGACAATAGAACAGATTATATTAAAAGACTCATAGGTTTACCTGGAGACAAAATTCAATTTATTAACTCAAATCTTTTTATAAATAGTGAGGAGGTTTTAAAATCCTTAGTATCTGAAAATGATAAAATATTCTGTGGAAATAAAACTATAGATGTTTTTACTTTTAATGAAACACTTGAAAATAATAGATCATACAATTCCGTTTACCTTAAAGATTTTCCATTTCAGAATTCGGATGTGTACACTGTTCCTGAAAATCACTACTTCTTTTTAGGTGATAATAGAGATTGTTCAAAAGATAGTAGATTTTTAATGAGTGTTGGTTATGTTCATAAAGACAATCTAGTAGGAAAAGCTCAATTTATTTTCTTCTCATCTGACAAATCAATAGGAAATTTTTTTACATTCTGGAAATGGCATAAATCAATCAGATTAAATAGATTTTTCAAAAAAATTATATAATGAAAATAGATTATTCAAATTTAGAAAAAAAGATCAATCTTAAATTTAAAGATAAAAAAATATTAATAAGAAGTTTAACTCATAAAAGTTTTGATAAAATAAATAATAACGAAAAAATAGAATTTCTAGGTGATAGAGTGTTAGGACTTGTTATCGCAAAAAAACTACTTGAAATATATCCTGATGAAAAAGAGGGTATATTAGATAAAAAATTTGCATCTTTAGTCAATAAAAAGACTTGTTTACAAATAGGTAAAGCTATCGATTTAGAAAAATATATCTTAACATCTAATCCTAAAAACAAAAAGATTAAGATAGAAGATAAAGTTATTTCAGACTGCTGCGAAGCACTAATAGGCGCAAGTTATTTAGATAAAGGTTTTTCAACGACAGAAAATTTGATTTTAAACCTGTGGAAAAAAAATATAAAAGACAGTATTATTACTCAGGTCGACGCTAAAACGAAATTACAAGAGTTTTCATTAAAAAAATTCAAAAAGCTTCCAACTTATAAACTTGTTTCAAATACTGGACCTAGACATAAACCATTATTCAAAGTAGGTGTAAAACTTCCTAATTCGAAATTTTACTCAGGACTAGGATCATCAAAAAAAGAGGCAGAGCAAAATGCTGCTATTTTATGTTTAGACGATAATTTTAAAAGATGAATTGGGACGATACAGGATTTTTAATTTCAAAAAATAAGTATAATGAAAATTCTTTGATAGTTGAAGTTTTTACTAAGAATCATGGTAAAATTTCAGGTCTTATTTTTGGGGGAACTTCAAAAAAAATTAAAAATTTTTTACAAATTGGTAATCAATTATTTGTAAACTTTAATTCTAAATCTGAGAATAGAATTGGATATTTTAAAATTGAAATTCACAAAGTATATTCACCAATTTTCTTCGAAGAACCAAAAAAGTTAAATTGTATATTATCCGCCATGTATTTGGTTAAATTATTAACTGCTGAAGCACAATCTAATATTAAAATTTACGATCTTATTAGTAGTTTTTATCAATTATTGTTTGATAAAGAATGGTTAAAAAAATATATCTATTGGGAATTAGAATTTTTAAGCACCCTTGGTTATAAACTTGACTTAAATAATATGGTAAATAAAAAGATACATGATAATAAGATCATTTATACAGTTGAAACCATTACTGAAAAAAAAATAGTCCCAAATTTTTTAATCAATAAAGATGAAAAAGTTGAAGAGTTGGATGTTTTAATTGATGGATTAAAACTTGTAGGAGACTATATGGATAAAACAATTTTAAAACCCAATAATATTAATTTTCCAAATACTAGAAAACAATTTTTACAAAGTTTGAAATAATTAAATTAATATTTTATCAACTCTATCAGCATAATAAGTAACTATTGCGTTTGCTCCTGCTCTTTTAAAAGCAACTAAACTCTCGTATATAGCGTCTTTATTTAACAAATTTTTTTTAATTGCAGTCTCAATAATGCTATATTCCCCTGAAACTTGATATGCAAATACCGGTAATCTAAATTTATCTTTAATAGATTTAATTACATCAAGATATGGCATACCTGGTTTTACCATTACTATATCTGCGCCCTCTTTAATATCTAATGAAACTTCTCTCAACGCCTCGTCTGAATTTTTGTAGTCCATTTGATATGTTTTTTTATCCCCTCTCAATGATTTTTTTGAACCTACTGCATCTCTGAAGGGCCCATAAAAGTTTGAGGCATATTTAACAGCATAAGAAAGTATCATTACATCTTTAAATTTTTTTTTATCTAAAGCTTTTCTGATTTTACCTATTCTTCCATCCATCATGTCTGATGGAGCTAGAACATCACATCCCATCTCTGCCTGAAGTAATGATTGATTTATTAAAATCTCAATTGTTTCATCATTTAAAATTGAATTTGATTTTATTAAACCATCATGCCCATGTGATGTGTACGGGTCTAATGCTACATCGCACATAATCCCAATTTGATTTTTATATCTTTTTTTTATTTCTATAATTGCCCTGCAAATTAAATTTTTTTCATTTAAAGATTCAGAGCCTTGTTCATTTTTCAATGAAGTTTTAGTCTTTGGAAAAAGTGCAACCATTGGTATTCCATTTACTAATGCTTTATCAATTATTTGGCTTAATCTGTTAATAGTATATCTATAAACTCCTGGCATTGATGCTATTTCCTGTCTAATATTTGACCCATCCGTTAGAAAAATAGGTAATATGAAGTCATTTGGACTTAAGGTGTTTTCTTGAATAAGTCTCCTAGTCCAATTTTCCTTTCTACCTCTTCTAAGTCTTAAACTGGGGTATTTACCTGTAATCATATTTTAATTTTCTTTCAAATTGCGACAAATGTAATATACACATATACAATAAAAAGAGTACAAAGCAATCACGATGACAATAGAAAATTCAAAAGTTGTTGATTTAAATTTAAAAAAACAGTCTAGAGTTTTAGACTTCAGTGATTTTCAGAAGCAAGATATTAAATTTGATGTATTGAAATTACAGGAGGCTTATAATCAGATAATTAAAATTAAAAAATTTGAAGATGCAGGCGTAACACATTTTGGCGCAATTTCTTTAACACAAATCCCTGGTGATCCAGAGTCAATTAAAGGCACAAAGGCACGGGGAGTCTATTGGACTAAACCTGACAAGTCAGGAAAAGAAGTTGTAAGAGACCAAACCATTGATGAGTCTTTATACTCTGAGTTTATTAAGGATTATGAAAATACGTATTTTAAGGAAGTATATGATGTATTGTCCTCAAAATATAAACTAGGAAGAGTAAGAATTCTTTTAAAAGAACCAAGATCAACTTTAAGTTGGCATAGAGATCCTGAACCAAGACTACATATCCCAATTATTACAAACCCGGGATGTATCATGGTAATTGATAGTGTTGCAAAACACATGCCTGCAGATGGTTCCGTATGGATAACTAATAACACAAAATATCACAATGCATTTAATGGTGGAGAGGAAAATAGAATACATTTAGTTGCTTGTGTCTTAGATTACAATTTTAATTAATTTGAAAAAAATATTTATTTCTTCAGATCATGCTGGATTCAAATTAAAGGAGGATATTAAGATTTATCTAAAAAAAAAAAATTTTAACTTTGACGATCTTGGCCCATTTAATAATATGAAAGTAGACTATCCAGATTATGCGAATAAAGTCGCTAAGAAAGTAAAAAATAATAAGAATAATATTGGTATTTTGGTTTGTGGTTCTGGGACGGGTATGAATATAGCAGCAAATAAGCATAAAAATATACGTGCAGCGCAGTGTTTTAATTCAAAATCAACAAAATTATCAAGATTGCATAATGATGCAAACATCATTACACTAGGTGCGAGATTAATAACAAAAAAAAATGCGCTTAATTTTGTGCGTATATTTTTAGAAACAAAATTTGATGGTGGAAGACACTTAAAAAGATTGAGAAAGATTTAATTATGTCTAGTGAAAAAAATTATTTGAATGATAATTATAAAAGTTTTTTTGAAGATAGCTTATCTAAAAAAGATCCAGAACTTTATAAAGCAATCAAAGATGAACTTATACGTCAACAACAACACATAGAATTAATTGCATCTGAAAATATAGTATCTCAAGCTGTTTTAGAAGCACAGGGTTCAGTTTTAACTAATAAATATGCCGAAGGATATCCAGGTAAAAGATATTATAACGGATGTGAACATGTCGACGTTGCAGAAAATTTAGCTATTGAAAGGTTAAAAAAATTATTTAGTTGTAAATATGCTAACGCTCAACCTCATTCTGGTGCACAAGCTAATGGAGCAGTTTTTTTAGCTTTGTTAAATCCAGGAGATACTTTTATGGGTATGAGTTTAAATTCAGGCGGTCATATTACTCATGGTTTAAAAATTTCGATGTCAGGCAAATGGTTTAATGCAATCGGTTATGATGTAGATAAAAGTTCTGAACTTATTGATTACGACAATGTTGAAAAACTTGCTCTAGAACATAAACCAAAGTTAATAATTGCAGGTGGAAGTGCTTATTCAAGAGTAATAGATTTTAAAAGATTTAGAGAAATTGCAGATAAAGTAGGGGCATATTTAATGGTCGACATGGCTCACTTTTCAGGTTTAGTTGCTGGTAAAGGATATCCTAATCCATGTGATTATGCTCATGTTGTAACCTCTACTACTCATAAAGTTTTTAGAAGCGCAAGAGGAGGAATAATTTTAACCAATCATGAAGATCTTGCTAAAAAATTTAATACAGCTGTCTTTCCAGGTTATCAAGGTGGACCTTTAATGCATATTATAGCTGCCAAGGCAGCCGGTTTTTTGGAGGCATTACAACCTGAATTTAAAGATTATATAAAATCTGTATTGGCCAATGCTAAAATTCTAGCAGAGACACTTAAAAACAATGGATTTAAAATTTACTCAGATGGCACAGACACTCACTTAATGTTAGTTGATTTAAGACCTTACAATATTAAAGGTAATCTTGCTGCTGAAAGTTTATCTAGGGCAAACATAACATGTAATAAAAATGGTATACCTTTCGATACAGAAAAACCTATGATTACATCTGGTATTAGACTTGGAACTCAAGCTGCAACCACTCGTGGGTTTGGCTTAAATGAATTCAAAACCGTAGGTGAACTAATTACAAAAACTTTAAAAGGTTTGTCTGAAAATCCAACTGATAACAGTAAAATAGAAAATGAAGTAAAAAATGAAGTTATTTCTTTAACTTCATCATTTCCGATATATAAGAACCTCTAGTAAATGA
>MDTE01191336.1_pt1 | contig 13292 bp, 13 predicted proteins | sample 811231 | NCBI WGS metagenome assembly MDTE01 (sample SAMN05326651, study PRJNA326480) | marine metagenome | isolation source: seawater | place: Indian Ocean: Red Sea | collected 2010
ATCGTCATTCTCAATAAATCCATATCCTTTGGTTGGATTAAACCATTTAATTTTACCCGTTGGCATGTACTTCTCCTTTATATTATGGGTGAATTTTTAAATATATTTAAAACAATTAATTAATATAATATATTTCTCTCTGATTAATAAGATTGATTTAACAATTATTTAGATAAATGCAAGCAATTTATCTCCAATATCATAAATAATGTAAATCATTCAAATAATGGAATTATTTTCATATTATTTACATCAATTAAACCTTTATTTGTAAGTCGTATATTTGGAATTACAGATAAAGGTAATAAATTAAATCCCATATAAGGTAATGTGCATCCTGATTTAATCCAATTTTCCTTAAAAAATTTGTTATTTTTAGAAACCTCAGATGCTCTTTTATCTGATAATAATCCAGCAATTGGTAATTCAACTTTAGCTATTATCTTTTGTTTATTAACAATAACAATGCCACCTTGAAATTTTTTTATTGAATTAACGGCTATTTCCATATCATTAACATCTAGTCCAGCTACAATAATATTATGTGCATCATGACCAACACTACTTGCTACTGCACCAGATTTTAAATTAAAATTTTTGATAAATCCATGAGCATATTCTTTATTTTTTCCATGTCTTTCAATTACACAGAGGTGACATAAGTTATTATCTTTAAGTATTTTAATCCAATTATTTGGTTTTTCTAAAATATTTATAGTTTCTCTAATGGTAACTATTCCAGGGAGTTCTGTTTTTATAATATTTATTTTAAATGTACTTTTATTAGGTATTTTTGGAATAAAATTAATTTTATTTGGAATTTTAATAGTGTCATATGCCTTTTTTGGATACTTATATCTATTATTTGAAAGTTGTTTATCTAATATTTGGGTGATTTTTTTATTTTGTACAACTAACTGTCCTCCTAACCAAGTATTTATAACATTAAAACTATCATCAATCATCACAATATCAGCTCTCCTACTATGTCCTAATGCTCCATAATCTCTATCAATATTAAATCTTGTAGCCGGATGTAAGGAACCCATAGACCATGACAAATTTTTATTGATACCTAATTTTTGTGTTTGTCTAACAACCCAGTCAAGTCCAAAATTAAATAGATCATCAGCATCTCTATCATCTGTGCACACACAAACTCTCTTTGGATTTGCATTCAATTCTGTAATAGCCTTGATAGCTTCTGGCATACTATTCCATGGGGTTTTAGGATTTCCTCCTCTTAAAAAAATCCAAAGTCCTGCATCTAATAAATCGTTAGTAAAATATTTTTCTTCGGCTTCATGCGTATCAGTAATTCCACTAGCAGCATAAGCTGCTACAAATTCTCTTCCAAAGACATGGCCACTAATTGGCAAATTTCTTTTTAGTGTTTCTTTAATGATTGAATGAGATTTTGAGTTTCCTTCACATACAGATACAAAGTCCATTTTTTCACCAAGACCTAAAATTTCAGGCCATTTATTAAATAATTTAGATGCTTTTTTTGCATCAATTTCACCTCCGGCTGTCTCTAAATTATTATTAGTAGCTGGGATTGTGCTGGGAAGAGTCAAAAAAATTGATAAAGGTGCATTTCTGCAGTCCTCTAACATCCATTCAATTCCTTTTACATCACATACATTTCCTATTTCGTGAGAATCACAAAAAATAGTTGTAGTACCATTTAAAAGTGCAGGTTCAGCATAGGAACAAGCTGTCATCATACTACTTTCAATATGCATATGTGGGTCAATGAGCCCTGGAGCTAGAATATTATTTTGAGCATCATATATATTTAAATTTTTTTTATTAAAAAATTTAAATGCTGAAAAATTATCTTTAACTGCTGCAATTCTACCTTTAGAAATCCAAATTTCTTTATTATTTAATATTCTGTCTGTATATGTTGATAATATCCTTGCATTAAAAATAATTAAATCAGGTTCTGTAGTGCAATTTGCCACTTTTGTTAAATATTTAGTAGATTCATACAAATTTGGTACACTAAATCTTGTTAACATATTTATAATTTCAATTTTATATTTTTATTACTGTAAAAAGAACTATAAGAAGCAAAAACCATTTCTAAACTTCTTAAGTTATCTTTTCCAGAAGTATCAGGTATTCTATTATTAATTAAACTTTTTATAAAGTGTTTGTGAGTATTAACAACACTTTCCTGAATTTGATCCCATGGTTTAGAAATCCATTTATAATTGATAGGCTTAGCACTGTAAAAAGTTTTTTTATTTTTCTTATGCAATGTGATTTTGTAATTATAATCAAGGTCTATTGAGCCATTTTGACATTCAATACTTATTAAAGTTTGTGCAAATCTGTCAGGTTTTTTTATTGAAGAAATAGAAGCATCAACTATAGAAACTCCTCCATCTTTATGATTAATTAAAGTTGTAAAATTAGTTTCACCTTTAAATTTTTTGTTAGTATTTTGATTCACAGTAAATAAATTTTTTGCATTGCCCATAAAGAATCTTGACAAATCATATAAATGAATTCCAACATCAAGAATCAAATATTTTTTTAATTTATATAAATAAGGTTGATTAATATAACCAACTGGATTTGAATGTCTAAAAGAAATTTTTGAATAAATAGGCTTGCCTAATTTATGACTTGAAATAAGTTTTTTAATTTTCATTATAGGAGTTTGCCATCTAAAGTTTTCATGAACCATTAAAATAGTTTTATTTTTTTTATATAAGTTTACAATTTTTTTAGCATCAACTAGATTATCGGAAAATGGTTTTTGAATAGAAGTAGATATTCTATAATTAGATAAAATCTTACAAATATTTAAATGAGTTTCCATAGTGGTTACTACATCTACAAAATCTAATGCTAAATCTTCAATCATTAAAGTGATCGAATCATATGAATATTTAATTTTATATCTTTTTTTAAATAAATTAGCTTTTTTTATATTTAAATCGCAAACTGCAATTATTTCAACATTATTAATTTCTTTCCATGCTAAAATATGATTTGAAGCAAAAAAACCACAACCTATTAAAGCTCCTTTTAATTTAATCATTTTACTATCTCTAAATACTTAGTTTCATATGCATTAAAAAATAATTTTTTGGAAGATTTTTTTAGAATAAAAAATTTTTCTATATTATTTAATATAAATATGAAATTTTTTTCATTAATAAAAGAAGAGTATATTTTTCCCTCAATATCAACTTCTAAATTTTGGTTCACTTGAGTTTTATTAGATATTAATATTTTTAAAATTGAATTTTTGCATATGCCAACAGAGAAAAAATTTTCATTAGTTTTTAAAAAAATCATTTGTTCGTTTGAAAAAGATAAAATTATTTTATTAAATAAGTATAATATACGTTTGTTAAAATTATTTTCTAAAATTCCATGAAAACCATAAAGCGAATTAAATGTTAGATATTCAATTTTTTGTTTAGCAAATTCCTCATACATTCCAATAGACCACACAATAGACAATAAACTATCATGTCTTAAATCATTATTGGTCATTTCTATTCTAGATTTACTTTTATTTTCTACAAGTTTTTCTCCATATGGATTATGATGCATTCCAATACAAATAGGTCCTATATGAATTTGAGAATTATTATTAAATTTCCTTATTGATTTAACCATATATTTAACTGTTTCCGGAGTTTCCATTAATGCATGATCACTAGAGTCATGAACAATTGGAGTAAACGAGTGAGAAATAATATTAAATTTTCCCTCAGGTTTTTTTCTATTTAATTCAGTAAAATTAGTTACCATACCTCCAACAATTTTGGATTCTGGAAAGTAAATTTTTGCATATTTATAGTAATCCTTTAATGGAGGAACTTTTGGCCATTTGCCTGCCGGTTGAAAACTATTTAAATAAATTTTTGGACAAATTAATAAATATTTTAAATTAATATTAAGTTTTAGATCATTAAAAATTTTTTTTATATATAAAAATGTTTTTTTTATTGAAAAATTATGATCAATTAAAATAATTGCAAAAATATTCTTATTTTGAATATTATTTAAGAAATAAGATATTCTTTTAAGATTTGATGAAATATTTGGATTAGTAAGATCAAATTCAATTAGAATATGATTAAAATCTAACTCATCAATTTTATTATTTAAAGGAAATTTATTTAAATTATCAAATTTAATACCAACTTTAGGACCTAAAATATTAAGATTTTTTTTTATTTGTAGTTTTTTATTTGAAAGTTTTTGATTAAAGGATTTATTAATTTGATGATTATTATTTAATGAAATAGATATTTCTTGAAAAAAATTATGATTCTTTGGTATAGTTATAGGAAAAGGGTCTAATAAAGAACCGCTATAAACTTTATATGATGCGTCACCCCAATTTCTTTGATCTTCCATTTCAAATTTTATTCCATTAAATTTATAATTAAAATCAATATTAAATAATGTATATGAAATTTCTTTAATATTAATAAAAGGTTGATCAGGTAATATGTATTCTGGAAAAGATGATTTTATTTTTTTAGAATCTGTATTAACAATTTGAATGTTGTTTCCACAATAATTTATTAATGGAAACAAAATATTAAAGCCAGACCTATTTGTAACAAAATTTGTTAAAAACTTCCCTTCAGATAAAAAATTTAGCGAATTATTAGTAATTATATAACTGTTTTTAGTAATTAATTTTTGATAGACATCAGAAAATTCTAAATCGATAATTATTTTAATTTCATATTTGTTTTTTATAATTTTTGAAGATATAATTTTAGGTTCATAATTATTCCAATTTTTATCTCTAACAAGAAAAGAAACCATCTTGATAAATTCAATGTTTTTATATTTTATTGATCTAATATAATTATTATCTTTAAGAAAAGATAAATTTTCAATTTGGAATTTTTCAAACTTTTCTTTTTTTAATAAACCATAGGGTAAATATTTAGACATATTTTAATTTATTTATATTTTTTTTTGATTTTAAATGAAAAATTATCTTATTATTTAGTTGACCATTAAATTTTTTGTTAGAAATATTTATTAATGATAAATGAATAAGCTCTCTTTGTGCAAAACTACCTCCTAATTCGTTAAAATTATTAGATAAAAAATTAAAATTGTTTATTTTATCATTTTTAATAAGTTCAATTAATGGTTTTAAAGTACGTTTATAAACATCTGAAAAATCAGTATTAAAGTATTTTTTATTAAATATTTTATCATCAAAATATTCAATATTTCTATCTTTTAAAAAATAATAAAATAATAGGATATGAAAATCAATAAATGGGAATAAATTTTGTTTTAAATAATAATCTGCAATTTTTTTTAATTTCTTCATTCTGCTAATTACATTTACATTTTTATGCATTAACCTAATTAAAATAGAAACTGCATTGCAAAAATCTAAATAAAATTCATTTTCATCAAAAACATAGTTGTCATATAAATTTAAGCATTTTTCATATTCATTATTATAAAAATAAAATAAAGATTTATGCCACCATAGATGTCTTTTCATAGGGCCATATAAATTCCAATTGATATCACTAAATAAATTAATACCATTAAAATTTTCTTGCTTAGAGTCATAATAATGAGCCAGTGCATGCCAACTCCATAAATCATCTTTACTTATATTAAGAGATTTAATTGCTAGTTTTTTTGATCTTTCATATTGATTATTTTCTTCATAAGAAAAACTAGTCATTCCCAAAACAAGGTTATAATATTTATCATTTTCTTTCCAATTTTTTATTAATTCTAAATGATTTTCTAAATAACTTTTATCTATTCCAAGGAAAATTTGATTAAAATGATATAATCTAAAAGATAGAATATCTTTTGGATCTTCTTTTAAGATTTCTAGCAATTTATTTGAAACTTTATACAATTTAAAATCAGACCAATAATTTAAAATTTTAAAATATTTAATTTCTTTATTTGAAGCTCCATTAATTATTTGATTACATTTTTTTATTATTTTTTTAACAATTTGAACTTTATTTTTGTCTCTAGTTAAAAGAACTAAAAAACCCAACAAACAATTAGCCATTAAGAAATTTGGTTTTTTTTTGATTAATTTTTCTAATATTTCAATTGAATTTTTTTTGAAATGTAAATATGAGTCTAAAGCTATATTTAATTGCACTAAATCCTCTTGATTTTTATTCGATATCCATTCTTTGCCATACAAATAATTCATTTTTTCTCAATTTAACTATTACTTTAAATACTTTTAAAAAAAATTAAATAGTCTAAAGGAGTAATAAAATGTCAATGTTATCTCGTTATTTTTCTAAAAATAAAAAAAATCCTTCATTAACTAAAGATCCAATTGCTGAATTATTTATAAGAATTGCCATTCCCTCAAGCGTTGGTACTGTTTTTCAAACACTTTATAATGTAGTTGATACTTTTTTTGCTGGTAAGATATCTCCAGAAGCGTTAGCTGCAATAGCTCAAACTTTTCCTGTTTTTTTTATAATAATTGCAATGGGAGTTGGGTTAAGTATAGGAACTACAGCATTAATAGCAAACGCTATAGGAGCTAAAGAAGATAGCAAAGCTTCATATTTTTTAGCTCAATCAGTAATATTATCTTCAGTATTTGCAATAATCATTACTATTTTAGGTATTATTATTGCTCCATATATAATTACTACAATTAGTAAAAGTAATTTATCATTTACCTATTCTATAGAATACTTAAATATAATTTTTCTTGGATCAATCTTTATTTTCATTCAAATGTCAATGAATTCATCATTAAATGCAATTGGAGATACTAAAAGTTATAGAAATGTATTAATTTTTAGTTTTTTTTTAAATATCGTATTAAATCCATTGCTTATATTTGGTTATGGAGTAATTCCTGCATTAGGTATCAAGGGTATAGCATTATCAACAATAATTTCTCAGTTCATAGGTTTAATTTATATTGTATACAAAGTTTCAAAAACTTATCTAGTTAATTATCTATATCCAAAATGTTTTATACCTAAGTTAAAGATAATATTAGATTTATTACGACAATCAATGCCAGCATCTTTTGGTATGATGATGATAAGTGTTGGTATTTATGTAATTTTATATTTTATTAGTCAATTTGGAGATTTTGCATTAGCTGGTTATGGAACTGCTATAAGATATGAACAAATTTTTTTACTACCTGTATTAGGATTAAATACTGCAGTTTTATCTTTGACAGGTCAGAATTTTGGAGCAAAAAATATAGATAGAGTTAATGAGATATATAATAAAGCATTAATTTTCGGTTGTATATTTATGACTATTTGCGGATTTATAATATTTTTTTCAGCAGAATATGCTGTAAGTTTATTTACAACAAATAAAGAAGTGATTTATTTTGGTAAAACTTATTTACAAATAACATGCTTAATGGAACCGATATATCCAATTTTTTTTATTAGCAATGCACTGATTCAAGGAATAAAGAGACCTAATATAGTTTTTCTATTTACAGTAGGTAGAATGGTAATTTTGCCATTTATTGTTCTGTGGTTTTTAATATTTGAAATGAAATTTTCTTTTGCTTATGTTTTTTGGGGATTGTTAATTATAAATTGGATTTTTGGAATTTTTGTACTGATAATTACAAAAAAATTAATTTTAATTGAAAAAAGAAGAATTAATCTTTAACACCTTTAACATTAGGTACAAAAACAACATCTGTAAGATTTTCTTCTATAATTTTATTATTTTTCTTTATGAATTTTTTTAAAATTTGATTTGAACCATCTATAATCGGAACTATTATTATACCTTTATCATTTATATGATTGAAAATTTCATTCGGAATTATTTTTGTTGCAGCAGTAATTATAATTCTATCAAATGGTATTTGTTCAGGCCATCCTAAATTGCCATCTCCATGTTTAGTTACAATATTTGTTAATTTTAGTTTTTTAAAATTATTATCTGCCTTAACTAATAATGATTTAATTCTTTCTATAGTATAAACTCTTCTTACTAATAATGATAATATTGATGACTGATATCCGCTACCTGTGCCTAATTCCAAAACTTTATGCGTTTTTTTTAATTCAAGATTTTGAGTCATTAATGCTACTATATAAGGCTGACTAATAGTTTGATTATTCCCTATAGGAAGTGCAATATTCTCATAAGCTTGATTTCTAAAATTTTCAGGAATAAAATGTTCTCTTGGAATTTTTTCTATAGCAGAAAGAACATCAACATTGGAAATACCTGACTCTCTTAATTCTAAGGTAAGTCTAATTTTTCTTACATCTAGCACTATAATAAAGTAGTTTTATCATTTAAATACTTTTGTAGTACTTTTGGAATCAAAACATTTCCATCTTCAGTTTGAAAATTTTCTAAAACTGCTATCAAAGTTCTGCCAACTGCTAAACCAGATCCATTTAATGTATGTAAAAATACATTCTTATTTTCTTTTTTATATTTAGCATTCATTCTTCTTGCCTGAAAATCACCACAGTTAGAACAACTCGAAATTTCTCTATACTTATTTTCCCCAGGTAACCATACCTCAATATCATAAGTTTTTTTTGCAGAAAAACCCATATCTCCAGAACATAATGTCATTACTCTATAATGAATTTCTAAATCTTTTAATATGCTTTCAGCACAATTTAACATTCTTTCTAATTCATTTTCAGAATGATCAGGAGAAGTTACAGAAACTAATTCTACTTTAGTAAATTGATGATGTCTGAGCATGCCTCTGGTATCTTGTCCTGCAGCACCAGCTTCAGATCTAAAGCAAGGAGTATATGAAGTTAATCTCATAGGTAATTCATTTTCATTTAATATTTGCTCTCTAACAAGATTAGTTAGAGGAACTTCAGCTGTAGGTATAAGCCAATGATTGTCTCCAACAGTAAACAAGTCATCTGCAAATTTTGGTAGTTGTCCTGTTCCGTAAAGTGAATCATCTTTTACTAAAAAAGGTACCCACATTTCAGTATATCCATTTTCATTTGTATGTTTATCCAACATAAATTGAGCAATAGCTCTTTCCATTTTAGCTAACATTCCTTTTAGTACAACAAAACGAGATCCAGATAATTTAGATGCAATTTCAAAATTCATTAAATTTAAATTTTCTCCAATTTCATAATGTTTTTTTGGCTCAAAACTAAATAATGGTTTTTTGCCCCAAATTTTACATTGGGAATTAAAATTTTCATTATCTCCAATAGGAACATCTTTGGCTGGTAAATTAGGAATACGTGTTAAAATTGAATTAAGCTCTTGTTCCTTAATAGTTTCTAATTCTTTTAAATTTGAAATTTGTTTTTTGATTTCTTCAACTTTAGTGATTAATTCATCAGAATTTTTATTTTGAGATTTAAGAATTCCAATTTCTTTAGAAAGATTGTTTTTTTCATGAAGAATGTTTTGGAGTACAGTTTGTGTATTTCTTTTTTCTTCATCAATTTCAATTATTTTTCTTGAACAAGCCTCAGCACCTCTTGTTTTGATTAAATTATCAAATTCAACTGGGTTTTCTCTAATAAAATTAATATCATGCATTAGCTATTTTTCTGTTTATTTTTTTGAATCATTTTAGCTAAAAAAATAGAAATTTCATATAATAATATAATGGGTAAAGCTAAACTTATTTGACTAAAAGGATCAGGAGGAGTTAAAAAAGCAGCTGATAAAAAAGCAATAACTATTGCGTATTTTCTAAATTTTTTTAAAGATTCATGAGTAACTAAATTTGCTTTAGCTAATAAACTAATTACTACTGGTAGTTGAAAAGCTAAGCCAAATGCAAAAATAAATCTCATCATTAATGCCAAATATTCACCCATTTTTGCTTCTAATCTTATTGGAATTCCAGATGCATTAAGATTTTGGTAAGATAAAAAAAATTTCCACGCAATCGGAGCTATGAAATAATATACCATCGATCCACCTGCAAAAAACAATATTGGTGTAGCAATTAAAAAAGGTAAAAAAGCCATTTTTTCATTTTTATAAAGTCCAGGTGCTATAAATTTCCATATTTGTATAGCTACTAATGGAAAAGAGAAAAATAAAGCAAAAAAAAATGCTATTTTAAGTTCAGTAAAAAAAGCTTCTTGTAATGCAGTATAAATAAAACCTTGACCACTTTCTGTATCCATAAGTTTCACTAATGGTTTAGCTAAAAAAGAAAATAAATCTGTGGCAAAGTAAAAACAAATAACAAAGACTATAATTATATATAAAAAACTCCATAAAAGTCTTTTTCTTAATTCGGTTATATGATCAAGCAATGACATTTCGTCTAATTTGCTTTTTTCTCTCATACTCATTTATTATCATCTTTGTTGATTGTATTAATATCTTTTATTTCTTTTTCGAAAATTTTTGTAGTATCTTTTATTGTATCAAATTCTTTTTTTAATTCATTAGTTGGATCTAAATCATTTTTAATTTCTTGAACTTCTGTTATTGATTTTTTTACATCCTTGAAATCACTTTGTTCAGCTATATCATTAAGAGAGTTTTTAAATTCTCTAGATATTTTTTTTATTGATTTTGTGAAAGACCCAATTTGCTTTAACAAATTAGGTATTTCTTTAGGTCCAACAACAATGATAATTATTACAACTGTTAGTGCTATTTCAGACCAACCAAAAGAAAACATTTTATTTATTTATCTTCGTCAGTCTTTTTTTCTAAATTGTTTTCTTCTTTTTTTTCTTCTTCTGTCATACCTCTTTTAAATGATTTAATGCCCTTAGCCATATCACCCATTAACTGAGGTATTTTACCACGACCAAATAAAAGAAGAACAATAACTAAAACTATAAGTAACTGCCATATAGATGGGGTCATAAATATCTCCTAATTGGCTTATACATTTCAACAATACAAAAACAAGGAAAACTAAAAAAAATTATCCTTTATTATCAATATTTTCAGGAATAAAATCATCAATATTATCGTCTTCTGATTCAATTTCTGAAATATTGAGATTTTCATCATTAGAGGCCAAGTCGGTTATAGTAGCTATAGCAGATCTTTTCTCTAAAAAACCGCTTGCTTTTAATTCTTCCTTATTTGGCAGATTATTTAAATTTTCTAATTCAAAATGCTCAATAAACAAATCTGTTGTTGACCATAAAGTTGGTTTTCCAGGAACGTTTTTACGTCCACTTGGTTTTATCCAACCTATTTCTAAAAGGTGATCAATTGACCCCCTTCCCATTTGAACACCACGAATATTTTCAATTTCAGATCTTGTGATAGGTTGATGATAAGCAATTATAGCTAATGTTTCAAGAGCTGCTCTAGAAATTTTTCTTTTTTGTTCCTTAAATATAGTTAAATCATCTGTTAGATCTGAAGAAGTTCTAAATGACCACTTTAAACCAGTTTTTTTTAGATTAATTCCTCTATCTGAATAAAAATTTGACAATTCTTCTAAGTAATCATGAATTTTTTCTTTATCAGATATTTTATCTTTTAAATCATCTTCTAAAAGAGGTTCGTTTGAACCAAACAAAAGTGCTTCAATAATTTTTAAATCTTTATTTGATGACATCAATTTTTCTCTTTAATAAAAATATTTCCAAAAGTTTCATTTTGTTTTATTTCTAATAAATCATTTTTTGTCAATTCAAGAGAAGCAACAAAACTAGAAGAAATATATGATTTATTTATAATTTTATTAAGGCCAAATTTAGGTAAAATATTTAAAAAATTAGTCCATTCATTAATATTTCCAAATATATTTTTTATTCTTTCAAGTGATTGTTCAACTGTATGTAATTCTGATAAATTTATTGTTAAATTAGAAATAGACTCTTGTTTTCTTAAAATTATCGAGTAAGATTTTAATAAATCATATAATGAGCCTTTATATGTGATGTTGTATTTAACATTTATACCCTCTTCAGTTCCTCCATAAAAAATATCCCTTCCAATTAAAGGCCTAGAATATAATTCTTTTGATATTTTTTGCATGGCTTCTAGTCTTTGTAATTGATATCTTAGAGCTTCTTCTAACTCTTCAGGGGTATTTTCATCAACTTTTTCATCTTTTGGTAGTAATAATCTAGATTTTAAATAAGTTAGCCACGCTGCCATAACTAAATAATCCGCAGCAATTTCAATATGAATTTTATTGTAATTTTGAATAAATGTTACGTATTGTTCAGCTAATTCAGTGATAGAAATTTCTGATAAATCGACTTTTTGTTTTTTTGCTAATTCAAGTAATAGATCTATAGGGCCTTCATAACCATTTAAGAGAATATTAAACTGGTCATTAGTTTGTGTTTGAAAATTTGTTGAATTTTCTAAATTCATATTCTCACTTATAGTTTTTTCTAACGATTCTGTTGTATCATTAATTAATCTTCATAGCATTTACAGCTATACAATTATCTAATAATTTCAAATATTTATAGCAATATTTTAAAGTAGATTCTTTATTTTCAAAATTTTTATATAAAATAAAATATTCAATCCCTAAACTCGAATTAAAAATTAAAATGTACAAATCACTTTTAGATAAATTATGAAATTTAACCAATTCATCACTTTTAGCTAAAATTTCCTCATAATTATCAGAAGTAAATAACTGAATAGAATATTTTAATTCATAATTTCTATAAGAATTTAAAAATAATTTATTTTCGTCATTTAAATGTAAACTTTTTTTATTCAAATTACTTATTTCAATACCTTCTTTATTTTCTGGAATTATAAAAAATGATTTATTATTTTCAGGTATATTAAAAAAATTATTATTATGATTAAATGAAAAATAAAGAAATATTAATAAAATGATAACAATAAAGAATATTAAAATGTTTTTAAACACTATTACATATTTTCATGAGCTTCTATACCTATAATTTTGAATGCTCTTTTTAAAACAATTCTCAAAGACTGAATCCAGAGAAGTTTTGTTATTGTTTTATTGGTATTAGAAACATCAAACATTCTTAAAGTTTCATTCTCTTTACCCATATTCCAAAAAGAATGGAAACTAGAACATAAATCTTCTAAAAAAATCGAAATTCTATGAGGTTGTCTAAAATTTGAAGATAAAGATAGTAAGTATGGCCATGATAATATTTTAAGAATAATTTCTCTTTCATGAGAACTTAAAGAAGAAAAGTTAAATTTTTCATAATGTTTTTCAAAATCTTTAAATTGATCGAAAGTTCTTGATTTATTAATTACAGATGAGGCTCTTGCATATGCATATTGACAATAAAATACTTGATTATCTTTATTTTTCTCAATAATTTTATTTATATTGAGATCCATTGGGGTTTCATTTTTTG
>MDTE01189877.1_pt1 | contig 13291 bp, 9 predicted proteins | sample 811231 | NCBI WGS metagenome assembly MDTE01 (sample SAMN05326651, study PRJNA326480) | marine metagenome | isolation source: seawater | place: Indian Ocean: Red Sea | collected 2010
TGTAGCTACAGGTCTAGCTTCAAGACGTTTAATTCCTATAGCTTCACCAGTTTCTTCACAGAATCCATAACTTCCATTATCAATTTTTTTTAAAGCAGAATCAATTTTATTAATTAATTTTCTTTCTCTATCACGTGTTCTTAATTCTAAATTTCTCTCAATTTCTTCTGTAGCTCTATCAGTTAGGTCTGGTTTTACTGAATTTTCTTCTTTTTTAAGATTATTTAGTGTTTGAGAAGACTCTTTCAGTAATTCTTTTTTCCAATTCAGCAGTTTTAATCTAAAATATTCTTTCATTTTAGAGTTCATAAATTTCTCTTTTTTAGTCGGTTTATAATTTTTTGATAATTTTGTCATTGTATGCGCGACTGACTAATCAAAAGTATTTATAATTTCAAGATAATTTACAATTTTTTTTATTTTTTTTAATAAATTTGTAAAAAAAAAATACTAAAATTCAATTAATTAATACATTTTTTTAAAAAGAACAAAAATAGAACTTTTAAAATAAGAACAAAACGTGTACAAATAACAAAATTTGCAAGAATCTTATTAAAAAATTAATAACAAGGGAGTAAACTTAATGTCTCAATCTAAATTCAAGGTAATTGAAAATAATAGTGCAATGGATAAGGAAAACAAGGAAAACAGAAATAAGTCTTTAGAAGCTGCTGTAGGTTTAATAGAAAAAAATTACGGCAAAGGTTCTATAATGAAACTAGGTTCAAAAGCTAATGTTGACATAGAATCAATATCTACAGGATCTTTAGGTTTGGATATAGCTCTAGGCATAGGCGGGGTTCCAAAAGGTAGAATTGTTGAAATTTATGGACCAGAAAGTTCTGGCAAAACAACGCTAGCTACTCACATAGTAGCAGAATCTCAAAAAGCAGGAGGAAATTGTGCATTTATTGATGCAGAGCATGCTTTGGATCCAGCATATGCTAAAAAATTGGGAGTTAATTTAGAGGAATTACTTATATCTCAGCCAGATACAGGAGAACAAGGATTAGAAATTGCAGACTCTTTGATTAAATCAGGAGGCATAGACGTTCTTGTTATAGATTCTGTAGCAGCATTAGTCCCAAGAGCTGAATTGGAAGGCGATATGGGAGATTCACTCCCTGGCCTTCAAGCTAGACTAATGAGTCAAGCTCTTAGAAAATTAACTAGTTCAATATCGCAATCTAATACTTTGGTGGTTTTTATCAATCAACTAAGAATGAAAATTGGAGTTATGTTTGGTAGCCCTGAAACAACTACAGGAGGTAATGCGCTTAAATTTTATTCATCAGTGCGTTTAGATATAAGAAGGATAGGTGCGATTAAAGAAAAAGATGAGATTATTGGCAATCAAACAAGAGTTAAAATAGTAAAAAATAAAGTAGCACCTCCATTTAAAGTTGTAGAATTTGACATTATGTACGGAGAGGGAATATCAAAATTGGGCGAACTTGTTGATTTAGGAGTAAAAGCAGAAATTATAGATAAATCAGGCTCTTGGTTTGCTTATAATGATCATAAAATAGGCCAAGGTAGAGAGAATGTTAAATCTTTTTTATATGAAAATCCAAAGATTGCTAAAGAAATTGAAAATAAGATTTTAGAGAATGCAGGAATAGTAGAAAAAGCTATGATGGAAGGAGAAGTTGAAAGTAAAGAAAGCAAAGATTCCAACGGTAAAGATAAAGAATAATATCTTTATTTATTAATTTAAGGTGCTGCTTATTTGCAGCACCTTTTTTAATTAAAAATCGAGAATAATATATGTTATTATATTAATCTTTTTATGAAATCATCAGAAGTAAGAGAAGTTTTTCTTAATTATTTTAAAAAATATAATCATGAAATAATACATTCAAGTTCTTTAGTTCCTGAAAATGATCCGACACTTATGTTTGCAAATTCAGGTATGGTGCAATTTAAAAATATATTTACAGGTAAAGAGACTCGAAACTATTCTCGAGCAGTAACTTCTCAAAAATGTGTAAGAGCTGGTGGAAAACATAATGATCTTGAAAATGTTGGTTATACTGCAAGACACCATACTTTTTTTGAAATGTTAGGTAATTTTTCATTTGGTGATTATTTTAAAGATTTGGCAATAGAATTAGCATGGAATTTAATTACAAAAGAATTTGCAATAGATAAGAAAAGATTATTAGTTTCTGTTTATGCACAAGATGAAGTTGCTTTTCAATTATGGAAAAAAATAGCAGGATTATCAGATGATAGAATTATTAAAATTAGTTCTTCTGATAATTTTTGGTCTATGGGCGAAACAGGTCCTTGCGGACCTTGTTCTGAAATATTTTATGATCATGGAGAAAAATTTTTTGGAGGACCACCTGGATCTAAAGATGAAGATGGAGATAGATTTATAGAAATTTGGAATTTAGTATTCATGCAATTTGAGCAAATTGATAAGAAAAAAAGAATAGATCTTCCAAAACCATCTATTGATACTGGAATGGGATTAGAAAGAATTTCAGCCTTATTACAAAATACTAATGATAATTATAACACAGATATATTTTCAAATTTGATTTCTAAATCTATAGAATTATTAAATGATGATTCTACTAAAGATTCTCCTAGTCATAAAGTGATAGCTGATCACCTGAGATCAGCATCATTTTTAATAAGCGATGGAGTTTTACCTTCAAATGAAGGTAGGGGATATGTTTTACGTAGAATTATGCGTAGAGGTATGAGACATGCTCATAGCTTAGGTAATAAAGATCCAGTTTTTCATAAAATATTTCCTACACTTTTGGAACAAATGAAGGAAGCTTTTCCCGAATTAGAAAGGGCTAAAGATTTAATATCTAATACATTATTTAATGAGGAAAATAAATTTAAACAAACAATTGATAATGGCTTAAAGATTTTAGAAGATGAAATTGAAAATACTAAAAATAATGTTTTAAATGGTGAAGTAGCATTTAAATTATATGATACTTATGGCTTTCCCTTAGATCTAACAGAAGATTATTTAAAAAATAGATCTATAAAAATTGATAAAAAAGTTTTTGAATCTAAAATGCTTGAACAAAAACAAAGAGCTAGAAAAAATTGGAAAGGAACTGGAGATATTTCTGATGAAAGAATATGGTTTGAAGCAACAAAAAATTTAGAACCTACTGATTTTATAGGTTATCAACAAACAAAATCTGAAAGTATAGTTTTGAAAATTATAACTAATAATAATATTGCTGAAGAAATTAATATTGGAGATAAAGGTTATATTATTTTAAATCAAACACCATTTTATGGAGAATCTGGAGGTCAAATAGGTGATTCAGGGACCTTTTCTAATAATCATTTTTTATTTAATGTAGAAAAAACAACCAAAATTTTTGGAAATTATTTTTTACATTGGGGAGAAGTTAAGAAAGGAAAAATATCTATTAATGATCAAGTAACTGCTTCTATTGAAATTGAAAAAAGGAATTTAATAAGAAATAATCATTCATCTACACATTTATTACATTCTTCACTAAGAAAAGTCTTAGGTAAACATGTAACTCAAAAGGGATCATTAGTTAATGAAGATAAATTAAGATTTGATTTTAGTCATAATGAACCGATTCCAAATAAACAAATTACTACAATTGAATCTTTAGTTAATAAAATTATAGAGCAAAAAAATGATGTAGAAACACAAATAATGGATTATGAAAAAGCAGTTAATGATGGTGCAATGGCTTTATTTGGTGAAAAATATGAAAATGAAGTAAGGGTAATTACGATGGGTAAATATGAAAATTCTTTTTTTTCTAAAGAATTGTGTGGTGGTACTCACGTCAAAAATACTGGCGACATCAGTAAATTTAAAATTATTAGTCAATCTTCAATTGCTTCAGGCATCAGAAGAATTGAAGCTGTCACAAATTTAAAAGTTGACAAATATTTAGAAATTCAAAAAATAAAAAATACTGAAATAGAAAAATCAATAAAAAGTGAAATTAATAGATATTTGCTTTTACTTAATAAAATAAAACCTAATCACAAAGTTAATTTAAATTTAAAATTAGACTTAAATGATCAATTAAAAAATATAAAAAAAATCTACAATGATATTGAACAAAATGTTGATATTATGAAAAATAAAGAAAAAATTAAATATGAGAAATTTGGAAAATATAATTTAATTTTTTTATCTACAGTTCAATATCCTAATAAAGCTTTTAAACTATTTATTGATGAACAAAAAAAATTATTTCCCAATAATTCAATTATTGTTTTAATATCTAACGACGAGAAAAAAGTTTCAATAATCATTGGTGTAACGACTGATTTAACAAATATTATTAATGCAACTGATTTGGTAAAGATTGCTTCATCTCAGGTTGGTGGGAAAGGGGGAGGAGGTCGTAAAGATTTAGCTCAAGCAGGAGGCAATAATCCAAGAAATATTTCTAAAATTTATGAATCAATTAAAAAAGAAATTGAAAAATTACTTTAATAAATTATTTAATTTTTTTTGAACTAAGTTTAAAAATTCATTAGTATTTAAATATTTTTTATTTATATCTATTAATATAGCTAAGTCCTTAGTCATATTTCCAGACTCAACAGTTTCTATACAAGCTTTTTCAAGCATTTTAGCAAAAGTAATTAAATCATTGTTTTTATCAAATTCTCCTCTAAAATTTAATCCTCTTGTCCATGCAAAAATTGAAGCAATAGGGTTTGTGGATGTTTCTAATCCTTTTTGATGGTTTCTAAAATGCCTAGTAACAGTGCCATGTGCAGCTTCTGATTCAATTGTGTTACCATCAGGGCTCATCAAAACACTTGTCATTAAACCAAGTGATCCAAATCCTTGTGCTATAGAATCTGATTGGACATCTCCATCATAGTTTTTGCAAGCCCAAATGAAATTTCCTTCCCATTTAAGAGAAGATGCTACCATATCGTCTATTAATCTGTGTTCATATATTATGTTTTTTTTATCAAATTGACTTTTAAATTCATTGTTAAATATTTTTTGAAAAATATCTTTGAAACGACCATCATAGATTTTAAGAATTGTATTCTTTGTAGATAAATACACTGGCCAATTAAGATTTAAACCGTAATTAAAACAAGCTCTAGCAAAATCTGCAATAGAGTCATCAATGTTATACATAGATAAAGCTACACCAGGTTTAGTAAATTGATATACTTCTTTTTCTATGATTTTAGATCCATCATTAGGTTCAAATATCATTTTTAATTTTCCTGGTTTATCGATTATTGTATCAGTAGCTTTATATTGATCACCAAAAGCATGTCTTGCAACAACTATTGGCTTATTCCAATTTGAAACAATACGAGGAACATTTTTACAAATTATAGGTTGTCGAAAAATTGTACCTCCTAAAATATTTCTAATTGTGCCATTTGGAGATAACCACATTTTTTTTAGATTAAATTCTTCTACTCTATTTTCATCAGGAGTAATTGTAGCGCATTTAACTCCTACACCATATTTTTTTATCGCAAGTGCAGAATCTATTGTTACTTGATCACTTGTAATATCTCTATTCATTATTCCAAGATCAAAATATTTAATATTTATATCAACATACGGAAGTATTAATTTATTTTTAATAAATTTCCATATAACTCTGGTCATTTCATCACCATCAATTTCAACTAATGGGTTTTTAACTTTAATTTTTTGCATGATTAAAAAAGATCACTAAACTCTTCAAATGTTTTTACAATTTTACATAAAGAAAGTAAATTTTTATCTCCAAAATTTTTCTTTTTTGTTGTTTCATAAAGTTCAATTAATGAATTCCAGTAATCTTCAAAATTAAAAATAATTATTGGCTTATTGTGAATTTTTAAATATTTCCATGATATTATTTCAGTTGCTTCTTCAATTGTTCCAGAACCACCAGGTAAAATTAAAAAACCATCACCTCTATCAAATAATAATTTCTTTCTTTCACTCATTGTATCAACAGAAATAATTTCAGTAATTTCAGTATCAAGAATTTCTTTTTTTTTAAGAAATTGAGGTATTATTCCGGTTACACAACCTCCAGAAATCATAGCTGATTTTGAAATTTTACCCATCATACCAACTTTTCCTCCACCATATATTATTGAAATTTTTTTATTTGCTAAAAAAGTCCCTATTTGCTGGGCTAATTTATAGTATTTATGATCTAATAAATTTGATGAAGAGCAGTAAATTGTTAGAGATTTTATATTCATAATTATATATGTATTTTTTTTTATTTTAATCAACCAATTATATTTAAAAAATGATGAAGATACATAGGGCTGGATGGGTATATTTTATATGTTTTTTAATAATATCTATTGTTTTTTTTCCTTTTTTTCCAATAATTGGATTATTATTTTTACTTATCTCTTTTTTTATTTTTTATTTTTTTCGTGATCCTGAAAGAAGAATACCAAGTGAAGATGTTATAGTTTCACCAGCTGATGGGAAAATAGTTTATATAGATGAAACTGATTTACCTGAAGAATGTAAAATAAAAGGAAAATATCTTAAAATAAGTATTTTTTTAGATCTATATAATGTTCATATAAATAGAATTCCTCTGTCAGGAGTTATAAAAGATATTATTTATATTCCAGGTAAATTTTTTAGAGCTAATGTTGATAAAGCTAGCAAAGAAAATGAAAGAAATATTATTGTAATTGAAAATGATAAAAAAGAAATAATTGTTGTATCACAAATAGCAGGACTAATAGCAAGAAGAATTGTATGTGATTTAAAAATTAATCAAAGAGTATTAAAAGGTGACAAATTTGGAATAATAAAATTTGGTAGTAGAGTTGATATATATTTGCCAAAAAATTATAACAAGATGATAAATATTGAACAACTTGTTGTAGGTGGAGAAACTATAATTTCAAATCCTAACAATATTACAAATCTTAAAGAATCTAAAACAATTTAAAAAAAATGGATAATAAAAATAATTTTTTTGCAAAATATATACCTAATAGTATTACTGTACTCTCTTTATGTTGTGGACTTTCTTCTATTAGATTTTCGATTATACAAGATTGGAATATAGCTATTTTTTTGATAATTTTTGCTGGCATTTTTGATTTTTTTGATGGTTGGTTTGCTCGCAAATTAAAAGGAGGAAGTAATTTCGGTGCTGAACTTGATTCTTTAAGTGATTTTATATCATTTGGTGTAGCTCCAAGTATATTAGTATATTATTGGTCTTTAATTGAATTAAATTCACTTGGCTGGAGTATTGCAATGTTTTTTTCTATTTGTGCTGCTCTGAGGTTAGCAAGATTTACAGCAGATATTTATTTAACATCCAAACCTATTGATACAGAAACTTATTTTACAGGAGTACCATCTCCTGCTGCAGCAGGTCTTTCTTTACTGCCAATTTTTATTTATTTAGAATTTCAAATTTCTTTTTTTAAAAATGAATATATTAATTTTTTTAATTTAGGATTAATCGGACTATTAATGGTTAGTAAAATTCCAACCATTTCTTTCAAAAATTTAAATTTTTCAAAAAAATATGTTCCTTGGATTATTTTGTCTAGTGTTATAATAATTATAGCATTGATATCTAATATTTGGCTTACTTTTATAGTAATTGCTATTATTTATATTTTATCAATTATTTATACAATTTTAAAAAACTTAAATTTAAAAAATATTTAGCTTATTTTTTTATTATACCAATTTATTATATTTTCTCTCAACATTAATAGTGAAGGGGTGACAACTAAAGTAAGTATTGTAGCAAAAATTAAACCAAAAACTATTGCAGTTGATAATTGAACCCACCATTGTGTATCTGGTGATCCTCTAGTTATTTCTCTAGTAATAAAATCTACATTTGTCATTGTTACCATAGGTAACAAACCCAATACTGTTGTAGTTGTTGTTAAAAGGACTGGTCTTAATCTTTGAGCACCAGTTTTAATTATAGCACTTTTAATTGTAGGTGTTTGTTTTTTTAAAAAATCAAAAGTATCTATTAGAATAATATTATTATTTACTACAATTCCTGCAAGAGCTATCACACCAACACCACTCATAACTATTCCAAAAGGTTGACTAGTAATTATTAAACCAATTAAAACTCCAGCTGTTGACATAACTACTGCAAATAAAATCAAAAAAGCGCTGTAAAAACTATTAAATTGCAGTAAAAGAATCATTAACATAATAAACAACGCTACTGTAAATGCTTTTGTTAAAAAAGCTTGAGCTTGCTTTTGATCTTCATTTTCCCCTATGAGTTCAACTTTTATGTTTGGATTTAATTCAAATCTTTTCATTCCGTTCAATGGCTGACCTCTATATTTAGGAATTATATCTGTTACTCCTAAAACATATTCAATTTCTTTGACTTTAGCATCAGCCCATCCATTAACATCAGCTTGTATATTAACAGCATTTTTTGAGTTAACCCTAATAATATTTCCAGTACGATTACTTGGTGTAATTTCAACAAAATTAGAAATAGGAACTAAACCTTGATTTGTATTAACTCTAAGATTTTGAATCATATCTAAAGTTCTACCTTCTGAAGGATATCTTAAATAAAGTGATATACTATCATCTGAATCATCAGGTCTGTATTCTCCAAGTTTTATGCCATTAGTTGATAATTTGATTACGTTTCCTATACTTGAAATATTTGCTCCAAATTTTGAAGCTTGTTTTCGATTAACTTTAATTTCCCATTCTATTCCAGGGGCGGGAAAATTATCCTCAATATTAGTAAGTCCAGGATAAGAGTCAATAAAATCTTTTAATCTTTGACCTTCCGACAATAATAATGATTTGTTTGAAGAAGTTAATTTTATATTTATCGGTTTTCCTGTTGGAGGACCGCCAGCTTCTTCTCTACTTTCAACTTTAATACCTTTTATAGATTTTGATTCTTTTAATATTTCATTTAATATAGTTTTTGATTTTCTTCTTTTATTCCAATCATTATATTCTAAACTTATTGCCCCTATGTAATCTTCTGATCCTTCAGACTGATCTGAAATATTGCCACTAATAGTATAAATATTTTTAAATTCGTTATTTCTAGATTGGATTTTAAAAATAATATTTTCAACTCTAGATACATACTCTCTCTTTTCTTCAACAGAAAGATTACCTCTTGCAAAAACTACAATTTTTGCCAAGTCAGGTTCTACTTCTGGAAAAAATTCTACTCCTGATCCAAATTTAGTATAACTGTATTGAACAGCAATTAGAATTACAATTGCTGATAAGAGAACTTTAGCTGGGTGGTCTAATAATTTATTAATTAAATGAGCATAGAAACCTGTAAAACCTTTTAAATCTAATATTGACAGATTACTATCTGAAGAAAGTATTTTAGCTGTTTCTGATACTAGTTTTTCTTTTTGATTAATAGATTCACTTATTTTGTAAACTCTTGGAATGATTTTAACAAAAAGAAAAACATAAATAATTAGTGGAATCAAATATTTACTTATCATTAAAGGAATTTTTAATGTTTGATTATCTATATAGTTAGAACCAATAGAAATGATGTTAAATAAAATAATTGATAAAATTAAGGGTACGATAATTTGAAGTAAAATTCTTGTTACAGTATTAATTACAGTTCCTAGTACTGGCACAAATAATAAAGCCATGAATAGTGATGATGTTAGAACACAGATTAAAGTTATCGGCAGATACTTCATAAATTCACCAGCTAAGCCAGGCCAAAATATTAAAGGCAAAAATGCGGCTAAAGTAGTAGCTGTAGATGAAATAATTGGTAGCGCCATTTTTTTAGAAGCTTTGGCATAAGATTCTTTTATAGATAAACCTTCCTTTATCATTCTGTCTGCATATTCTACTACAACTATGGCTCCATCAACTAATAACCCTACAGATAAAATCAAAGCGAATAGTACAACTATATTAACAGTAAATCCCATCGCAGAAAGAGCAAGTATCCCCGACAGAAATGAACCAGGAATTGAAACTCCAACTAACAAACCCGATCTAATACCCAAGGCACCAAGAATTATGATCAATACTAATATTATAGCTGCAATAACATTATTTTGTAGACTATTAAGCATTGTTTTAATTGATTTAGATCTATCTTGACTGAAAGAAATATTTACATTTTCAGGAAAAGTTTCTTTTAATTCAAATGTTACTTTTTTAACTTTTTTAATAGTATCTATAATATTTTCTCCAACTCTTTTTGAAACTTCTATAGTAATAGAATTTTGTCCATTAACATTGGCAAATGATTTTCTGTCTTCAAAAGTTCTTTTAACTTTAGCTATATCTCTAAAAGTTATGACAGAATCTCCAAAAGTTTTTATAGGAGTATCCAATACATCTTCTAAATCTTCAAAAAGTCCTGGTACTTTTATATTAAAACTACCATCACCTGTATCTTGATTTCCTGCTGAAACCATCATATTGTTTTGATTTACAGTATTAATCAAATTTTGAATATTTATGTCGTAACCCTCAAGAGCTCTGACATCTATTATTATATCAACTTGCTCTGTTCTTTTACCACCTATTTTAGCTTCTAAAACACTGGGTATTGTTTCAATTTCATCTTGTAAATTTTTTGCTAAATCTTGCAATGTTCTATCTGGTAAGTTTCCACTAAGCGATATAAGTAAAATTGGAAAAGTACTTATATTAACTTCATTTACAGTTGGTTCATCTGCTTCATTTGGTAAGTCTCCCTTAGCTCTATCTACTTTTTCTCTTACATCTTGCATTGCTTTATCTGAATTAAAGCCTGGATCAAATTCTAGTAAAACATTTCCACCTCCAGTGTAAGCAGTTGATCTTATTTCTTTTACACCTTCAACTGTTTTTACTTCATCTTCTATTGGTTTAACTAAAAGTCTTTCTGAATCATCTGGGGAAATACCTTTTTGAGATAAAGAAATATAAATAATCGGAATATTTACATCGGGAGCAGCTTCTTTAGGTATTGAAATATAAGAAGCTGTACCTGCTGATATTATAAAAATTAATACACCCAAAACTACTCTTGAGTGTGCAATTGCATAACCTATTATATTCATTATTTGATATCTATTAATTAATTATTTGTCCAACTGAAACATATTCTTGTCCAGAGGTTATTAATTTAACTTTTGCTGGCAATCCAGAAACCCACATACCATCAATAGTATCTTTGACTTTTGTTATAGGGTAAAAAACAACAGTATTAGAATTATCAACAGCTTTAACTCCAACAGTTCCATCATCTTTTAAAGTTAAAATTGAAGGAGGAATTTTATGTGCAAGTAGCTCACTTCCTTTTATAATTATTGAAGTTGTGATACCACTTTTAAAACTAAAATCACTATTATCAGCTTCAATTATGATTTCAAAAGTTCTTGTATTAGTTTCTGCAGTAGGTGATATAAAAGTTATAATTCCATTTTTTTTAATTGCATTAGCATTTTCAACCATAGCTTTAGTACCTATCTTAACTTTACTTTCATCAAATTCAGATAAATAACCTTGTATTTTAATTGGGTTTAAATCTACTATAGTAAATAAAATATCTCCTGGTCTTACAAAATCACCTATTTCTACATATTTATTATTAACAATACCATCAAAAGGAACAGAAACTTTAGTTTTATTTATATCAATTTCAATATTTTTAATTTTAGATTTTGTGCTTATAATTTGAGATTCTAAATTTGCTAAGTTTGATTCATAATTTAAATTAATATCAACCTGATCTGATTTTGCATTTGCTAAATTAAATGAAGCTAAACTTAATTTAGATTTTGAACTTAATCCTTTATCTATCAATTGTTTTGCAGAAGCATATTCTATTTCATATAATTTTATTTGTTCCTTATTTTTATTTAAAAGATTATCTCTATTTTTCTTATTAATTACTAATTCTTTATTCAATCTTTCCAAATCTTTTAAAAAACTATTATACTGTTCTCTTCTATCTTCCATTGAAAGTTTAATAGACTCTTCATTTGATTTAACAAAATCACCTCTATTGAAATTAATTTTTATAATATTTCCAGTAGTTTCAGATTTAACATCAATCGTCCTATTATGTATTGTTTGACCTTGTAGCAATATTGATTGATCAATTTGTTCTGAAACAAACAACTTAGATTCAACTTTTATTGTATTTTCGAAATTTTCATCATTGTTTTGTGATGAGTCACTTGATGAATAATCAGTAGATGAATCTTCGTTAATTAAAATTTTTTCACTTTCTTCATTAGCAATTACCTTACCAAATTGCCCTGAAGCTAGCCAACCTATAGTAAGCAAAAAAATAATAAAAGCAAAAATTATAGACTTTTTCATATTTCTTGATTTCTTCTCGTGTATATAGTTATTTAATCTAAAAACGCAACTTTGCATTATTTTATTATGAAATCTAAAAATTGGCTTCAGAGAAATTACAAAGATATTTATGTTAAAAAGGCTAAAGAAGCAGGTTATTTATCTAGAGCTGCTTACAAATTAATAGATATTGAAAATAAATATCAATTGATAAGAAAATCTAACAATCTACTTGAAATAGGTAGCTCACCTGGAAGTTGGACACAAATAATTTATGAAAAAAATAAAACACTAAAAGTAACAGCTTTTGATTTAATAGATATGAAATTCAAAAATGAAAATTTGAATTTTATACAAGAAGATATTTTTCAATTTAATTTTAATATTTTGAAAGAAAAATATGATTTAATTTTATCTGATATTGCTCCCAATACATCTGGTCATAAAAATATAGATCATTTGAGAATTATTTCTATGATTACAAAAATCATAGATAATCTTCATTTACTATTAATTCCTAATGGAAATTTCGTATTTAAAATTTGGAAAGGTTCAGAGGAAAAAGATTTATTAATATTATTGAATAATCATTTCAATAAAATTGAATATTTTAAACCGAAATCTTCGAGAAAAGACTCATCTGAAATATATATTGTCGCTCTACAATACATAGAAAAAAAATAAATTTATAAAATTTTTAAATTATTTCTTTTTAATATAATTAATAAATCATCTATTCTTTTAAAATTATTCTTTTTTTTATTATTGTAATTAAGATTAAAAATAATTTCATTTTTTTTCTTTTTTTAAATTTGGTCAGAATACAATCTGGAGAAGCTAATGAGTGTTTAAACATAAAGAAAATTGCTTCATTTTTTTTAAAATTAATTGCATAATCTTTCCATTTTCCTCTGGATACCCCTGAAGAATAGCAAGATAGAATTTTACTTAACTCAGTTTTTGAGAAAAATAATTTAGAATTGTTAAAACCTTTATCAA
>MDTE01001159.1_pt1 | contig 13288 bp, 12 predicted proteins | sample 811231 | NCBI WGS metagenome assembly MDTE01 (sample SAMN05326651, study PRJNA326480) | marine metagenome | isolation source: seawater | place: Indian Ocean: Red Sea | collected 2010
CAAATATGATACAACACTTTATGAATTTTATTGGAGTAATTTTAGTATGAATGGACTGTCTATCAAACAGATGATTGACGCGGGAGTACATTTCGGACATAGATCTAAGTATTGGAACCCTAAAATGGAGCCATATATATATACTACTCACAAAAAACTCCATATAATTAACCTAGAAAAAAGCTCTGAGCGCTTCAATGAGGCTGCAAAATACATACAAAAACTGATTTCTAATAATGGTAAGCTCATGTTCATTGGAACAAAGCGCGCTGCATCAGACATAGTAAAAAAATATTCTGCTTTGACTTCAATGCCTTATGTAAACAATAGATGGCTAGGAGGATTACTAACGAACTTTAATACAATCAGAAAATCTATCTCGAAGCTTGAAGACTTAAGAACTAGATTAAAGAATCAAAAAATTTATAACCTCTCAAAGAAACAGATTATCGATCTAAAAAGAGACATTGAGAGACTAGAAAAAAATTTATTGGGAGTGCAGAACTTGACCAAACTACCTGACGCTATTTTTGTTATCGATACAAGATATGAGAGGATAGCTATACAAGAAGCAAATAAGCTAAACATACCAGTGATCGCGCTAGTTGACTCAAATAATTCATTTGAGGGAGTTGATTATATGATACCAGCGAATGATGATTCTATGTCATCAATCGATCTTTTTTTAAAATCAATTTCTGAGATAATTCTTCAGAATAAACCTAAAAAAGTATCACAATCTTCTGATACGAATACTGATCAAAAAAAATCTATCAAAGCTAAAAAAAATATTAAAGCATCTGAGGTCCAAAAGGTATCAAAACCTCAGAAAGATAATAAAGAAAAAACATCTAAAGATAAGGAAAAGTAGAGTGAGTGGATCCCTAGAATTAGTAAAACAGCTTAGAGAAATTACTGGAGCGGGAATGCTTGATTGTAAAAAATATCTTGATCAGGCAAATAATAATCTTGACGAGGCTGTTAAGATATTTAGATCAGAGTCTGGCAAGAAAGCCGAAAAAAAAGGTTCTAGAATTGCTGCAGAGGGATTAGTAAACTTTTATGAAAATTCTGATTGTCTACTCATTTTAGAGCTAAACTCTGAAACTGATTTTGTTGCTAAAGATCCCAACTTTATATCACTTGCTGAATCAATAGCTAATGAGTTACTCACCAAGGAGGGATCTGAAGTGCAAAAAATTATTACTGAAATGATTAACAACTCGATATCAAAATTAGGAGAAAATATTAAGCTTCGGAGATATTTTAAAATTGATAAAAAAAATAATGTTTATGCCTACTCACATAACAATAAAATCGTTTCGATGGTTGAGTTAAAATCTTCTGATGAAACCTTAGCGAAAGATATCTGCATGCAAATTGTAGCGTCAAATCCTCTTTCTATTGATGAATCTTCACTTGATAAAGATACCTTAAAATCAGAGAAAGATATTTATAAACAAGAACTTGATAAACTTGATAAAAAAGAGGATATCAAAAGGAATATTCTTGAAGGCAAGATGAAGAAGTTTATTAATGAGAACACACTTCTCAATCAGCCATTTGTAAAAGATCCCTCAACCTCGCTGTCTAAAATAATAAAGAATAATGAGATACTGTCTTATAATAGATATGAAGTTGGTGAAGGATTAGAGAAAAAATCAGAAGATTTTGCGCAAGAAGTTTATAATCAAATAAGCTAAACTAAACCTATGTTTGAAAAAATTAAATCTGACACTAGGTCATCAATGGATAAAAGCATAGAAAACTTTAAGTCAGTACTTTCAAAAATTAGAGCAGGAAGACCTAATCCAAGTATACTGGACCAAGTAACAGTTGATTATTTTGGTTCTAACACTCCAATAAAGCAGCTTGCGAATATATCTGTAACAGATGCCTCCACTATTTCTCTTAGTGTATGGGATAAAAACGCTGTTTCTTTAATCGAAAAATCCCTCAACGAGAGTAACCTTGGTGTTAATCCTACTGTGAATGGAACTAACATCCATATTAAATTTCCACCGCTTACTCAAGAACGTAGAGAAGAGCTCAACAAGATAGTAAAGAAAGAAGGTGAAAATATCAAAGTAACACTGAGAAATATAAGGCGCTCGGCGAATACATCGATATCTAATTTAGAGAAAGATAAAAAAATATCAAAAGATTTTGAGAGGGATTATACAATCGAAATTCAAGATTTGACTGATGAGTATATTAATACATCTGAAGAGATAGTCATAAAAAAAATAGAAGAAATAAGCGAAGTCTAGCAGTGAGACACATAGCCTTTATAATGGACGGCAATGGAAGGTGGGCTGATAGACACGGCAAGACTAGACAGTTCGGTCATGAACAAGGTTCCTCAAATGTATACGATATTTTTCTATCTTGCATTGAGCTTGATATTAATACCGTGACTTTTTTTGCTATGAGTAGTGAGAATATGAATAGGTCAAAAGAAGAAACTGAATTCATTTCTATACTTCTAGATGATTCGATAAAAAAACATTTACCAGACTTATTAAATAATCAAGTTAAATTCAAAGTAATTGGTGATATTTCTCACCTACCAAAAAATATTAGAGATACGATAGATTATGCGGAATCAGCAACATCGAAGTTTACAAAATATAAATTGAATATCGCATATAATTATGGAGGTCAATGGGATGTAGTTAATTCCATTAATATCCTACTGAGGAAAAAACTCGCAATTTCATATGAGAATCTGTCGAAATATCTTTCTACTGGGGATGATTTTCCTGACATGATTGTCAGAACAGGTGGTTATAAAAGACTTAGTAACTTCATGTTATGGCAGGCAGCATATAGTGAATTAATTTTTTTAGATGTATTGTGGCCCGAATTCTGCTCGGATGATGTATCAAATATTCTTAATAACTATAAATCAATTAAGAGAAAGTTCGGAAAAGTAGAATAATGACCGAATTTTTTAAAAGAGTAGCAACTATAGCGGCGCTTGTATTTATTCTGGCCTTGCTTTTCTTGTATGGTTCAAACACATCACTTGTAGTATCGATATACTTAGTTACTCTTTTATCATTTCATGAATGGCTTAGAATATCATCAAAATCAAAATATTATATCTTTCCTTTTTTTGTATTAATATATGTTTTAGATTATAACAAATCGATAGACATTGGGATATATTCGCTATTTTTTCTCTCACTTGTAATAATTATGATGTATCTGACATTTAATCATGAATCGTATCTAAGAGAAAAGATAAAGCAGCACTCATTATTTTACGGCGTCATCTTAAATTTATCATTTTTTTTATTTTTAACGAATTTATTCCCATATGATAATACACTACCCATGAAATCATATATTATTGATAATAAGCATTACTACATAATTCTTATTTCTCTAGTATCTTTTATTGATATGTCTGCGTATTTAAGTGGGAAACTATTCGGTAAAAATAAAATTACTTCGGCAATAAGTCCAAATAAAACATACGAAGGTTATATTGGAGCGTTAGTATTAACTGTCTTTACATTTATTGTAATATCTGATCATTTTAATTTTCAATGGACTTTTTTAGATATTATTTTATTACTGATATTTATAATGATGGTCTTTTTTGGCGATCTTTTGATGAGCCTGATAAAAAGAGTATTTGAAATTAAAGATACAGGTTCTTTGCTGCCAGGTCATGGAGGTATCCTTGATAGATTGGATAGTTACTTCACATCACTGCCAATTTTTTATTTGTGGTTCTTGTTTTGAAGAAAGTTAGTATTCTTGGATCCACAGGATCTGTTGGCAAAAATACTCTTGAAGTAGTGTCGAAACTACATGATAAATTTAACCTACATGCGATATCATGTAATAAGAACATTTCATTGTTGCATGATCAGATCATCAAATATAAGCCCAGAATTGCAGTTATCACAAATCATGAGAAATATAAGAAATTTTTAAAAGAGTATGGTTATGAAATTGGTGTAACAAGAATTTTATTTGGAGATGAGGGTCTGAATGAGATATCATCGCATGATGACGTAAATATTGTTGTTGCAGCGATAGTCGGTTTTCAGTGTCTTAAGCCTGTAATAGATGCTATTTATGCAAATAAAACAATCATCATTGCAAACAAGGAAATCTTAGTGGCAGCAGGTGAGATGATAATGTCTATATTGAGTAAGTCCGACGCTAAGCTCTTGCCTATAGATAGTGAGCATAATGCTCTGCTTCAGGTTATCTTGTCTTCTGGACTTGAATATAAAGTTAACAATAAGGAATACTATGAATCAAATATTAACAATCTAACCATCACTGCTTCTGGCGGACCATTTATTGATCTTGATGTTTCTGAATTTAAAAATATAAAATCACAACATGCTATTAAACACCCAACATGGGACATGGGAGAAAAAATATCTGTTGATTCATCAACTATGATGAATAAAGGGTTAGAGATCATAGAAGCAAAATTACTCTTTAATTTAAATCTTGAAAAAATTAATGCAATCATTCACAGGCAGAGTAAAGTTCATGCTTTAGTTGAATTCTTTGATGGTACAGTTATTGCGCATATGTCTGATCCAGACATGAAGATACCTATATCTTATGCACTTACGTTTCCTCATAGAGTTTATAGATCACCATCTAAAAAATTTATATATAATGATCTTACTTTCGAGGATATTCCTATATCAAAATTTCCATGCTACAAGCTAGCACGAACTGTAGCGGAAATTGGTAAAAATTCTGGATTAATTCTTAATGCCGCAAATGAAATTAGTGTAGAATACTTCTTAAATGATAAAATTATGTATACAGATATACCAAGCATCATTGAAGAGATTCTGAACAGAGTTGAGATTATTAGTAATAGTGATATTGGATCTGTTTTGGATAATGATGAAGAGATCAGAGTTATTACAAAAGAATTGATAAAGGAAAAATATGGAGCTTCTTAATAGTATAATTGGTTTTATTATAGCGATAGGCATTCTAGTAACTTTTCATGAATATGGTCATTTTATTGTTGCAAGGCTTTGTAATGTAAAAGTTCTTAAATTTAGTGTTGGATTTGGTAAACCAATATACTCACATGTATCAAAAAGTTCTAAAACGGAATATTCACTTTGTATGATTCCACTGGGCGGATATGTACAAATGCTCGAATCAAAAAATGCTGAAGGAGACCCTAGTGATATAAAAAAAAGTGACTATGAATTCTGTTTTGATAAAAAAAGTGTTTATCAGAGGTTTGCAATTGTTGCAGCTGGACCAATATTTAATTTAATATTAGCAGTTGTTTTTTTTACTATGACTTATTTAAATGGCATTGGTGGGATAAAACCCAAAATTAACTTAGAGAATGACATATATCAGATTATTTCTGTTGGTGGCAATGACGTCCAGCGTTGGCAAGATGTCAGAGTTGAAATACTGAATAATGTAATCAACAACAAATCAGTTAATTTATCTTTGAGAAGTGATGACAATCAGGAACTCACTCACAACGTGCCATATTTGCCATCTATTCTGAATCAAGAGGGAGATATAATACAAAATATAGGTCTTAATGTCGTGTATCCAGATAATTTACCTATTATAGGATCTATTAATAATCAGCCTAATAATAAAAATTTTCAAATTGGTGATAGGATTATATCTGTCAATGGAATCATGATTGAATCATGGATAGATTTAGTTAAATACATACAGATAAACCCCAATACAGACATCAGCGTTGTGGTTGAAAGAGATAATAATATCTTTGATTATACTGCAAGAATTTTAGATAAAAATGGAAGAGGGTTTTTAGGCATTTCAAAAAAAATTGATGATTCTAGTTTTATCCTTGTTAGTTATGGACTCTCTGATTCTCTGCAGAAAGCTATCAGCAGTACCACTGACTACACAATACTTACTTTTAAAATGATCGGTAGACTGGTCACAGGGGATGCAAATGTAAAAAATTTGAGCGGCCCGCTCTCAATAGCACAATTCTCTGGTAAATCATTAGAGATGGGTTTTTCTTACTTTCTTTATTTGTTGGCAATATTAAGTGTAAGTCTAGGGGTCCTTAATTTACTTCCAATTCCAATGCTTGATGGGGGACACCTTGTTTATTATACATATGAAATGATTTTCGGTAATGAGTTGCCACTTAAATTTCAGATGGCTGCACAATTTGTTGGCATAGCTCTACTTGGCTTAATTATGATAATCGCTTTTTATAACGATTTCGTTAGAATATTTTCATGAATCGAAAATTAATCGCAATAGGACTATTTTTTTTATTTGTAAATTTTGCCTTTGCCGAGGAGCAACAAGCTAATTTTTTAGTTATTGAGGGTAATAATAGAGTTTCTGATGAAGAGATCACCGAATACTCTGGATTCCAAGTTGGCAAAATATACAATAATGAGGATATCTCAGACATAATAAAGAATCTTTTTTCTACAAATCTTTTCGTTGATATCAAAGTTAATTTGGATCAGAACACACTTTATATATCAGTTGTTGAAACTCCGATCATTTCAAAAATCAACATAGATGGTAATAAATTAGTAGAAGCTGACCAAATTCTTTCATCTCTTAAGAGCGTTGGAATATCACAGAGTAAACCTTATAGTAAAAATCTCGTGGATAAAGTACAACAAGAGTTGACTAGATTATATTTTGATAATGGTAGATATTCATCCTCAATTGAGATCATAGAGAATACTCTTGATGATAATTTAATTGAGCTTGATATAAATATTGATGAAGGCACTGCCTCCACCATTAAAGAAATCAAGATTCTTGGCAATAAGAAATTTTCTACTAGACAATTGAAATCTTTTATAAAGTCCGGACCTAAATACTGGTTTGAAGTTTGGTCGAGCAAGGACATATATAATAGCTCACTCCTCGATCAAGACATTGAATCATTACTTAAATTTTATCAAGATAGAGGGTATGCCAAGGTAAGACTTGTCTCAAAGCAGGTGAATTTATCCTCTGATAAGAGTGATATATTCATAACTATTTCTCTTAGTGAGGGTAGTTTGTATCAATTTGGTGATACAAAAGTATATGGTCTCGAAGAATTTGATCCACAAATATTCAAAAATATACTCAATTTTAACCTTAAACCAGGTTCAACATTTTCTAGAGCAAATATTGAAAGCGCTGAACAAAGTATAAAATTCATTCTTGGTGAGAGTGGATATGCTTTTCCTGATATTATATATAATGTAAATTTTAAAGACGATGTATCTACTGCTGACATCAATTTTAGAATCAATCCTAAATCTAAGTCTTATGTAAGAAGAATCAATATTGTTGGTAATACAAAAACAAATGATGAAGTGTATAGACGTGAGTTAAGGCAGTTTGAATCATCTATGTATACTGAGAGTAAAATAGATAGATCCAAAATAAGACTTCAAAGATTAAAATTTGTAAATAATGTTGAAGTTAAAAAAAACATTGTTGACGAATCTTTAGGATTAATTGATATTGATTTTATTATTGAAGAAACTCAATCAGGAGAGTTTAAGATTGGAGCTGGCTATTCTGATTCCTCAGGAGCCATTTTCAATATAAAAGTTCAGCAAGATAATTTTCTTGGAAAGGGAAATAATGTTGCTCTAGAACTTGAAAAAACTAATTATAGAAGTCTAATAAAATACAGCAATACTGACCCATATTATACAACTGATGGCATATCTAAAACTACTAGTTTTGTTTTCAGTGAAACTGATGTATCAGGAACTTCAACCGCTTCTTATTTATCAGACACGTATGCTTATGGTATTAATTTTAATGTACCTATTTCTGAGACTAAATCATACGGATATGGTGGTGAGTTAATCTTAACTGAGTATTCAACAACTGTTGGATCACCCTCCAATGTAACCAGCTTCATAGATGAATATGGTGATGTTCATTTCGGATTTAGGTTAAGTGCTAATTTTACAGAAGACACGAGAGATAGGACTATTTACGCTAACACAGGTAGAAGACAAAGCTTAAGCTCCTCACTCTATTTACCTCCTGATTTGGAATATTCTTATGCCTCCATACGACTTGCTGGAGAGTATAACAAACCATTTAATTTAAACTTTCTGGGAATGTTTGATTGGCGTACAGTGCTTCAAACCAAGCCCCAACTTGGAGTAGGTATCGGTCTTTTTGAGATATCTAAATTACCATTCCATGATAAATTTTTTGCGGGTGGTGATCGAACAGTTAGGGGTTTTGATTCTAATAGTCTTGGACCATTGAGAAATAATACAACCTGTACGGCAAAAACTTGTGACGCGATTGGCGGTGATTTTCTTGCTGTCATTCAGTCTAATTGGATTTTCCCTCCCCCTCCATTTTTAGGAGAAGATAAGCGCAATTTTAGAGCATCTCTATTTGTAGATTTTGGTAATGTGTTTGAAGATATTGGAGATTTTAGTTATAGTGAAATACGTGGTAGTTATGGTGTACAGGCAAATTTTAGAACACCTGTAGGCGCTGTATCGTTGGGCTTTGTAGATGCATTTAAGTCAAAAGAGGGTGATGATACGAAACCAGTAATTTTCTCATTAGGAGGTGCATTTTGAGTTACAAAAAACATTTAATATTTTTATTTACTATCCTCATTCTAGCTACTAATTCTGTCAAAGCTGAGGTGAAAATAGGAATTGTAAAACTCGACATTCTTTTTAAAGAAATACCTATTTATAAAGAATCACAGAAGAAGATGAAAGATGAGTTTGAACCTAGAGCAAATGAATTAAAGAAAATTGAAACATCATGGAATAAATTGAATGATGACTATCTCAAAAATGAAAGGGTAATGTCAAAAGATGAAAGAAAAAATAAAATCGACGAGATTAATAAAGTAGAAAAAGAATTTAGAGAAAAACAGCAAAAACTTCAACAGGAGCTCCAAAGTAAACAAAATTCAGAGCTTAATAGAATCAGAGTTATAGTTGAAGATGCAATAAATGAATATGCCAAAGATAATGATTATGATCTAATTCTTAGGGCAGATGGCACTACGCTGTATGCCAAGACTTATGTTGATATAACACAGGAAATAATACAAAAACTTAATTAGAATGAATTTAGGGAAAGTATATAATTCTAGTGAATTAGAAAATTTACTTGATGCCAGATGCTCTATAAATACTAATCTCAAACTTGATACAATTTCTACCTTAGCTCATCCTGTAAGTGGCTCATTGGGTTTTATTACTAAAATGGGTGATCATGATACAAGTAAATTCAGAGCATTAATTGTTGATGACTCATGCTCTGATGATCAGTTTCATGAGGTTGTTTTATTTAAAACTAGAAATGTGATGAGATCTGTCTCATTGTTACTTAAGGATGTATCAAAGAATCAAACCTATACAAATTCGGAAAAATTCCCACATGTAACTATGGGTGAAAATGTAAAGATAGGTAAAAATTGTTACATTTACCCCGGCGTTTTTATTAATCATAATACTGAAATCGGCAATAATGTTATCATCCATCCTAATGCTGTAATTGGTTCTGACGGGTTCGGCTTATACTTAGATCAAAAAATATGGCACAAAATACCTCATATAGGAAAAGTTGTTATCGAAGACAATGTAGAAATAGGTAGCTGCACTACAATAGATAGAGGGATGATTGATAATACGTTGCTGAAGAGCAACTGCAAAATAGATAACCTTGTTCACATCGCACACAATGTAACAATAGGTAACAATACCGCCATTGCAGCTTGTACAGGGATTGCGGGTAGTAGTACCATTGGAGATAATTGTACAATTGGGGGTGGAGTAGGCATAAATGGTCATATTTCGATATGCGATAATGTGCACATTCACGGAATGAGCATGATTACTAAATCTATCAAGTCTAAGGGCGAGTATGCTTCTGCCATGGCAGCTGATACGGTTCGCAATTGGCGAAGAAATCAAGTATTGTTCAGAAATCTTAATAAAAAAAACAGGTAATTAGTCAATGAATATTCAAAACTATCTTCCACATAGATATCCATTTCTTTTGATTGATAAAATTATTGATATCAAGAAGGGAGAAATGATAACTGCACAAAAAAATGTTAGTAATAATGAACCTTTTTTTCAGGGCCATTTTCCAGAATACCCAGTTTTCCCTGGTGTTCTTCTACTGGAGGCAATGGCTCAAGCTACAGCCATTCTGGATTTTCAAAGCAACGATAGAGATATGTCAAAACAATTGTATTATTTTGTTGGAATTGATAATGCACGCTTTAAAAAACAGGTTGTACCAGGCGATATTATTGTTATAAGTGCAAAGCTCGTTCAAAGTAAAAGCGAAGTTCATAAATTTTCTGCAGATTGTAAAGTAGGGCGCGAGGTGGTGTGTAAAGCTGACCTAATTGGAGCGATAAGACCTAAAAATGATACATGAATCTGTGATAATCGATCCTTCAGCAAAAATTGCTGATAATGTTGAAATTGGCGCATATTCAGTAATAGATAAGAATGTTTGCATATCTGAAGGCACAGTCATCAAAGAAAATGTAATTATCAGAGAGAACACAACGATTGGTAAAAATAATTTAATTTATCAATTCGCAACTATTGGAGAGAAACCTCAAGATCTAAAGTTTCAAAATGAGAAAACTAAATGTACTATTGGAGACAATAATACGTTTAGAGAATACTGTAGCATACATCGGGGAACATCGGATGGGATTTCGGATACAATAATAGGTGATGGAAATCTATTCATGGCATACACTCATGTTGCACACGACTGTATAATAAAAAATAACTGCATTCTATCTAATGGAGCAAGTTTAGCGGGGCATGTTCATCTTGATTCATTTGTTTCCCTTGGCGGGTTCACACTTGTTCATCAATTTTGTCACATTGGTGAATATGCATTTTCTGGTTTAGGGACTGTCATATCACAAGATGTAACACCTTATACCCTCGTTGCCGGTAACCATGCAAAAGCTTATAAAATTAATTCTGTAGGTCTAAAAAGAAAAGGTTTTGATTCAGAAAGTATAATAAATTTAGAAAAAACTTTTAAATTGTTTGTTAAATCGAAAAAAACAAAGGAAGACAGGGAGCAGATATACAAGGATTCAAAACTATCTAATCAATATACTGAGAAGTTCGTGAAGTTTATCCTTGAAAGCGAGAGAGGCATTACCCGTTAACTCAAATTAAATCCTCTGCAATCATCCATAATTTCTTCTCTGATTCAATAGATAATTTATCTTTAATCTCTCTGAATTTATCTAGCATGTTATTTCTATGCAACTGATCATTATCTATTTTATTTAGTTCAACCATAATATCAATTTGATCAGAGTATGATGGCTGTATGTATTCTTTTACAATAGGTTCTTGTCCGATTTTATCACCAAGCATAAGATTGACTAAACCAATATATTTTAACTTTACTAGGGATCTCATAATAAAAAATGTAACATAAGATAATTTATACATAACTACCATAGGAATCTCTAAAATTGCCAATTCGAGCGTGACAGTGCCAGATGCACATAATGCTTTCTTACAAGAACTGACTTCGGCTATATCTTTACCAGATTCAAGCTTAGAATGAAACTCGGGTGGTAATAACTTCTTTAGAAGGTCTAATGATGTTTTATTTGCATAGAATATCTTTATTTTTTCATTTTTATTTTTCTGTATACAATCTAGCATGGAGTAAATGTTATTTTTGATCTCAGACTCTCTGCTACCGGGAAATATACCTAAATCAGTGTTCCTATCTTCATATTTTCTGACAGAACTTAACAAACGTGTGTTTTCAAATAAGGGATGCCCCACATAAGTAACATTATCTGTATACTTTTGAAAAAATATTTCTTCAAAAGGAAATATTACAGCAAGATGATCTATATTTTTCACTAAATTATGCGCTCTCCGCTCTCTCCAAGCCCATAATTGTGGAGCTATATAAAAAATAACATTTATACCTAGACCCTTTGCAAACTTTGCTATCTTTAGATTAAATTCTACATAATCTACTAGAATGATTAAATCAGGTTTTGTCTTATTTATATGGCTTTTGGCTAATTTCAAAGCATCAGTTATTTCTTTATATTTCGAAATAACTTCCATAATTCCTACAACAGCAATTTTCTCAGTATCGTAAATAAAATTAGCAGCGGTATTTTTCAATTCCTTTTGACCAAATGCATCAAAAATAATATCAGGATTTAGCTTTTCATGTTCTCTGACATATCGAGCAGCATGTTGATCACCTGACGGTTCACCAGCAATGATCATAATTCTTTTTTGTTTATTCATACTCATTTAAGGCATTGCTAATTATTTTGATATCTTTAAGCTCTAGTTCTGGATATATGGGAAGCGAGAGACATTGATTTGATACTTTTTCAACCATAGGAAGATCATTATATCTATAATTGGCATAAGCTTTGTATTTATAAATTGGTTTAGGATAGTATATGCCATATGGAATTCTATACTTCTTGAGATGATTTTCTAATTTTTTCCTATTTGCAACTCTAATTGTGAATTGATTGAATGTATGTTTTCCGTTAATGTCCTTATAGGGGAGTCGAATTTTTTCATTTGTGATTAGTTTGTAATATGATTCTGCCACGTCAATTCTTTTTTTGATAAGTTTATTGATGTGTTTTAATTTGATATCCAAGATTCCAGCTTGAATTTCATCTAGACGACTATTATAACCAATCATGTCATGTTGATTTCTTTTTATCCCACCATGAGTCCGTAATTTTAGTAATGATTCATAGACTTTTTTATTTTTTGCTGTAATAAGCCCGCCATCTCCAAAACATCCAAGATTTTTAGTAGGAAAAAAGCTAAAACACCCGATATCACCATAAGATCCAGTCTGCTTCATTTTATATGTTGCGCCAAATGATTGTGCACAATCTTCTATATGTGATAAGTTGTATTTTTTTGCTATTCGAGAAACTCTATCCAGTTCGCAGGCTTGTCCAAACAGATTAACAGACAGTATCGCTTTAGTTTTTTTTGAGATTAATTTTTCTATTTTTTTGGGATTTATATTATACGTATGAGGATTAATATCTGCAAATATTGGTGTCGCACCTACAAGTGATATTGCCTCAGAGGTTGCAAAATATGTAAAAGGGGTAGTTATCACTTGATCATTATTACCAATATTCAGTGCACGAAGTGACATCACTAGAGCGTCAGTTCCCGAGTTACAACTAACTGTATATCTTGTTGCCAGATATTTACGAGCATTATTTTCAAAACTTTTTACATTTTGACCAAGTATATAAGAGCCAGAG
>MDTE01086887.1_pt1 | contig 13287 bp, 15 predicted proteins | sample 811231 | NCBI WGS metagenome assembly MDTE01 (sample SAMN05326651, study PRJNA326480) | marine metagenome | isolation source: seawater | place: Indian Ocean: Red Sea | collected 2010
AATCCGTATAGAGCAGGATCATGGCATCGTTTTGGTCCGCCCGAACCCGAACCATAACCGCTCCAGGAAAACCCGAGCGGTAGAACGTTGGTTTATTTTTTTAACTTATTCTCGGTTCCCAAATATCGATAGCATCCAGATGAACATAGTCACGAAGCTACCATAAAGGATAAAGGCGCCAAAAATCGCTTTGCGATTCTGCAAATCTCCGGAGTCCCCTTCGAAATAAGCCGACTTGATATTCTGGGTCTCATACGCCGTCAGGCCAGCAAAGACGAGAACTACCACAACCGAAAGGAACAGATGGAACATTGCACTCTGCATAAAAATATTCACGACGACCGCAACCAGGATTCCAATTGTCGCCATGGACAGAAACCGACCCATGGCCGTCAAATCTTTCTTAGTGGTATACCCGTAGAGGCTCGTTCCGGCGAAGGCCGCCGCAGTGATGAAGAACACGCGCACAATACTTTCCCCAGTGTAGAGGTAAAACATCGGCGCAATGAGCGCACCCCACATCGCAGCATAAAGCCAAAAAGCGCCTTGGGCCATCGTCCAGCTACCGCTAAACATAACTTTGCCCGAGAAGAACCCAAGGCCGAGAATGCCAATAAAAAGTACCCATTTCATGGGACCGAGCGCCACTGCCTGCATAATTGCCGGATTGAGCGCAACCACGAGCGCTATAATGCCGGTGAGCGCGACGCCGAGCGCCATATAATTGTAGACGCTGAGCATGTATTTGCGTAGGCCGGCATCAATGTCCGTACCAACACCGGCTCTAGCGGCTGCCTGTGCAAGATTTCCACTACGCGGATCAAAAGCCATACTAACTACTCCCAATTTATAGGCTTACCTACGTTAAATATTGTAGATTCATCCATCAATTGCAACCATGTCACAAATCAATCGTTGCGCAAATATGGTGCCACCTTCAGGCTTAAGGCGCGCCAAGTCCCGACGAAACCAAACACGGTCGTAACGACCACGGCCGCAAAGAGCGTCCAGACCAGCGGTTCCACTCCGAAGTCCCATCGCATGCGCATGATCTTCTCAACGACAGACCAAGCGATAAGCGTGCCGAGTAGTGCGGCCAGAAACGAGGTGAACAGACCGATTAATCCGATTTCTACAAGGAAAGTCCTCATGATCCGCAGTTTCGTCGCACCCAATACCTTGAGTACAACGGCGTCATAGACCCGCCGCCGATGGTCCGCCGCAATCGATCCTCCAAGAACCAGAATTCCAGCGAAAATTGCCACTGCCGCGATGCCCTTAACGGCGATAGCGAGGCTTCCCAGCACGCTGTTTACGTCTTCCAGCACTTCTTTGACGCGGATGGCTGTTACGTTTGGGAAACTGTCCGCGACTGCACGTTCGAGCGCCAATTCCTTCGCCGGATCGATCCGCACAGTCGCGATCTGGCTCTGCGGGGCACCTTCTAAGAGCCCAGGCGAAAATACCATCACAAAGTTAATTCCCAGGCTGGTCCAGTCGATGACCCGGAGATTGGCGATCCTGGTCGTGACCCGCTTACCCAGTATGTTCACTGTCAAGCTGTCACCAACGTCAAGACCGAACGCGCGCGCCGCCCGGGCGTCAAAAGAAACTAAAGGCTCGCCCGCATAGTCCGCTGGCCACCAATCGCCAGAAACAATGCGATTGCCTGCATCTGGCAAACGGCGCGACCAGGTGAGACCTCTATCACCGCGCAGTATCCACGCAAATTCGGGCGGCGGCACTATCTTTTCTACCGGTGTGCTATTCAACGCTACAATGCGACCACGCAACATCGGAACGCGTTGCAAATCAGCAACGCCAGGATGATGCCGCACGAGTTTGTCAAATGCCTCCGCTTGTGGCGGCTGGATGTCAATGAAGTAGTATCCCGGCGCTTCCTCAGGCAGGACTTCTTCGATTTGGCGCTTAAGATTGTGCTCCAATAACGCAACCGCCACGAGTACCGTAAAACCCAAACCAAGCGAGAGCACTGCTCCGGTCGTCGGCGCACCAGGCCGGTGCAGGTTGGCAAGTGCCAGTCGCAATATAGGACGACGGGGACGCGGTATCCGGCGAAGGATATGAACGAGCACTTCTCCTACCGCTCGGAAAATAGCGAATGCCAAAACCGCGCCAGCGATGTACCAACCAGCCATATCCGGACGGGACGCCGTTGCAATAACCAACAAGGCAATTATCGCCGCAAGCCCTCCACTTGCAAAGTAAAAGCGCCGTGGCGGTTTCCCGCAAAGGCGTTCAACGGTGTTCCTAAACAAAGCAGCCGCCCGCACCTCACCAGCAAGCCCAAGAGGCCATAACGTAAAGAGCGCGGCGACAAGAAACCCGAATGCGGCGGCGATCGCCATAGGTTCCAAATAAAATCCCATGCGCACCGTTACAGGCAGTTGGCCATCGAGCAATGGAGCCACGAACTTCGGCACCAGTGCGCCAATCGCAAGACCGCCGGAGATGCCAACTGTGGCCATTGCAAAAACTTGCAGCAGGTAAATGCGAAAAATGGTTTGTCGATTCGCACCGAGACACTTCAAAGTCGCGATAGATCGGATCCGCGACTCAATGAAAGATCGAACGGAATTGGCGACACCGACACCGCCAACCAGCAAAGCGGTCAGCCCAATCAGCGAAAGGAACAGCGCCACGCGGTCGACGAACCGTTGGATACCAGGTGCTGCATTTTCTACGTCCCGTATGCGCCAACCAGCCCCGGGAAAGCGTTTCTGCAAAGTCTCACGCCATACCTTAAGGTCTGTCCCGGGCGGAAGCGCCAGGCGGTAATGATATCGGATAAGGCTTCCTGGTCGTTCTAAGCCCGTTGCCGCCAAGGCCGGCGCTGCAATGATAACCCGCGGGCCAAGCCTAAACGCTCGTGTGCCTCGGTCTGGTTCGCGGTGGATAATTGCTGCTGCCCGAAATTCGGCGTCGCCGATGCGAAACCGATCGCCAACGGAAATACCAAGATGCTCGAGCACCCGCGGCCCAACAGCGGCACCCCAAACATCGTCTTTCCTTTGAAGCGCCATCGCAAGATTACCGCCGCCCCTTAGCGTAAAACTTCCGTAAATAGGGTAATTCCCATCAACAGCCTTCAATTCGACCAATCTTTGTCGAGCCGTCCCTAACAATGGGCGAACCATAGTGCGCATCTCGATGACGGATGAAATTTTTGCACCCCCGGCTTTCAGCCAAGAAAATTGCTCTTGGGAAGCGCGACGATGAGTAAATGTGAGGTCGACATCGCCACCAAGCAGGGTTCGGCCTTCCGCCTTCAAGCCCGCCGTCAACGCCGCAGCAAGCGAGCCAACACCGGCAACCGCGGCTACACCGAGAGCTAAACAGGCGATCAATAAGCGAAACCCAAACAATCCCGACCGCAACTCACGGAGCGCGAAGCGAATGGGAACCAACCATGCGTTCATGGGCATTCGCTTGTCTGCATCTCGGCAGGCGAAGCATCTATTCGCCCGTCGTACATCGTTACAATCCGCTGGCATCGCTCAGCGACTGCAAGGTCGTGCGTGATGAGCATCATGGTAGTTCCGGCACTCGCGGCAAGTTCGAACATCATCTCAACGATGCGGCTACCTGTCTCAACATCAAGATTGCCAGTCGGTTCGTCCGCCAGCAATAACTGCGGCTCAATGGCAAAAGCTCGCGCCAAAGCCACGCGTTGCTGTTCACCACCGGATAATTGACCCGGATAGTGCATTAACCGATGTCCGAGGTCGACGGCTTCGAGTGCAACTTCAGCTCTCTCGAACGCGTCACGCCGGCCAGCTAATTCCATCGGTACTGCCACATTTTCCTGGGCATTCATGGTTGGGATCAAATGAAAGGATTGGAATACGACACCGATTTCATCTCGCCGGAAAACAGCAAGTTCATCCTCATCAAGAACGGAAATTTCACGACCTGCCACCCAGATCTGGCCGGCGGTAATTCGTTCCAGACCAGCAACGGTCATAATCATTGAGGTCTTTCCAGAACCCGAAGGACCGACAACACCGACAGATTCGCCCCGATCTATGGAAAGATCAATTCCTTTTAGGATGTTGATCTCACCAGCATCGCTCTTAAGTGTAAGTTCCACGTCTTGGAGGCGGACCATCTGACCCGCCGAGGAAGAGAAGTTCATGTTTGCACCGTTTCCGATCGTCGGGAAAGTTCTTCGACCATATGGCGAGGTACGCCCACCTTTCAACGCAAAGATCACCCTTCCGTTTCTCGCATACCTCCTGGTCATTACGCCCACAGCAGCGATTTCGGATCAAATTCGTATCCTCGCTCTCGGCGACAGCTTGACGGCTGGCTATGGACTACGCCAGCCGGATTCATTTCCCTCACAGCTCACCCGGCAACTTCAGAATGCCGATATCAAGTCGGAAATTATTAACGCTGGCGTTTCCGGAGACACCACAAGTGGCGCCCTACAACGCATAGATTGGTTAATGGACAGACGCTTTGACCTCGCAATCGTCGAACTCGGAGCAAACGACGCCCTCCGGGGTATAGACCCGGCTCTGACACGCCAGAACCTCGAGAAAATCGTCCAAAAATTGAAAGCCACGGGTACGCCAATCTTATTGACCGGTATGAAGGCGCCACGCAATCTCGGCCCCGACTATGCGAAGCGCTTCGACGATGTCTTTCCGGCCATTGCTCACCATCAGGGGTTGGATTTCTATCCATTTTTCCTGGAAGGTGTTGCCGCCGACCCAAAGTTAAACCAGCAGGATGGTCTGCATCCGAATGCTAAAGGGGTTGCCATTATCGCCGAACGTATATTGCCCTTCGTTATAAATGCGCTAAGAAAGGATTTTAAATGAGCAATCCAGACAAGTTTCTTGTGGCGCATGCGAAAGGATCCAGCTGGCAGGAAGCCGCAGACGAGATGATTCGAAATCTGCAACCGATTGGCGAGGAACACCGCCTTGGATTCCTCTATGTCACAGATGCTTTCGCGGCTTCCCTGGAGGATATTTCCGCTTTTCTGCGTCAGACGACCGGGGTGCCGAATTGGGTCGGCACTGTTGGGTTCGGCATCTGTGCACCTGGAAAGGAGTATTTCGGCGAAGCCGCGATGGCGGCAATGGTCGCGCCGATACCGGAAAAAGCGTTTCGCGTTTTCGGCGGTATCAGCGACGACATCGCGCCCGCGATTGCCAATATTGCTGACTGGCTTTCGGACACGCCGCCGCTCGTTGTCACCCATGCAGATCCTCGTAATGAGAATGTTCCCCGGATTATCGAAGATTTGTCACGCGAAACCGACGGCTTTCTAATAGGCGGTCTAACCTCCTCGAACGGTGCCCATCCGCAACTCGCCGGGGACGTGGCGGAGGGTGAGGTTTCAGGCGTGATGATATCACTCGAAGCGGTTCCAGTTGCCGTCGCACTGACGCAGGGCTGCTCGCCGATCGGTAAAATGCATCGGATCACTGCCGCCGAACAAAACATCCTTATTGAAATCGACGATCGCCCTGCTCTCGAAGTTTTTAAGGAAGACATTGGAGAAGTCCTGGCCCGCGACCTCAGTAAGGTTGCCGGCTATATCTTCGCTGCAATCCCGGTCAGCGGCTCGGATACAGGAGATTATCTCGTCCGCAATTTAACTGGAATTGATCCTAATCAAAATCTCATCGCAATTGGTGAACTCGTCACCGCAGGCGATTCCATCATGTTCTGTCGCCGCGATCACAATAGTGCGGTCGAAGACATGCGGCGCATGCTGAGAGATCTCCGCCACCGAACCGGCAACGTACCGATCCGAGGCGGGCTGTATTTTTCGTGCTGTGCGCGGGGACCAAACCAATTTGGGACTAATAGTGAAGAATTACAGTTGATCTCCAAAGAACTCGGTGAGTTTCCGCTAGTGGGCTTTTTCGCAAATGGTGAAATCTCCAATAACCGGCTCTACGGTTATACCGGCGTACTTGCATTGTTCACTTAGACGGAGTCTGTTCTGGTCCGCCTTTTCATCGCCATAGCCTTGCCGACCGATATGGTCAATCGCCTATCCGTCATGACGTCCGGCCTGCCAGGTGCACGCTGGACGCGGCCTGAAAACTTTCACCTAACCCTGCGCTTTGTGGGTGAGGTGGACGAAGGAACGGCGGAAGACATCCACAGCGCTCTAACCAGTATCACAGCACTACCCTTAGACATTTCGCTTTCCGGAGTGGGCTATTTTGGCAAGGCCAAAGCGGCCAGAACAGTTTGGGTCGGAGTGGAACAGAACGAACACTTGACCCGCCTGCAGCAAAAAATTGAATCTGCACTGCAGCGAATTGGTCTCGCAGCGGAAGAGCGAAAGTTTACGCCGCACGTTACTCTGGCTCGACTAAGGGGTACTCCGCGAGGCCGTCTAGAGGGCTTCGTAGGCGGTCATACGGGTTTCAGAACCTCCTATTTTCATGTTGAAAAGTTTTCCCTCTATTCGAGTTTTCTCGCTTCTTCCGGGCCAATATACAGACCGGAAGTTGATTATCCTTTGAGCGTTTGGTGAACCAAAAATTCAAAACCCTTTTAGGGGATATCAAGTCCTGCGACATTTGTGCGTCAAAACTACCGCTTGGACCTCGACCGATCATAAAAGCTAGACCCGAAGCCAAGCTCCTTTTGATTGGACAGGCACCCGGCATCAGGGTGCACGAAACTAGAATTCCCTGGAATGATCCGAGTGGCGAGCGTCTGCGGAATTGGCTGAAAATTTCTCCAGAATATTTCTACGATGAGGCAAAAATCGCCATCGTGCCAATGGGATTTTGCTATCCTGGCGTCGATCCAAAGGGTGGAGACAAACCACCGCGCACGGAATGCGCAGCCAGATGGCACACGCCTATTCTCTCCGCTTTGCCAAATATCCGACTGACCTTGCTGATCGGTCAGTACGCCCAAAAGCGCTATCTCCTCAAGACACGCAAGAAGACACTGACCGAAACCGTGCGAAACTTTCGCGATTATGCGCCGGATTATTTACCGCTCCCGCACCCAAGCTGGCGCAATAATGCCTGGATCAAGAAAAACCCCTGGTTTACAACGGACATCCTGCCAATATTGCAAGGGCGAGTGTCCGAACTAGTCAAGTGACGCCTCTATAATCTAGATAGAGGCATCAGATAAGCCAAAAAGATACTCAATTCCGCGGATTAGTTCATGGCAGACAAGTCGGCCCAGCGGTTCCTATGTTTCCCAGTCGAACGGCGGACTCAATTCCATCGCTTGAGTTTTCTCTTCGTCAGGAACATTCTCGACCCTAATCACAATGTCACCGGCTGCACGGCGCAAATAGGCAAGCATCTCGGCGAAAGCACGTTCGGCAAGCTCTTCAATCACCTCAGCAGTAGGGCATTAAGCAAGGACTACAAGTCGTTTATCATGGCGGTCCGATTCAGGTATTTTTGAGCGATTGCTTAAATTCAGGGGGGGGAAAGGCCCGAAAATATGATCACGAGGCTTTCTAAGGTGGAACGAACTGCAGCACTCGCCGAGCTCCCCGAATGGACAGAAGTCGCTGGCCGCGATGCTATCAGCAGAACTCTAGTTTTCTCTGACTTCAATGAAGCTTGGGGCTTCATGAGCCGAGTTGCCATTGAGGCTGAACGTGTGGACCATCACCCAGAATGGTCCAACGTGTGGGCCACCGTTAATGTAACGCTGACGACACACGATTGCAGTGGGCTCAGTTCTCGAGACGTGGCACTGGCGCAATTCATTGATAAGATTGCCAGACAGCAAATACTATCCGAAAGCTCTGCATGATGCCGCACCTACTCAAGTGTTTCTGCTTCGTAGCCATCCTCATTTCCGGATCGGTGAACGCCCAGGACTTCCGCGATGGGCTGCGCGCTTTTCAACTCGGCCAAAACGAACGCGCTGTGGTCATCTTTCGAAACCTCGCCTCCGGCAACAACCGCGACGCACAGTTCATGATGGGTGTAATGCGGGAAGGCGGATATGGAATGGAAAAAAATTTGAAGAAGGCGGCACAGTGGTACCTCAAAGCAGCAAAAGCGGGATTGCCTTCAGCCCAGTTTAATCTGGGCATCTTTTACCAATTGGGGCAGGGAGCTCGGAAAAGCGCGGCGGAGGCCTTTGTCTGGCATAACCGGGCGGCTCTCCAAGGTCACGCCTCCGCCCAAAACAATCTCGCATACCTCTATTTCAGCGGCGAGGGTGTCGAAAAGGACGCTATTGAAGCGTGGAAATGGTACGAGCTGGCTAGCCGTAATCTAAAGGGCGATGCACGCCGCATCGCATCGGAAAATCGCGATAAGGTAAGCCGCACACTTTCGAGCGACGAGCGCACAGCCGCGAAACGCCGCGCAGACGATTTCAAACCGGTCCGCGAATAGATGCGCAAATCTACGTTGGCGCCAGGCGTATTGCACTGTCGAGACGGACGACCTCACCGTTTAGCACAGGATTTGAGATCATGTGCATAACAAGTGACGCGTACTCCGCAGGCGTCCCAAAACGCGAAGGAAAGGGCAATGTCCCAGCGAGGCTTTGCTGAACGTTCTCTGGCAGGCCCATCAACATTGGCGTTGCGAAGAGGCCGGGTGCGATAGCCAAAACACGGATGCCAGCGCGGGCGAACTCGCGCGCGGCAGGCAGTGTCATTCCAACTACCCCTCCTTTCGATGCAGAATAAGCAGCTTGACCGATCTGACCCTCATAGGCGGCAACAGACGCGGTATTGATCACTAAGCCGCGCTCACCTTCGTCGTTCGGCTCGCGTGTCATCATATCCGCGGCTACGAGGCGCATAATATTAAACGTGCCAATCAAATTAACGTTTATAACGCGGGCAAATTGTTCCAACTGCATCGGGCCCTCTCGACCAACAATCCGCCCGGGCGTGCCGATACCCGCACAATTGATGCAAATCGCAGCTGGCCCGTGCGCATCGCGGGCCATGGCAATAGCAGCCTCGCCGGACGACGCATCCGACACGTCGCACTGGACAGCAACTCCACCGATCTCTTCCGCTACTTCTTCGGCTGCCGACTTGTTAAGGTCGAGCACAGTAACCTTAGCTCCCGCTGCAGCCAAGGCGCGAGAAGCGCCGGCCCCAAGGCCGGAGCCCCCGCCGGTAACGACCGCCGGTAATCCTGTTGCGTCCATAATGTCCTGCCCAATTGTTATAAAATTGCGGCCGGTATAGCAGAGGGCAGCGCAACTTCCCATATCCTCTGTATGACTCAAAAGGACGAATTCGAACTCGTCATCGCCCGCATGGCCGCAACGAACGCACATCGACAGCGCGCATCGAAACTTCTTGAGCTAATGCCCGGGCATTAGCTGGAGCCATTTGACATAGCGATGTTGACGCACTGCATTTTTTTGATGCCACCTTGTTAATGGAACTCATAGCACCGCCATTCGATCACGGACGAGGACACTATAAGCTCCTTGAACAGCGAATTATGAAAGGACAGGCAGTCATCCGCCTATTCGACAACAATCGGTCCCTTTACCGCGTCTTTGAATATAAAACCTGACCGCGTATCGGTTACCCTTTCGTGCATGGCTACCGCAGTAGGCTCGAAATCGTACGCCGGCGCCGGTTCCAACTCGAACGCGTCGCCTTCGTATCTACCGCGCACTAAGGTAGCACTATCCGGCACGCCCGTGATCTGTCTGACGCGCGGTGACACGTAGCGCATAGCAATACCGATGCGCCGGTCGTCTGATTTGTTGGGAGCGGAAGAGTGCGCGATTTTGACATGATGGAGCGAAATCTCGCCCGGTGCGATGACAACGTCGACAGCCTTCGAACCGTCGATTTCACGCTTCATCACCTGACCACGTGTCAACAAGTTATCTTTATCAAAGGTATCTTCGTGCTCTACACCCTCCCACTCATGGCTACCCGGGATCATCTTCATGCACCCACTTTCCACCGTGGATGCCGAGAGTGCGAGCCAGGCAGTTACCACCTCGTCGCTGCTAAGGCCCCAGTAATTGCCGTCTTGATGCCAAGAGACAAATCCGGGATCGCGCGCCTCCTTGATGAACAAACTGGTCTGCCAACACAGCAAGTCGGGACCTAAGATGTCCTCAACCACATCGAGTATTTCCGGACAGCGTACCAGCTCTGCCATCCATGTCGTGACAAGGTGCAATTTCTGTCGCTTCATCCCTTTCATGTATTGCGGTCGATCGCGCTCGAACTGTTCGAGACGAATGCGATAGGAGAACGCCTCTTTGGTGCCTATCGCAGAAACAGGATAGATAAAACCATCACGCTGATAGGTGCTCAACTGAGTTTCGGACAAACGTTTAGGCATCATGTAAACGATCTGAGGCCAAATTGCGCCTAGGTCAAGTTATGGCCATTGAACCAGGCTCCTCTTGGGCGTAGGTTTGCCACCTTCCTGCAACGAACTTGGCGCATGCCGCCAAACAGAGGATCCCTGTTATGTCGTACATCGCTTCCCGTATGAGCCGCGTCCAAGTTTCACCCACCATGGCTGTCACCGATAAGGCACGCGAAATGAAGGCCGCAGGAGAGGATGTAATTGGCCTCGGCGCAGGCGAACCCGATTTCGACACGCCGGAATTTGTCAAGGAAGCAGCCATTCAAGCGATGCGGGACGGCAAAACTAAGTATCCTCCAGTACCTGGCATTCCCGAGTTGCGAGAAGCGGCCTGCCGCAAACTACAACGCGAGAACAGTCTTAACTATTCGCCGGACCAGGTTCAGATCGGCGTCGGCGGCAAGCAAATCATCTTCAATGCAATGATGGCTACACTTAATCCGGGCGACGAGGTGATCATTCCCGCACCCTATTGGGTAAGCTATACAGACATTACCTCCTTCGCAGAAGGGACACCGGTAGTTGTCGAATGCCACCAGAAGAACAATTTCAAAATATCGCCAGAACAGTTGGACGCGGCAATCACGCCGAAAACTAAATGGCTATTTCTTAACAGCCCGTCGAACCCAACTGGAGCCGCTTACTCGAAAGCCGAGCTGAAAGCGCTTGCCAATGTGCTGATGTGCCACGAACAGGTCATGATTTTCGCCGACGACATATACGAGCACATTACTTATGACGGCTATCAGTTTAATACGATCGTGCAGGTGGAGCCCGGCTTGTACGAGCGCACGCTCACCATGAACGGCGTCTCGAAGGCCTATTGTATGACGGGTTGGCGCATCGGCTACGGCGCAGGGCCGAAGGAGCTGATCAGGGCAATGAACGTAATCCAGTCACAGAGCGTTTCGGGCGCATCCTCTATCAGCCAATGGGCCTCAGTCGCCGCGCTCGATGGTGACACCGGCTTCATCCAGGAACATAACAAGGTATTTAAGGAGCGTCGCGATCTTGTCGTCGGTATGCTAAACCAGGCAAACGGTATCGACTGCGCAACGCCAGAGGGCGCATTCTACGTCTATCCATCTTGCGCGGGCCTGCTAGGCAAGAAGACGAAAGACAACAAGGTCATCGAAAGCGACGAGGATTTCGCCGCCGCGCTATTGCAGCAAGAAGGGGTTGCCGTCGTCTTCGGCGCTGCCTTCGGGCTTTCTCCTCACTTCCGGATTTCTTACGCCTACGCAACGGAGGACCTGGAAGAGGCCTGCCGCCGCATCCAGCGCTTTTGCGGATCGTTGGACTAAGGGAGAGGTTGTATTCTAAACCTATCCCACTGGATAAATTGAGGACGACAACACTTATCAAACCTTAATTTTCCATCCCTTTATGGAAGACCCCATAAAGCTACTAGTATCGTCAAACTATCGAGCGTAATCGTCAATTCCCTCGCGCTCGAGCTGGCGAAGTAGCATTGGCCATTCCCTACCAGCCTCAAGAAATCCCCCCTTTCCGTACATGGCAAGACCCATGTCGATGGACTTCCGTTGGGTCGCTTCCGAGACCTGCTGCAATTCCACACCACCAGCCATGGCATCGATTTGGTGACGGCAGGCAGTTTCAATTCGGTAAAGATAGACAAAAGCCTCACTCACCGTCCTACCAACTGACAGAAGACCATGATTGCGCAGAATTAGGATCGTCTTGCCTTCAATGTCGCGCACAATGCGCGGCTGCTCGCCCGCGTCAACTGCAGGTCCCTCGAAATCATGATAACCAACCCATCCCATAATGGTCAGAGCCTTTTGACTCACCGGCAACAATCCATGCTTCTGCATCGAGACGGCGGTGCCGTAACGGCTGTGAGTATGCAGGACGCAGTGACGTTCGTCACCCGACATATGGATCGCGCCATGGATGATGAACCCGGCCGGGTTCATCGGATAGTCATTATCGCCGAGCATGTTACCGTCACCATCAACCTTAATCAGGGAGGACGCCGTGATCTCTTCAAAGAACATACCAAACGGATTGAGCAGGAAGTGGTCCTTGGTTCCCGGCACGCGCAGTGACAGATGCGTGTTATTGAGATCGGTCCAACCATAGAGATGACAGAGCCTATATGCCGCGGCCAATTCACAACGCGCCTGCCATTCATCGAAACTGCAATCAGGCGGGCACCCATCCTGCGGAAACTCGATAATAGCGGCTTCGGACATTGCGCATCCTCCCGGTTTTCCCTTTCATTGAACTATAGGCCGCGGAGGGCGGCTCGACAGCTCCGGCCGAGCCCCTCCCCGCTTACGCGCACCGCCCTACTTCCCTTTCCCACATGACTAATCGCGATGGGAGGAGAATTGCCGGTGGCCGATTATCAGAAACCGATCCCGCAACCCACACCCGAAACACAGCATTTCTGGGACGGGTGCAAAAACGGGAAACTGCTGCTACAGCGTTGCAAGAACACAGGTAATGCGTATTTTCCACCGCGACCGTTTAGCCCATATACGGGCTCAAGGGAAGTCGAGGTATTCGAAGCGTCGGGCAGGGCCAAGTTATTTAGCTACGTTATAAACCACCGCCCAGCGAAGGGTTTTGAAAACCAGGCACCCTATGCCATCGCTGTAGTCGAACTCGACGAGGGACCGCGCATGATGTCCAATATCGTCGAGTGCGAACAGACGCCAGAAGCACTGAAACTTGACATGGCGCTGGAAGTCGTTTTCGAGGATATCAACGACGAAATAACGCTACCGAAGTTCCGGCCAGCGAAGAGCTGAGGGGAGCAAGAGAGATGAAACCAGGATCAATCGCCGTCGTCGGCGCCGCCGAAACCACCGAACTGGGCAAAATCCCTAATATGTCCAATATCCAACTGCACGCGGACGCTGCGCTTAACGCAATGGCTGATGCGGGTCTAAAGCCGAGCGATATTGACGGCATAGCC
>MDTE01144249.1_pt1 | contig 13286 bp, 8 predicted proteins | sample 811231 | NCBI WGS metagenome assembly MDTE01 (sample SAMN05326651, study PRJNA326480) | marine metagenome | isolation source: seawater | place: Indian Ocean: Red Sea | collected 2010
TCGGTGCTGCGAATTAAAAGCCCAAGTGGTTGAACAGGATGAACGGGAAACCACTGGCTTACGAGCAATCCTTAACTACGGACACACGTTTTGTCACGCGTTTGAAAGCGTTACCCAGTATGGACGTTTTCTACACGGCGAAGCCGTTGCGATTGGTATGATGTGCGCAGCTCACCTCGCCGCCTCGATGGGCCGCGTGGACCAGCAATTTATAGCGCGGCAAGCAGCATTATTAAGTGCTTGCAATCTTCCCTTAAGTGTTTCAGACCTTGACCTGGACGAACTATTAGCAGCCATGCAACATGACAAGAAAGTTGAGCATGGAAAGCTACGGTTTATCTTGCCGACGAAAATGGGACACGTCGAGTTAGTGGACGACGTCGACACGGACCTGGTTCGCGCTTCTTTAACGGCCTAATTCGCTGCCAGGCCAGTTTCGATTTTTTGAAGTCGATTTTCGATGGCGGTCAGCCGGTCAAGGATGAGGGCGTGGACATAAACGGCATCCATCCCTACGGGACTCTCCTCGGATCGAATTTGGTCAATCAGATCTTGCAAGTCTTCTTTTGCTTTCATAAGTCACTCCTAAGTTCAAGCAGTCAACTGGCGGAGGCACAGAATCTTCTCAGAAAAACATCCCTCCCTCTTTGCAAAGGTACCCTCTTTTCGTTTATCCTGAAAGCAATTCAGGTGCCGCAACTGCCTTGCGGGGAGCAACTTTGTAGAGCTCGTAGGATCATCTGGGTGGTCTTCGCAAGGATGTCAAGTATTGAGTACCAGGTTTGGTCTCCGGAACTGGGCGATCCAAGCAACCTGACATTGTTGAGAACGAAACTCGGAAACTACGGACCATGGCCAATTCTCGATCAGTGAATCACGAAGGTTCCTCCGCAGAGCCGGCCAGCGGCGTTTCCAGGCGCAAGTTCCACGAAACTGCCCTTGTAGCTGCCACGGGTGTGAGTGCGCTCCAGCAGCCAACATCAGCTCAAGATGCCGCAACTCAAAAAGATGTTCTGCTGGGTGAAAATATTGCCGGTGAACTGGTTGTCATCGACGACTTTCAGCGCGCCGATACCTTTTACCACGGAAATGGCTGGGAATCCCTGAATCCGGGTTATTGGAAAATCGAGCAGAATGCACTGCGTCGTCGAGTCCGAACTCGTGGTGATCGGGCGCGCAAGACCGGTTTTCCATTTCACTACCGGACAAACAACATCAATAACGGGGTCATGCCCACCGAGTATCTCAGTTCTCCACCCTATAGCATGCTGTGGCGACGCGACTGGAACCTCACCGGTGGATATATGATCGTGATGGAAGCAACGATCCAGAAACTGCCTGAAAAAACAGAGGGTTTTCATGTCAATCCGGGTGACGGATTGATTGGTATCTGCTTCGGTGCCAAGACTCGAATGGAAAGCTGGTATGGGGGCAGTCGATCCGGACAGGCCTGTTGGTATGCGGCATGGCGCGACAACCAGACATTTGGCATTTACGATCATGCAAAAGATCAGCCCACGCCGGCCCAAAAGGAATCCGAAAAACCAGCAGCAGCCGTGAAAGCGGGCGATCCGATCGTCATGTATTTGAAGGTCAAGCCCACCGACGCCATCAAGGCTGATGTCACTGCACAATTTGTTTTCAAGGACCAAGTGACTACCGTCCACTGCAAGGGGGTTGACCAGGCCGCGATCACCAGCGGTTACTTCGGTGTTGTCACAAGAGGTCTACTAGACGTCGAAGTTCGCCGCGTGTTACTCGTTGCCGAGGATAACGAACCGATCCGAGCTGACGTCAATGAATTGCGACTCGCGTATCCTCTTGGCAACACACTCAAGCAAAATTCCGACGGCAAATGGACTTGTCGCTTCATCACGGTTTTCCGAGATCAAGGTGATAAGGCTGAAATTCGAATCAGTACCGAGGACAATCCTGAGAAAGGTTGGGAAGCGGTGCCCGTGGCTGGTAGCGCTACAATCATTACCAATGATTTCCGACGGGCTACAGCCGTGGTTGATGTAACACTGCCCGACAATCCTGGCCAGACAGAAATGTACTACACGGTCTGGAAAGACGGTGTTGATGTGACGGCTGACCCACGTAGTGGTTTCCTCGGACAACAGAATTATGTTGGTCGCCTGCCCCAACTGGCAGCACCTTACCGCCTCTGTGGACTCAGTTGTCATGCCATTCACGGTGAATTCGACGGTGGGCGTGCCGGCAAGTTCCAGGAAAACTGGATTCACGATCAACCTGCCGTCAACGCTTACAAACACCTTGATGAATACGATTTCCAAGTCATGGTTTGGGAAGATGACATCTGGTACTTGGAACTCCTGCTCTACACCACCAGTGTCGATGACGCTTACCTGCAAATCATGACTGCCATTGGCGGACCTACGTCACGCTGGCAGATGATGAGACACTGGAACACCCTCAATCCGGGCGATCATGATTATGGCATGGATGACGTTAAAGGTCCTGAACAACTTGCGCTGCGACGCCGCAACGACTTGGGACAAGACCAGGAATACATGCAGCGTAATTTCCAGATCGTGCAGCATTTGATTAGTGGTGACGAAAAACCTTCGCCTACTGAAAATCCCAAGCGCTGGTCGGAATGGAACATGCCTAATGGTGACTTTACCCTGGCCTTGGTCGACGCTCGCTTGTGGCGCAGCAGCCAGGATACGCATATCTGGGCCACCGAGGGATGGGGAGACAAAGAAAATATTTATGACCGCACCGATCCCACCCGCAGCCTGCTCGGTGAAGAACAGTTTGCCTGGTTACAGGACCTGATTACGACTAGTGCTTCTCCGTTAGTCCTGATCACCGGTATCAACGGCATGCACACGATTTGGGAACCATCCCCCATGATTCAACGCAACCGCGTCGTCGCAGATTACGCCGGCTGGGTCAAAGCGGGTTGTGATCGAGTTCTAGAACTGCTTGGCGGTCGCGACGGTGTTTTTTCAGTCTATGGCGACGTCCATAACGGCTGCATTATGAAAAACCTTGAACATAATCTTTATGAATGCTCTTTTGGTCCTATTGGACGAACTGGAGGTCGACAGCTGAAACCTGAGTTTGGTCCTAAAATGAAAGATTATGATGGTCGCCCGCTGGAAATCACAGCGCTATACCACAAGCAATTCGAATCTCCAGCCAAGAAGCCACGTACTGGACCCCAGTACTGGAACTTCCTCGAAATGCACTTGGATCCCCGCGACAACGGAAACGTGCAGTTCAAGATTCGCAACCTGATTGACGCTCCCAAGGATCAACCTCGGGGTGGGGGTAGTGCCAAGATTCCCTTGCAATCAACCGGCCGTCCGATTACTTCCCAATTACCCGAGATCAAAACCCTACCCAATGCCGAAGTCCGCTTTGCAACCATCCAGGGACGACCGATTCGCGGAACTCGCAGTACCGTCAACGGTACCATCTCACTGAAAGGACTGGTTGATGTTGAACCAGCAACGAAGGTGTTGATGACTGCAATTGGCGATAGCAAGGTCGATGCACAGGTCCTGACTACGTTACCGATCGCCGAGGGTTAAACAACCGGTCGCACGGTTTAGGAACCGGTTTTCCAGTAGCCGCCGCGCTGATGATCGAATTGGGCTTCGCTACCCAGTTGCTGATCATCAAACTCCCCTTCGCAGTAAGCAAGATGACCCCTGACCCAAGTGCGAACCGGCCAACCCGTCAGAGACTCACCATGCCAGGGACTCCAGCCAGACTTGGTCTGCTGGTCCTCGTTGCGAATCTCGGCTGTTTTTTCAAGATCTACTAAGACCAAGTCAGCGTCATAGCCCACTTCGATGCGCCCTTTGTTGACAATATCCCAAACCCGTGCCGGGGCATCACACATCCAATGAACTACTTGTTCCAAGCTGCAACGGCCCTGGTTCACCTGGTTCAGCAGCAGGGCTAATGAATTCTCTACCGCTGGCAAGCCAGATGGTGACTTCGGATACGGTTGCTGTTTTTCTTCCAGCGTATGTGGGGCATGATCTGTAGCAATCACTTGGATATCACCTGTCTGCAACGCGCTCCACAGTTGCTCATTATCCTCCGCTGTCTTAATCGATGGATTCATCTGGATTAATGTACCGAGTCGGTCGTAGTCATCTACGTTGAAAAACAAGTGATGCGGACACGCCTCTGCAGTGATCAGGTCGCGATGATCTCGCAACAAGCTGGTCTCCTGGCCCGTCGAGACATGCAACACATGAAAACGATGCTGGTGTCGAAATGCAAGGTCCAGGGCTCGCTTCGTAGCCACCATCGCTGCTTTGTGATCGCGAATCCGTGAATGATCCGCAACATCGGTCGTTGTAGCGTACTGCTGCCAGTTTGCCTGGATCGTTGATTCGTCTTCGCAGTGGGCTGTAATCGGCAAGGTGGTTTCTGCAAAAATTGCTTCCAAGTCATCTTGATGATCAACCAGTAAATTACCGGTGCTGGAACCGATAAAGATCTTGATGCCCGGTGTGCGATGTGCTTCCTTAAGCGCTGGCAGGTTGTCTGGCGTAGCACCAATGTAAAATCCATAATTCACCAGGCTGACTTCAGCGGCCCTGGCTAACTTCGCCTCCAATTGCACCTGATCAATGGTGTTGGGAATCGTATTGGGCATTTCCAGGAATGTTGTCACGCCCCCTTTTGCACAGGCTCGTGAAGCGTGATGCAAATCTTCCTTGTGGGTTAAACCGGGTTCACGGAAATGAACCTGGTCATCGACCACTCCTGGTAGCAGATGTAATCCCGTAGCATCGACTACTTCGTCCGCACTGACTTGAATCGCGGGATCAATGTCAGCAATCTGGGTACCATCGATAAGTACCGACACTGAGCTAGTACCCTGAGGAAGTACAACGGTGGCGTTGCGAATGAGCGTTTTCATGATGGCTAAAATTTCCGATACGTTTTAGATGACGATACCGAGTTTCTTAGCCCTTATTTTTAACGCTCTTTGGAAGTATGGAAATGGGTAGTTATTCGCTGCACCCTTTTTCCGTGACCACTGGAATACAGCTTTGACCATGTTAAGAGGTAATTTGTCCTGCTCCACCAGCGTGACGACCTTGGAAATAAAGGCAAAATCTGCTGGCAAACGTGCCTTCAACCCGTTTTCCAGTTGCTCCTTCAGATCGGCAACCTCGACAGCCAGTGGGTTCCCTTCTGAAATGGGCGCCAGCCCCACCTCATCAGCAGCCACAACTGCCTGCAAGTTAGAAAGGTTGTTAGCTCCCAGTACTACCACAAACAGGGTCGCCAGCTTCAAGGTCAGATTTTTCATTTTCACCCTGCCAAGGGAAAAGAACAAGCAATTGCAACACCAACGGGTGGCTGCTTGTACACAATTTTCCAGAGCTTAAGCAAGGCCAATCAGACAATAGCAACTATCTGACCAGGTCATCTGTGGAACCGGAAAGGACTATTTCCAGATGATCTTAGAAGCGATCTTGTAGCGCCAACACGGCCATGTCTTCTTCTTGCAACGCTTCCATGGCAGTCACGGCAGCTTCGGCAGCCTGGATCGTTGTAATACAGGGAACCCCGTATTGGACGGCCGCCGCTCGAATCCGACCTTCGTCAGTTCGGGCTCCCTTGCCATTGGGAGTATTCAGCGCCAGAGCTACTTTGCCGTCGATCAGGTAATCGATCAGATTCGGGTGTCCTTCGGCAATCTTTTTCACATGCGCGACAGGAATACTTTCCTCCTCCAGCGACTGGGCCGTACCTTCAGTGGCAATCAATTCATAGCCCATTTTTGCGAGTCTGCGGGCCAAGTCCTTGATAATCTCCTTATGCCGACCGGTCACGCTCAAGAATATCTTACCTTCCCCTTTTTCAGGCAAGACTACCCCAGCCGCCAGTTGACTCTTGGCGAACGCCAGGGAAAAGCGTTCGCTAATTCCCATTACTTCTCCGGTACTTCGCATTTCCGGACCAAGCACAATGTCGACACCCGCAAACTTGCGGAAGGGGAATACACTTTCTTTGATCGAAACATGCTTGGGGATTGGTGTACTGGTAAATTCGAGGTCGGCCAATTTTTCACCTACCATTACCTTGGCCGCAATCTTGGCAATCGGTACACCGGTTGCTTTCGCGACAAAGGGAATCGTACGTGATGCCCGCGGATTGACTTCCAGTACATAAACATTGTGTTTGCCATCCTCTTTCTTGACAGCAAACTGGACGTTCATCAAACCAACGACGTTGAGCTTGCGGGCCATCGCTTCGGTCGCCTCCACGATTTCCTGGACCACTGGTCCCGGCAAGCTATACGGTGGAATCGCACAGGCAGAATCCCCTGAATGAACCCCTGCTTCTTCGATATGTTCCATCACTCCGGCAATGACCACATCCGTACCATCAGCAATTGCATCGACATCAACCTCGGTAGCATCTTCCAAGAAGCGATCGATGAGGACTGGTTGGCCCTGGGCAACCACAAAGGCAGCGGCGACGAACTGTTCAAACTGGCTCTGGTCGTAACAGATTTCCATCGCCCGGCCGCCAAGTACAAAGCTGGGTCTTACCAGTGCCGGAAAGCCAACTTTAGCCCCTTCTGCCCGGGCTTCCGTCATGTTCCGAGCAATACTATTGGCAGGTTGCTGGAGACCAACCTCGTGAAGCATTTTCTGGAATTTCTCCCGATCTTCTGCTTCTTCAATCGTATCAACGCTGGTTCCAACAATCGGTACTCCGGCATCCTCCAGCGCTCGAGCCAGGTTCAAAGGCGTCTGGCCTCCGAATTGAACAATGACTCCATCTGGCTGCACTGCATCGCAGATATTCAACACATCTTCGGTGGTCAGCGGCTCAAAGAAGAGGAGGTCGCTTGTATCGTAATCGGTACTAACGGTTTCCGGGTTCGAGTTGACCATGATCGATTCGATGCCCAGTTCCCGCAAGGCAAAACTTGCATGGCAACAGCAATAATCAAATTCAATTCCCTGGCCAATCCGATTCGGTCCACCCCCGAGAATGATGATTCGTTTTTTGCCTGGTGTTTTCTCCGGCGTCTCATCTTCTTCTTCGTAGGTGGAATAGAAATAAGGAGTGTAGGCTTCGAATTCTGCAGCACACGTGTCCACTGCCTTAAACGTGACCACGATCCCTCGGCTCTTACGCCAATCGCGAATCTCCTGTTCGTTGCTCCCCAGCAATGTTGCCAGCTGGCGATCAGAAAAACCGCACTGCTTCGCCCTTCGCAACATCGTATCGTCGACTTGGTCAATCGAACCAAGATCGATGAGCTCCTGTTCGATCTCCACCAGCTCCTTGAATTGATCCAGGAACCAGGGATCGATTTTAGTCAATTCGAAAATCTCTTCCGTCGTCATGCCGCTTTTCAACGCATAACGCAAATACCATTGGCGCTGGTCGCCAGGTGTGGCCAGTTTCGCTCGAATTTTTTCCTGGTCTGGTTCTTCTTCGCTGCCCCAAAGATCCTTGGAGTCACAGCCAAACCCAAAACTTCCGACCTCCAAACCTCGTAACGCTTTTTGAAATGATTCCTTAAAGGTGCGACCAATCGCCATCGTCTCACCCACGCTTTTCATTTGGGTGGTCAGCCTGGCATCAGCATCTGGGAATTTCTCAAAGGCAAAACGAGGAATCTTCGTCACGACGTAATCAATCGTCGGTTCAAAGCAAGCCACCGTTTCGCGGGTAATATCGTTGGGAATTTCGTGTAAACGATATCCAACGGCAAGTTTGGCAGCGATTTTAGCGATCGGAAAACCAGTCGCTTTACTCGCCAGTGCACTGGAACGACTCACTCGAGGATTCATCTCGATGACAATCATGCGACCCGTTTCCGGGTCAATCGCAAACTGAATATTAGACCCGCCGGTTTCAACACCAATCTCGCGGATCACTGCCAGGCTGGCATCACGCATCCGCTGGTATTCCTTGTCTGTCAGCGTTTGCGCTGGAGCGACCGTAATCGAGTCACCCGTATGCACACCCATCGGATCAATATTTTCAATCGAGCAGATGATAACGACGTTGTCGTCCTCGTCGCGCATCACCTCCATTTCATATTCTTTCCACCCGATAATCGATTCTTCCAGCAACACTTCGGTTACCGGCGATTGATCAAGTCCCTGCCGGACAAGCGTATCAAACTCTTCCCGGTTGTAGGCAATTGCAGATCCGCTGCCACCCATCGTGAAACTTGGTCGCACAACAATCGGCAACGGAATCTCCTGCATGACGTCGCGGGCTTCCTCGATCGTATGAACAATATGTCCATGACAGACTTCCAAACCGATGTCAGCCATCGCATCTCGGAATTGATCCCGTTCTTCCGCTTTGGCAATCACATCTGCCCGTGCACCGATCATTTCACAGTTATATTTTTCCAAGACTCCATGCTTCGACAAATCCATGCCGATATTCAAGCCAGTCTGGCCTCCCAACGTGGGCAACAATGCGTCAGGGCGTTCCTGCTCAATCACCTTAGCAATGAGCTGCCAGGTGAGAGGTTCAATGTAGGTTCGATCCGCTGAACTCGGATCTGTCATAATCGTGGCTGGATTCGAATTAACCAGCACCACTTCATAACCTTCTTCGCGTAACGCTTTGCAGGCCTGGGTACCGGAATAGTCAAATTCACAGGCCTGGCCGATCACGATCGGTCCTGAGCCAATCAACAATATTTTCTTGATATCTTCTCGCTTTGGCACGCTGCTGGCCTTCCATTTCTCAGCTGAGTTTACCGTTGTTCGCTGCGGTAAACGGTGCTTGGAACCCAAAAGCCACCCTAGCTTTTGGAATCAACCCGTTTTGTGGGTATAAAATCTCTCGAATTTAGCCCAAGGCATGGTTTCTTGACAAGGACCCTTCTAGAGATTCGTGAGCCCTCTTTTTCGCCATAATTGTCACGACTTGTCAGGGTCTAAAGAACCTGATCGTTATAGAAGCGCTAATCCCCAAAGCTGTTGCCCAGAAAAGTGCCGTCGTAGGTGCTTAAACAGTAAGCAGGTCGTTGATCAGCGAGTTGACAGTTTTGCGTAACGTGTTTAGTATAAATGTCTTCCCCCTGTTCTTTAGTGCTCGGCAATGTGAGGTGATACGAGGCAATTTTGTCCAGTCCATCGCGCTCAGGAGTCTTTGCCAAGGCGACGGATTGCCGCGTTGACAAGTTCACCGAAAGCGTCAGCTTCGATCAGAGGCTGTACGCGCACGATATCACTGCTTCTCAAGCGCATGCTCGAATGCTGCTAAGTGTTGGTCTCATCGAGGCTAACGAATGCCAACAGATTGTTGAAACGCTCGACGAGATTGGCCAAGAGATTGCAGCTGGATCTTTTCCGCTTTCCCACGAGTTGGAAGACATCCACATGCACATTGAACAAGCATTAATTGATCGTCTTGGTGATGTGGGGCGCAAACTACATACCGGTCGAAGTCGTAATGACCAGGTAAATACCGATTTCCGATTGTGGATTCGAGACGCCATTGACGAAACTGACCGGTTGCTTCGTAACCTGCAACAGTCTTTTCTGAGTCGTTGTCAGCAAGACGAAGGGATCATCTTACCCGGTTACACTCATCTACGGCGGGCCCAGCCTGTCTTGGCTGCTCATTACTGGCTGGCTTACTGTGAAAAAATCCAGCGCGACCGAAATCGCCTGGCAGATTGCCGCAAGCGCGTTAACGTTTGCGGCCTAGGAGCTGCGGCACTTGCTGGTACCAGCTTGCCGATTGATCGAGATCAGGTTGCCGAAGAACTTGGTTTTGAAGCAGTGGCAGCCAATAGCCTGGACGTCTCAAGCGATCGAGACTTTGTTGTTGAAACTGCGTTTGTTTTGACATTGATCTCCGAACATCTCAGTACTTGGGCAGAAGAATGGATTATCTGGTCGACTGTTGAATTTGATTTTCTTGAGTTACCGCAGGAGTTTTGCACCGGCTCATCAATCATGCCGCAAAAAATCAATCCAGATGTATTGGAGTTAATTCGTGGCAAGACGGCTCGCGTGATCGGTAATTTGCAAACGCTGTTGGTACTGATCAAGGGATTGCCATTGGCTTACAACCGCGATCTGCAAGAAGACAAACCTGCCCTATTCGACTCCTTTGATACAGTACAAGCCTGCCTGGAGTTAGCTGCCCCTCTTGTTGAAGAGACTCAACTAAAGCGGCGAGCAATTGAAAGTCAGCTTCACCTGGGCCACTTAGATGCTACGAACTTGATGGAATACCTGATTCAACAGGGGGTTCCGCAGCGAACAGCTCACCATATTACAGGGCAATTCGTAAGGATCGCCCTGGACGAAGGGGTATCACTGGCTGAATTACCTCTCGAGAAAATGCAAACCTGCTACTCCGAAATTGACGATTCTATTTATAAGGTTCTCGGTGCTGAAAATGCCGTCCAATCATTTGGCAGCTACGGATCGACAGCACCCGATCAGGTCAACGAGCAGTTGACTCGCTGGCAAGCGCGGCTTGCTGAAGAATAATCGTCCAATCAACTGGGTACATTAAGATGCTGACAACACATTCCATTACGTTTCGAGGCCTAGCCAGCAACCGCATCGTCCTGTTGGCACTGATGACACTGGTCGCGACAGGAGCCTGTCTCAAGGCTCAAGATGGAAATCCCTTTGGACAACCACCGGCCGCGAAACCGGCACCCGCTCCAAATGCGCAAACACCTGCTCCCGCCCCTGGTGTTTTGCCAAAGCCGGAACCCCTGGTCGTACGGCTGGTTCGAGAATCCAACCCTGCTACGCCCATCGAACTAACGCGCGCTGTGCAACTGATGATCCAAACGAGTCAATTGAAAGAGGCCAAGCGATATTTACAACAACTCGCCAGTCTCAAGATGACCGATCAAGAAAAAGCTGAACTACAGCGCGAGTACGGAACCGGTCTCTTGCTACAGCTCGCCCGGGAAGCTGATTTACAGCCCGAGGGATCCCAAGTCGCTGAAGCGGTTGCCGATGCTGCATACCAGGCAGCCCAAGATCCAAATCGCATCGCCAGCTTGATTGCCAAGTTGAGTGACCCGTCGGTGGAAGTACGGTTAACCGCCATGGAAGACTTGAGGCCCAGTGGAACTGCAGCCGTCATCGCCCTGGCAAACCTCCTTGGCGACAAACAACGGGCGGAGGAGTATCCCACGATTCGTGCAGCTTTGTTGAAGTTTCGCTCCATTGCCCATGAACCTTTGATCGGCTATCTCGACACAGCAAACACGAACGTCGAACAACAAAAAGAAATCATTGACATACTTGGGCAATTGGGCCATCCGCGCAGCACCCTTTACCTGGTACGCCTGGCCGTACTGGGAGAACCTGGCTCGTTGCTCCGTACTGCAGCTCAACGTGCCTTGGAACGAACCGCTGGAGCTGTACCAAATCGGAAAGAAGCAGAAGTTTATTTACAGCGCATGTTACGTGAATTTCGCCAGGGAACGGTTCCAGTCCCAGCAGATGCTGACAACCGTATTACCCTGTGGCAATGGAATACGAAAGCAAAAACAAGCATTCCAAACCAATATCCAGCGGACTTAGCCGCCGTAGTGCTATCGGCTCAGACGGCCGCTAACTTGTATTCCTTAGATCAACAGAATCAGCAATATCGGTTCTGGTACTTGTCCCATATTCTCGCTTCCAGTAAGCGACTTGGTGGTTTAAGCAAGCCTCTTTCCAGGCAGGCTGGTGGTGCTGCTGAAATTGCCAGCAAGGCTGGCCCTGAAGTCATTCACAATGTTTTCCAGCAAGCTCTAGAAACGGATCACATTGCGGCTGCAATCGCAGCCGCCGAAGTCCTCGCAACCATTGGTTCACCCACCTTGCTGGAAGGTCACGGCAGCGATCCCGCTCCTTTAATTCAAGCGCTTCTTCACGCCAATCGGCGATTGCGTTTTACGGCCCTCGAAACCATTTTGGCCCTCGATCCTCAGAAACCTTATCCAGGTAGCAATCAGGTGAGTGATGCCATTGGGTACTTTGCTGGCAGCCGCGGCCGCCGGACTGCATTTGTTGCACATCCATTACCAGCGCGCGGTCAGTTTATCACAGGCTTGTTGAATCAAGCGGGTTACCATGCTGAAAAAGTGCACCAGGGCAAGTCACTGATCGACCTGGTTCGCAAACAGACCGATTGCGATCTCGTCCTGATTAGCAATACCATTTCCAATCCAACGATCGGGGAAATTATCCAACGTTTTCGTGACGATCCTCGCACAGCATCGATTTCCATTGGTATCCTGGCAAACCCGGAAAACCTTGAACGAGTTAAGATGCTCGCAACCATGGATCCACTCACTGATGTCGTAGGTCGACCGAATACGGTGGAAAACCTGGCTTTCTACCTTGCTCGCCTGGAGCATCTCGGTTCCGTTCATCATGTAGGAGCCGAAGAGAGGATCGCCCAAGCTCGTACCGTGATGCAACGGACAGCAAAACTGCTGGAACAAACAGATCAATACAGTTTTTACGATCTTTATCGCCAAGAGCCTGCGTTTATTAGCGCTGTTTCTGTGCCCAGCCTCACGCGCTATGCCTCTCCAATACTGGGATCCTTTGCAACCGCTACTTCGCAAAAAGCATTGGTGAATACTGCCAGTCGCAATAGCTTGGACCTGGTTTCACGACAAGCAGCTGCACAGGCCTTTGGTCTGGCAGTTCAAAAACGACAACTGCTGCTAACCCAAAAAGAAATTCTCCGTCAATACGATCGCTACAACGCCAGTGAAACACTCGATAAGCAAACACAACAAGTGCTGGGTGGAATCCTGGACAGTATCGAACGACGGGCTTTACTCGAAAGCAAAACAAGCAATGCCAAGGAAGGTAACTGATGCATGTACTCATTCGAACCACTAACAAGTAACTTCCTTCCATTCTAAGGCTTTCGAGCCCAGCGCTATCGTATTATGTCCGACCTGGTACCTCGCCATCTGAAGGAAACGGGACCGCCGATTCCAGGCATCATTGGGTCAAGCGCTGCAATGGAAAATGTCTATCAGCTGACTCGCAAGGTAGCCTCAAGCAATGCTTCGGTTTTACTGCTGGGAGAAACAGGTACCGGGAAAGAATTGATTGCTACTGCGATCCATAGTCTTAGTGCTCGTGGAAGCGGCCCGTTTGTCAAAGTCAATTGCGGTGCTCTGAGCGATAGCCTCCTGGAAAGTGAATTATTTGGGCATGTGAGAGGATCGTTTACCGGAGCTATTGCCAACCGCACAGGCCGTTTTGAGGCTGCGCACACGGGAACGATTTTTCTTGATGAAATCAATTCCACGA
>MDTE01079891.1_pt1 | contig 13285 bp, 8 predicted proteins | sample 811231 | NCBI WGS metagenome assembly MDTE01 (sample SAMN05326651, study PRJNA326480) | marine metagenome | isolation source: seawater | place: Indian Ocean: Red Sea | collected 2010
AAGATTAACATTTCCAGCTGCAGGAGGTAATTGTAGCATTGCTAGTCAATCTACACTTGGTAAAAAAGGTAATGAAGCTAATATCGGTGCAGCAGGAGGATTAGCATTTAACCAAGTCTATATAACTACCACTCCCACATCTCTAGAGGCAATTGGTGATAGAGTATTAATTACACATGGTGCTTACGTAGATGAGTTCAGTGGAAATAGAATATTAGGAGGACAAAGAGATACCGCTTGGCAAAATCAAGTAGGTGGTGGCCGAATGTCAAGATGGGATGGAGCTAAGAAAGCCTTAGCATCAGTTTTATCAGACAGTACTTTAACTGCTGGAGCTAATTTTGGATTTGGTTGGTGGAGTGCAGGAGAAAATAATAGAGATGGAGGGTATTGTGATAAGAATGGTAAATATTGCAGCTATTGGAATGGGTGGAATGCTGGAAAAAATTGGCACCAAGACTGTGGCAATAATTATATGAATGCTTGTCTTCGTGTTCCAATCGGCACCGAGGGCGCTTCTCAAGCTATAAACTTACTTAATACAATTCCTGTTCGATGGGGTACAGACAGTCATGCTTGGTCTCATGTTGCACATGGATACTTTAGTGCAGATGCACCTAATGGAACTGAAAAAATGTTCGATCCAAATTCAACCTGTCAATTAAATTACATAATTGTAGTGAGCGATGGATTGATGCGAAACCATGGGATACCAGAAATAAGTACCAACCCTAGAAAAAGAGGTAATACCCAAGAAAAAGTAATAGAATTAAGAGGGATGGGTGTTAAAACTTTAATGGTTGCCTATGGTGATGGTATTGCGGACAAAGGTATGAATGTTTTTGACTACCTGGCGATGAGAGGATCATGTGATGCAACTACTTTGGATGAGGCTGCAGATAGAAGAGATTGTGATCCAACTATTGTAGCTAGGACCCCGACTGAATTAAAAACAAGATTAGCTGCAAAGATAAGGCAGATTCTTGCTGAAAAATTATCGTTCACGGCGCCATCAATTACTGCAAGCATTCAAGAAGGGGGTTCTTTATATCAAGCACAATTTAAATATGAGCAATACGGAGAATGGCGTGGAACAATTAAAAGAAGAGAAATAACAGGTAGTGGAGAAGTTTTTATAGAGCATGAGAATAACTGGGATGCTGGTGATGAAATACTCAAACAAACAAAAAATGGAGAAAGAAATTTCTGGACTGCACTTCCTGTGCCGGAAGAATCAGATGATGATACTGATGAACAGAAAGAAGCCCGTAAGTCATTAAATTACATAGGAAATTGGAATAACTTTAGTACTACTGAGGATAATCTATTTTCAATAGATGCTTTATTTGACCAATTAGGTTTTTCATTAACTGATTATCATAATTCTACTTCTGAATGTTCTGTAGACAATGGAAGAGTCACTGCAGATGTTGGAGAAGATGGAACAGCAGATGAATTAACAGGGTTAATAAATTTCGTTAGAGGTGAAGACTACTTCGATTACAATGGAAATTGTATCATTGATGAAGTAAGAGAGCATGTTCTTGGTGATATTTATCATTCTCAATTGATTGAAATAGGACCACCTGATGCTAATGTAGATTTTAATAATAGTAATGAAGAGGCGTATTATCGTTCAATAAATAATTATCATGCTTTTCAAACTGAACAAAGTAATCGAAAAAGTATTATATACGCAGGTTCTAATAGTGGAATTCTACATGCGATAAATGCAAAAACAGGTCAAGAGGAGTGGGCTTTCGTGCCACCTTTTATCGCTGGTAAATTTCCAAACGTAATTAATCCTGATTTAGATGGCTCGGTAACATACTCAAATAAAGCAGCAGGGGGAACAAATGCAATTTTTGGTGTAGATGGTTCTCCAGTTGTTCATGATGTTTTTATAAAGGGGCTCAATCCTGATGGGACACTAGAACAATCTAAAAGTTGGCATACAATTTTATTTGTACCTTATGGTCGAGGTGGATCAGGTTTTTCAGTCCTAGATGTAACTAATCCACTCGTGAAAGATGGAATAGGACCTCTTCATATGTTTTCTGTTTACAACGATTTTGTGAACAACAAAGTTTATATTATGAATTACAATGGAGACATTATAGATGGTGGTTATGAATATGAACAAACCCAATTTAATTTATCAGACTCTAGAGAAGCAAAGAAAGCTGATCGTAATTACGATGATGCTGCAAATGCTGATAATGAAGGTATGCCTAATGAAGTTTATACCAACAGATCTAGTATAGATGAATGTAAAAACGATAGTAACTTTACCGGTACGAATAAATTTATGGATGTGGGTGATACCTCTTGCTATTCCGGTAAAACTTTTCATTTTGATAATGCGCTAGGTGCTGACGGTACAACTTTTTCCAAAAATATATTTCAAGTTTTCAAAACTGATGGAGGTATTAGAACAAAACTTGAAATCACCTCAGCAAAGATGGTTGGTGGATATTTACGAGTTGAATTTGATACTGATTATACCTACAATACAGGTAGAACTTCTGATGCAGGTTCAGTAGAAGGTGATTCAGATAGTATTTATGTCTCAACTACTTGTGATAACACTACAGGTATACCTGCGGAATATGATTATAGTAAGTTAGGTGAAACTTGGTCAACACCAAGAATAGTTAGACTGCCTGATCCAGATAATTCATCACTTTCAACTACTACTGATAAGGCAGCTGTTATGAGTGATAAATATGTTGCTATAATGGGAGCTGGAATGTCTAGTAATTATTTATGTGCGGGTTCTGCTCTCTATTTAGTTGATTTAAGTGATATAGAAGAGCCAGGAAAACTTTTTGGGTATAAACAAAATAATGGGCCTATTTTAATTGCAGATACAGAAATTATTGATGTGGGACAAGACGGTACTGAAGATTTTAGAGGAAGTGATATTACAAATGCAGTTCCAACGAACCCTGTTGTTATTACTCCAGATACGGCGTTTGGCATACCTTGGAGAGGAGCATTAGTATATATTAATGACAGAGAGGGAAAAATAACCAAGATAAATTTAACTAATATGGATGCAGGACCTGATGTTGATATGTTTGATCAAACTACATTATACACATTAAATGCTAACACAGATAATAAAAGATACACCTTTTTCTCAATGGATGCAGGAATAGGAGTTACAACTAAAGACCTCTGGTTGTTTGGTGGAACAGGAAACTTTAATGCACTAGGAGAACGTCATAATCTCATGGATAATATTATGTACGGTGTCAGAGACGTTCATTATCCTAGCTTTGAACATTTGAATGGCGTTCATATTCCATTGCCAGATGAAGGGGGTGACTTTATGGGTATTGCTTTGGAAGGTGCTTATAATGCTAGATCAATTGATGACACGAGAGTTTGCGTAGACGCTACAGGTAACACAGTTAAAATTACTTCAGGAACCAATAGTAATTGTCCAAAAACTGAAGATGCATGGAAAGTTCGTCTTGACTCTGCAGCAGATGCTAATAAATCCGATCATACTTTCAGAAAGACATCTGCGCCTCCAACATTATTTAAAGGACAGGTTTATTATCCAATCTATGAACCACCACCGGGAGAAAATAGATGTAGCATTGGAAATGCATATATATGTGTTACTGATGACGAGTGTGGCACTAATAATACATACAAATTAATTAAAGGTGCTAGCCCGCAAGAAAATGATGCGTCATGTCATTTTGTAAGACAAGGTGTTCTTTCTGAGCTAGTAATATTTGGTGATAAACTTTTTGCAAACGTAGCAGGACCTAGTGAAGATGAGGATACATTGTACTCAATATTAGCAGCTCCAGGAGAGGTGGTTGGTAATTCAAGTGGCTGGAGAGAGTCAGGATTTTAAAAAATAATATTTTTTAATTACTCTTGATACACTTCAAACAAGTCAATCTATAAATGTGATCCAAGCAAATATAAATCATAAAATTAAATTTTAAATATTTTAAAATAAAAATAAATAATCCAAGCAAACATTGTAATTAAAGTTGAAAAAATTATTGCGAGTCCAACAATTGTGTCTTGATTTACTTTCTTACGCCATTTGCTAGGAAAAAATTGTAATGAAAAAGAATAAACAAGTATAAAAATATTTAAAGCACTTACAATAATGTTAAAAAATAAAAATTTTTCCATTAGTTAAATAATTTTATTATTTTTTCAAAAAAAATTAAATAAAAAACACATCCTAAAATAATATAAGGTCCAAATGGAATTTTTGTTTCAAAATTTTTTGTTTTATTAACCAGGCTTGGTATATTTATAATTAAAGCTGTTAAAGATGAAAAGAATAAAATAAACGGAAGACAAATCCAACCAAACCAAAAACCTAAGGCTGATAAAAGTTTTGCATCACCTAAACCCATTCCTTCAATATTTTTTAATTTTTTATATAAAATAATTATTAACCAAATGATTGTGTATCCAGCGACTCCTCCAATCAATGAATTCAAATAGTCAGGAAAAATAAAATAATTTTGATTTGGGATAAAGGTTTTTCCAAAACCTAAAACCATTAAGGGATAAGTTAATTCATTTGGTATAATAAAATGTTTTAAATCTATAAAATATATTATTAAAAAAAAAATACTTAATGTTATTAAAAGTAAAGTTTCTATAGAAATACCAAAAAAATAAAAAATTATTAAAAAATTTAAGCCTGAGATAAGTTCAACTAAAAAATATTTGAATTCAATCTTAGTAGAGCAGCTTCGACATTTTGCCGTTAAGATGATATAAGAGACTAATGGGATGTTGTCATACCAGTTGATTTTTTTTTTACAAGACAAACAAAATGAGCGACCTCTAATGACGCTTATATTTTGAGGCAATCTATATATGCAAACGTTACTAAAACTCCCCCATATACATCCTAGGATAAATGCTGTAATATAGAACACAACTTATAATTTAATGTGTGAAGATAACTCTATGAGACCGTTAATACAGTATTGTACAAACATAATTGCATCCGTGAGGTGCAAATAGAAATTTGGCGTATGAATAATGACTTCCATCAACTTCAAAACTATCAAAAATCTAATGAATATCAATTTATAAATAACATGTTCTTTGGCGCAAAAAAAACAGAAATTACTAAAGTAGAGGATACTAGTAGCAAAGATTTAGAGTTAATCACTAAAATGAATCAAGAATTTGCTAAGTCTCTAGATTTAAAAGAAACATTAAATAATTCATTAGAAGTTATTATTAAAAGAATAAATGCACAAGCTGCTAATATATTTTTAATTGATGATAAGAATCAATCTTTTCAATGTATAGCTTCCAAACATCAAGCATACCTAGAAGATTTTGAAATACCAATTACTCAAGGTGTAATGGGTAAAGCAGCTGTGATGAAAAAATGTATTAGAGTTGGTGATGTAAGAAAGGATGTAAGAGAAATTGCAGAATTTTATTTTGATTTAGATAATAAAACTAATTTTACAACTTACTCTGTTTTATGTTCTCCATTAATTGTATCGGATGAATGTATTGGAGTTATCCATTGTTTGAATAAAAAAACAAATAACAAACTTTTTGAAGAGAATGATAGAAAACTTTTAGAAACTTTGTCCGGTCCTGCTGCATTAGCAATAAGAAACGCAAAGATGGCAAAAGATTTGATTGATAAGAATAGAATGCAAAAAGAAATTGAAATTGTTGGTGAGATACAAAAAAATTTATTATCTCAAAACAAAAAAGATAAATTTCCTATTGCAGGAATAAATATTCCTGCAAAAGTTGTTTCAGGAGATTTTTATAATTTTTCAGAACTGTCTGAAGGAGTTTTTGGATTTGGAGTTGCTGACGTGTCAGGTAAAGGAATTAAATCTTCATTGTTAATGTCTAAGGCGTCAAGTCTTTATAGATGTTTAAGTAAATCAAATTATTCTGCTGCTGAACTTTTAGATATATTAAATACAGAAATATGTGAGACAACTTCAAGAGGAATGTTTGTTACAATGTTGATAGGAATTTATGATAGTAATAAAAAAGAATTAACTTTATCTAATGCAGGGCACGAACCTCCACTAATATATTCTAAAGACGGAAACTTTTCTAATTTTGAAGAAGCAGGACCTCCTTTAGGCATTGCACCTAAATTTAAATTTAAAGAAACAAAAATAAATTTTTCAAATAGCTCAATGTATATTTTTACGGATGGAATAACTGAAATAAAAGATTCAAAAGGAAACATGTTAGAGTCTGAAGGATTTAAAAATTATATAGAGAAGTATCAACAAATTCCTAATCATGAAAGATTAAATAAAATTATTGAAGATATAATTAAGTCTGGCAGAATACAGAAAGATGATTTGACTATTGTAGTTGTTGATAGTGACTAATTATTTTTTTTATGTTTGGAATAAGCAAAGTAATGATTTTTCTTGCTATTGTTATTACAACACTTCTATATTGGACAACTTCAAACGTTTGTAGATATAATTTTACAATTGAAAAGAAAACAAACCAGCTTAATATTATAGCTGCAGAAATAAGTCCATCAATTCCATTAACAGAAGTATATTATTTTAGAGAATTAAATTGTAATAACGTTGAGCTCGATTGGGACTACGAAAGAGTTTTGCAGAACTTAAACACTATCTCTGTTATGATTTATCAAGAATTAACTACAGATATAAGAGGAGTTCCTAATTAAGACTTATATTTAAATAAATTATTAAAAAAAATTTAAAAAAAATAATTTTTAATGAATTTTTTTAAAAAATTTAAATTTTTATAAAATTACACTTTAAAATTAAAAAAAATCACAAAAATTTTTAAATTTTTACTCAATCTGAGCGAGAAAACATTTTTTTTTGTAAAAATATATGTTTCATTTGCAAAAAAATGAAAAATATTTAATTTTTTTTTAAAAATAAATTATCTCTAACACAAAAATTAATAACTCTAACACAAAATTCAACCAATGATGTAAAAATTAGATTTTTGTTGATTTTATTGACTTTTTTAAATTTCCATTTATACAAAAAACTCTAACACAATAAAATTTTACTCTAACACAAAATAAATTTTTAAAATTGTGTTAGAGAAATTAAGATTTTACTGAATTTGATAAAAATATCTTAAAAACTAAAATTTCTAAAAAGTGTTGATTTTACTTGTTTTTTTAACAAAAACCCATTTTGAGCATTAAAATTTTTATTTTGTGTTAGACTTAATACTGCTTTTGTGTTAGAGATTCGCTAAATTGTGTTAGAGAAAAAAAAATTATGAGATGATATGAGCACGGATGATGATGATAAAAAAATTATAGATGAAGAAAGTTCTTCATCTAATAACGAGAATCAACCTTTAGTTGATAAAAATAATCAACCAGGAGGTGTAGATAATCAAAATAATGAAACTTCTCAAGAAGAAAATCAAGATAATCAAAGTTCTGACCAAGAAATTAAAAATAATGAGCAAAATTTAGAATTTAGTAAACCAGAAACTGAAAATAATATTCAAAATGATGATAATTCAGAAAGTTTAGAGACTTCAAATGAAAAAAAAGATGAAAATGGTGGATCAAGTCACCAAGTTATCCATAAAAAGGATGGTAGACTACATATATATGTAAGACAAGATAAGTATAAGGGTGAATTAAAATCAAAAAACTGGGTTGGAAGACTTTATATAGACGGAAAACAAAAAATATCATCCTCAGGTACAACAAACTTGGAGGATGCAATACCAATTTTGGAAAAATGGTTTGATGATGTTCATGCTGAAAGTGAAAAATTAAAAAAACAAAGTGAAGAAATACAAAATACACCAACACAAATTCAAACTGAAGAAGCTCCAGCTCAAGCTACAGTTGAAGAAAACATAAAACCATCTTTACCTGAAACTCCAGAAGTAAATCAGATTAATGAAAGTTCAACTCAGACACAAACACCTACAGCATCTTTAAATGAAAGTATTGAAACACCAAAAGACGAAGGGCCCAAAAGTAAATTATCAAATATTTTTGGAAAATTAAAAGAGATTAAATTAAAGAAGCCATCGTTTGCAAAAAATTTATCTAAACCATCTTTATCTTCTTTTAACAAAGGTAAAATCGGAGGATTTAAATCAAAATTTGAAAGTTTTTTTAAATCAAAATTAGGTAAATCCACAGTACAAGGTGAGGAAATTTTAGGTGTTCAACTTTATAATAATGAAATTAGATTAGTTCAAATTTCAAGTAATAAGGCTAACCAGTGGGTATTAGACAAACTTTATACTCATCCAGTTGATATCACTGATGATAGCACACCGATAGAAAATGCAGATAAATTTTCAGAAGAACTTACTTTAGCTATTCAAAAATCAAAGATTACTACTCCTAACGCAGCAATTGCGATACCGGTTACCAGTGCAATTATAAGAGTTGTTACAGCCCCTTTAATGAAAGATGAAGAATTACAAAAAGCAATTGAAACTAATTCATTGTGGGAAAATCTAGTTCAACTTACAGATAATTTAGAGGATTATTCTATTTTTCATCAAGTCATTAATAGAAATCAAAAAGATAATACTATGGATATATTATTTGTAGCTTCAAAATTAACAGATATAAATAGTTACACTTCAATAATCAAAAATGCTGGGTTAAATCCTGTGATTATTGATGTTAAATGTTTTGCGCTTAAATCTGCGGTAGATCAAGTAAATCAACTAACCAATAAGGCTGAAGATGCAAATTTAACTGCCGTTTTAGAATTTGGATTAGATGAGAATTATTTAATGATACTTTATGATAATAATCCAATTATTACCGACATATTTATTAGAGGACAGGATAGAAAAATTTTACAAGAGTCTCAAGATGCAGAAGAAAAAGAGGCTTTAGTAAGACGTTATGTAACACAAGTTAAACAAGCGATACAAGATTTCGAGACTAAATATGAAAAGAGAATAAGAAATATAAAAGTTGTTTCAGATATTGAAAATATAGATGAATATTTAGGAAGTTTTAGAAAATTTTTATTAAATGTTGGATTTAATACTCTTGATCCTACTGAAGGATTGAAAATTCCAAATCAATATCAACAATTTTTAGATCAAAAACAAAATAAATCTTATCTTACTACTGCAATTGGTTTGGCTTTTAGAAAATTAGATGTTTTTGGTTATTATAAATTTGTAACAGCAGTAAAAAACATCAATTTGCTACCTGACAGATCAAGTATGATGAAGCAAAAAAAGATGAAAGCAATTTCGAGTTTTGCTTTTAAAGGAGCGGTTGGGCTGGTTGCAGCAGTTTATCTTATCTTATTTGGATTATCTTTTTGGAACATATATATTTATAATAAAAAATTAATCGACTACGCTAAAGTAAAAGTTGAACATACCAAATCTGTTAAACAAAAGAAAGCAGTTAGGAAAGAATTAGGAGTTATGCAAACTTCTATAAGATTAAGTAATACTCTTAAATCTAATAAAGAATTGAGTTATCGAATATTAGCACAAGTAGCATCAAGTGTGCCTTCTAGAGTAAGATTTGATAAAGTTGATTTTAATGGATCAACCAGATTGACTATTCAAGGAGTGGCAGCAAGTGATCAAGACATTTTACAATTCATAGAAAATTTAGGAAAACAAAAATTAATTGAGCAAGCGTCTTTATCATCTATGAGACTTCCAAAAAGATCATCAGGTTCTGCTACCATGAAAGGTTTTAGAGTTTTTGTAAAAATTAAGAAAGGTAAGAAAGGTTAGTTATGGCAAATATTGATTTAAAAAATTTGAATGTTGAAGATATTAAAAATCAAATTTTAAAATTTGCTGATAAAAAAACATTAATAAGAATAGGCATTGGTTTAGGTGGAATAATATTCTTTCTAATAATCTACTATGCTGTCATTAACCCGATTGTAGAAAAAAAGAAAACTCAATTGAATGAAATGAATAAGAAAAAGCAAGAAATATCAAAAAATTTACAAGATATTAAATCGATGAAAGCGAAAATTAAAAAACTTAGACCTCAATATGAAAATTATTCAAGCTTGTTTCATACTAGGGCTGAGGTTGAGGGTCTTTACCAAACGCTTAGTGAATTCGCTGCTCAAAATGGTTTAGTAATAACTAGGATTGAAAAAAAGAAGATCAAAGAGGTAGGGAAGTCTGATGTGCTCAAAAAAAAAGGAAAAAAGAAAAAGAAAAAGAAGAAAAAAACACAATCTAAAAATCCAGCTAGTATAGCTTATTATAAAATCCCAGTAGAGTTTGAGATAGATGGTAGTTTTATTGGCTATATTAAGTTTAAAAGAGCCATCTCTTTATCTAATAAGATGTTAAATTTTGACAAAGAGTCCATAAGTGTTGTAAAAGGAAATACAACCGGTGCGATAAAAGCGAAAGGGAGATTAACTATAGTAGGTTTGCCTGATGAATTTTTTTAGAACTGTTTCATACGTAATAATTATTATTTTTTCAATGGGCTATGCCTTAGCAGATAGTCATGATACTGAACAAAATATAATTGAAAAAGCAAAAGAAATTAATCAAAAAATAAAAGAAAACCAAGCCAAATCGCAAGCAAACATTTCTTCCGAAATTAATGATGAGGAACCTTTGCCACTCAATGATCCGTTTGTAGGAGATAACTCTTTAACAGGAGGAACTCAAGTTTTGTCGAACAATGAAGAGGTTCAAAAAAATCAAGTTAGTTTATCAAAATTTAAGTTAGTAGGGGTAATGTCTTCAGATGATGATAAGGGCTTTGTTTCACTTGTTAATCAAGATGGTGAAGTAATGACTTTAGGTTTATTTGAAGAATTAAGTCCAGGTTTACAATTAGTTGGTATTAATAATAAAGAAGCAGTGTTTGAAAATAATGAAAGTTTATTAGTAATAAATTTTAAAAATCAAATCATAGAGAGGGCTAGATAAGTATGAGATCTAAAATTCAATTATTATCCTTATCTATTTTAGCACTCTTACTACTCACAGGTTGTGCTGAAAAGCTAGCAAATAAAAAATTTAAACACGATACTCCTTTAATCAAACAAGATGTAAAAAAACTTGGGAAAAAAGAACTTGAAAAAAGTGCTGAAATGGGACCCGTGCCTGTTGAAGGTGATGTAATAAAATTAGAAAAAAGAAAACAAATATCTTCAGTAAAAGAGAGAAATTATTTATTGATTTCAGAAGAGTATACAACTTTAAAACAAAATATTTCTTTTAAATTTCAAAATTTAGATTTTAAAGAAGCCATGGGTTTAATGGCTGAGGTAGGTGAAATAAATATTTTGGTTGGAGATGAAGTTGCAGGATCTATTAGCGCTGAATTAACAAATGTTCCTTGGGATAAAGCTTTTAATGCATTGTTAGATATGAAAAGTTATGCAGCAGACATTGATGTTGCAAATAATATAATAAGAGTTTCAACTCCCTCAAATTTAACTTCACAAGAAAGTTACAAGTCAGCAAGAGCTTCAGCAGTCAAAAAGAAAGTAGAGCTAGAGGATTCTGTTGAACCAATTCTTTCAGAAATATTTAAACTCTATTATATAACTCCTGCAGAGGCTAAAGCTACAATCACTGAACTTTTTACATCGACAGGTACAACTGGAAATTTTTCACCTATTCAGGTTACGGAAGAAAAAACAACTAGATCTATAATTGTTAGAGGAAAAGAAAAAGATTTAGATATTGTTGATAAAGTTATAAGAGAGATTGATAAAAGAACTAGACAAGTTTTAATCGAAGCATTTATTGTTGAGGCATCTTCAACTTTTGAACAAAATTTAGGTAATGCTTTAGGTGCCGCATATACTAGAAGAGGTACAAGAATTGGAGGAACACAAGGTGGAAGTTCAGTTGGTGCTCCACAAGGAGATGGAGCTTCTATATCAGATGGTACAGCAGCTTTTACTAATTCAGGTGGATCTGATAACATATTTAATTTTAGTACCAGCGGAACAAGTGGGATTGGAATATTAAGAAAAACTGGATCAGCAGTTCTCAAACTTCAATTAGATGCACTAGAGGAAGAAGGATTGAGTAAAACTATTTCAAATCCAAAATTATTTACTTTAGATAATCAAGTGGCAAGTATTACTCAAGGTGAACAAATTGCCATCTCTGGTGGAGAGGGTGCGGATCAATTAGTTGATGCAAATTTACAATTAATTGTTACCCCGAATATTATAGGTGATGGAAATGTAATGCTTGAAATTAAAGTTACTAATGACACTCCCAATATACAAGGAGCCCAAGTAGGAATTAATAAAATGGAAGTAAATACAAGACTTTTAGTTGCTGATGGGGATATTGTGGTGATTGGTGGTATTAAAAAGAACCAAGTTACCAATAATAGATTTGGTGTTCCTGGCACAAAAAATGTCCCTGTTGTAGGCAAACTATTTAAAGGTTCACAAAAGGGTGATACAATGAGTGAATTATTAGTGTTTATAGCACCAAGGATTTTATAATGCTTAAAATAAGTAGAGAGAGTGAAATTAATTTAGTTAATGTTCTTATTGATAATGATATTATTTCTGGAAAAGATTTAATCAATATCAAAAAGGTTAGCACTGAAAATAATAAATCACAAATCGATGCTATTTTTGAGTTAAAGTTAACTGATGAAAAAAGTATCATAGATCTCCTTGTTAAAGAGCAAAATTTAGAAATTGTTAATTTAAAAAAAGTTGAAATTACAGATGAAGTTAAATCAGTTCTTCCATCTAATTATATAAAAGTAAATTTTGTAGCACCATTTAAAGTGGATGGTAAAACTTTACATATAGCAATTCCAGATAGTTCAAAGCTTGGTTTAATGAGAAATCTAAAAGCGATAACAAAAAAAAATATTGAACTTCATGCTGCAACAATAACTGATATTTCTGAATACATTGAAAGAATATCAAGTGATGCTGGTGAGGTAACAATTGCATCTATCAGAGATGAAAATAGAAAAAAAATTAAAACATTTGAAAGTGATTTAGGTGAAGCTGGTGAGGTTTTAGAAAATGCACCTGAGGAAGATGTAGAGGCAATTGAAAATGAATCAGAGGTTATAAAGTTTAGTACTGCAGTTGTAGCTGAAGCTATTAAATTGGGTGTTAGTGATATCCATATTGAGCCATATAGATTTACTTCTAGAGTAAGATATAGATTAGATGGAATGCTCCAAGAACAAGAGCAATATAAACAATTCCTTCATGATAATTATGGTGCGGTTGTTACAAGATTTAAAATTATGGGAAAACTAGATATTGCAGAAAGACGACTGCCTCAAGATGGAGCAATTAATTTTAAA
>MDTE01093876.1_pt1 | contig 13285 bp, 12 predicted proteins | sample 811231 | NCBI WGS metagenome assembly MDTE01 (sample SAMN05326651, study PRJNA326480) | marine metagenome | isolation source: seawater | place: Indian Ocean: Red Sea | collected 2010
CCCCAATATAGAAAGCATAAAAGAAAACCAAAAATTGAAGACCAAAAAAACAAAATAAATCACCAAAGGATAAGCTAAACCAATACAGAGAAATACAAAAGCATAAACTAGCGTCATAGAATCATAAATATCATTAGAAAATAATAGAAACCGAATAAAAAGAAATGCTGCAGAAACAATTAAAAGCCTAGAGGTCAATTCCTCAAAATACAACATGATCTTTAATGGAAGAGTAAGAATACAGATAGCATCTTCTGCAGACGTATTATCCTTCGATATTTGAACATTAATACGTTCTGGATTGGCAATCGGAACGGTTGCAAGAAAATGGATAAGAGCTAATATCCACATACCGACCATCACGAATGGAAGTATATATTCTCCAAAACCTAAAAAAACATCCAGATTTCCAAATAGCAACACAGAAAGGAGAAAAAAGAAAAATCCTCCCAAAATATATGAAATTGAAAGTAACCTCATAATCGCATCATCGCTAAGACTTGTTTTATTGGCAGAAATTAAGTTTTTACATGCACCATGAAATTTCTCTCCCATATAATTGAAAATGAGAAGTATCGGCACAGCAAAAATAAGAGACAGTAAAAAGTATATAAATCCTAACTTAAGAGTATTAAGAAGGAACAAAACGATCGTAATTAAAATTAAAGGTGCGTAAATTTTGTTAAGGTGCAATAAAAGAAAATCACAAACTTTTCCACTTATTTTTTTTCCAATAAATTCTATTGCCTTATCAATGAAACCGTTTACCCCATCTAAAATTTTAACAAAGTTATCCATAAATTCCTCCAAAATTTAAAGATTTGTAATTGGCAATTTTAAAATAAAAAGATCTATTTTAGGGCAGAAAAAATGAAATAACTCATAAGAAAAATTGTTGTATTTATACTAAAACATTACCTACAGTAGCGCTGAATAGTCTCCGTTCCCAAATAATATCTATCACCATACTCGTCAATTTCATATACTTCTCTTTCGTAGGTGCAGATTCTTTTATAGGGATAATACGTTCTGGTATAGTGTCTATGGGGATGAGAAAGAAGATTCCCAAGAAGTATTCCACCCAAGAGACCAACTACAATTCCACTATTATGACGATGGTGGTGGTGTCTGTGCCATCTGTGAGCAAAAGCAGAACTAGTCACTAAAGAAATAGAAAGGAACAGTATTATGAGAACAAAAATTTTCTTCATTTCAAATACCTTTCATGGTTTAAGAGAAGAAAATTGGAGCGGGAAAGGAGATTCGAACTCCCGACCCTCACGTTGGCAACGTGATGCTCTACCACTGAGCTATTCCCGCACACAAAATACTAAACAATAGGAAACTACAAATTGAACCTTGAAGTCAAGCCCTTAAGTTTGAAATTTAATCATGCGAAACTGCAATAGCTTGAATTTCGACCATCATCTCAGGCCTTGCAAAACCACTTACGGTTATTAGAGCACTACCAGGGAAACCGTCCTGAAAATATTGTTTTCGTAACTCAGTAAGCTTATCACCGTTTCTCACATCTTTAATAAAAACAGTCATGGTTACGATATCGGCAAGTTTTCCACCTGCCAAAGCAAGATTTCTTTCTATTTGACGAAACGTAGCATGTACCTGCGCCTCAAAATCACCATCTAGATTATTCCCGTCTTCATCCTGCCACATTCCTACTCCTGCTAGCCAAATTTGTCTTCCGCCAGTCGTAACTACCGCCGGAGAAAATGACCTATTCTCTTGCCATGTACCTTTAAAATATTCCCTATTCATCTAATTTCCTTTCAAAGGTGAGATCAGTTAGATAAAACTCACTTTCAATCTTTAATTTTCAGGACAAACCAAAGTCCTAACAAAACAGCAAAGCTATAGAAAAAATAACTTGAATCCAATCCTACTTCGCTAGCAATTACTCCCCCTATCAGTGGAGAAATAAAATTTAATCCATGACAAGTATAAATAAAACCTACAGAAGAAGTTAAAACTTTCTCATCCGCAAAATCTGCTGTAGCAGTTAAAATTATGGGGCTCACATGACTTACAGCGCCTACTAAGACAAAAACAGTAATAAGTTCTGTTGGCGTTCTTGTGAAAGGCATTGCGAAAACTAATAAACCTGCGATGAAAAAAGGTACCATCAAAGAGTATCTTGCGCCTACTCTGTCATAAAGATACCCCATCAAGGGTTTTGTAATAGCCCCTAATATAAAATGTATCGAGATAGCAATGCCAATTAGATGTATTTCAATATTCTTAGAAGCTGCAAGTAAAGGAAAAAAACCGACTGTCCCTTTCGTACACATACCTCTTAACATATAAGCAATTGCAAGAATAACTACCTTCTTGTTTTGAATAACATCTCTTAAAATATCTTTAATCTTTCTTCTTTCTGTATCTCCTTTATCAATTTCATCTGAAAAACGAAGATAAATAAAATATAGAAAGACAATAGCTGGCAAAACACAAATAACCACAGCAATCCGCCATCCTAGAAATGCAGCGAAGAAGGTCAAAAGAATTGGCAGAATAGCCATTCCAACATTACCACCCAAACCATGAATAGATATGGCAAACGCACGATTTTCTATAAATCTTCTTGCCACCATCGATGTACCACAAGGGTGATAAACAGAATTTCCAACACCCACCAAAAAAGTGATCAGCAATAAGAAATAAAAATTGGGAACAATGCCTACCAATAGATACGAAATCGTTGCTAAGAGCATACCCCCTAAAAGAATTACTTTTCTTCTGCCTGAAATATCGGAATAGATTGAAAGTGGATATTGAAACAATAAAACTGAAAGGCTTAAGGAACTAAGTAACATTCCTGATTCCACTGGAGAGAGACTAAATTCAGCAACAATAAGAACTAGCACAGGAACCATTAGATTTGAGTATCCATCACTCATTCCATGAGCAGAACTCATTAATGCCAGATCAAAAGTGTCTCTAAATCTCCAATTTCTCAAAGCTTTTTTGCGTGCAATATTTTCTGTCAATTAAGTTCTTTCCAGGACGGAATAATGCTAAAACCATCTGCTTCTTTAATTGCTCGACAAATAGCTTGCCCTACAGCAAATTTGGCTGCTTCTCCTACTACATCTAGAGCTTCTTGAAAATTCCCTTTAGAAAGAGCAAAGACAACATCTCCATCTACGGTGGTGTAAGAGGGTCTTACCGAAAGAATTAAACCATGAGCGGCCATTTGAGAAAGTTTATGGGTTTCATTCTTATTCAAACTCACATTTGTTGTTATAGCTACCAAAGTTGTATTCTCAACCGTAGTCCCAAATCCTTCCGTAGGGCGACCATGCAATCTCAAGAATTCTTCTGTATCTACAAATACTTTGTTTTTCTGATCGGACAAAGGTGATGCGATTTTCAAGTTGCTTGCATAATCGTAGATCGAACCATATGCATTTACGACAGCAAGTGCACCAACAGTACCCCCAGATGGCAGAGGACAGCTTGCCGTACCTAATCCCCCTTTCATAGCTCCTTTTTTACCTAGAAGTTTTGCGACTGTAGCACCTGTACCTGCACCTACACTCCCTTGCGCTCCTTCCTCAAGAGAAGAATTGACACACGCATCGTATCCCATTTCAGATGATGGTCTTACTTTGCCATCTCCAAAATTCAGATCAAACAAAACACTAGATGCAACTGTTGGAACCGTATGACTCCCAGCTTTAAAACCTATTCCTTGTTCTTCCAGATACCTCATCACTCCATCAGATGAAGCTAATCCGTATGCACTGCCACCTGTAAATACAAGAGCATCAATATGTCCAACTAAATGTTCAGCACGAAGTGCATCGATACCTCGAGTAGCAGTTGCAGTTCCTCTCAATTCACAAGAACCTACAGTTCCTTGAGGACAAAGAATTACACTAACACCGGTATATGCGTTAAGATCAGAAGAATGTCCCAAACGAAATCCTTCCACATCTGTCACGCATCCAGAAAACACATTCTCTTTCAAACTAAACCCTTCTCTAAAGAGGTATTCTTTCTGGCAAAGAACCAGTCTGAAGATACCTATCTATGACTTGTCTATAATGATCTGATGGAACCGCTCCAACGATAAGCATTCTATCGTTAGCAACCACGGACGGAATTCCTGTTATCCCTCTATTAGTTGCATCTAAGAATTCTCTACTTGCTTTTTCTTCCAGACCATCTCCCTGCATATCATCGTGATATCTGTCCATATCCAGTCCACTTTTTTCCGCTATTTCATGTACTACTTTTTCATCAGAAATATTTCTGCTCTCTGAAAAAAATGCAGCCAAGAGATTCATATGAAAAGCATTCCAAACATCTGCCCCCTGGATACGTGCAGCAATTCCTGCTTTAGCAGACGGCATAGAACAATTTGGAAACGTTTCATCAGAGTCCCACAAACGAAAATCAGCTGATTCTTCTTGAGATGTAGCATTCGTCCAGCCATTGATCCTGTATTCATTAAAAACCGCAGTAGGATCTGGCTGAGGACGTAACATAAAAACCCTGTACTGCACATCAAGCTTCTCACCATACTCTTTTTTAAGATTGTTCAACCGAACGGCTGAATTGAAACACCAAGGTCACAAAAAGTCACTATATACTGTAAAAAACATTTTAGAATGATCCATCTTCATCTCCAGTTATTCATTTCAAATTAATTCCTTCGGAATTTTATTCAAATTTTCCACTCCATCTGAAGTTACAAGTAAGTCATCTTCAAAACGTATAGTAAACTTTTCATGTCGAACCCCAGGCTGAATGGAAACAACCATCCCCGCCTCTAACACAACATCAGGATGATGATTATCAGGAGGATCATGAAAAGGTCCTAATCCTAAACCGTGAAAAGAAAATCTCCAATGCGGGAAAGAATGACAATTACTACCATATCCCATACTCTCCATTTCTCGAATTGCAAAACTAGCAACTTCTTTATGTTGAATTCCAGGTTTAATAAAATTCATTAATTTTCCATGGACTTCATACAAATCATTAGCAATTTTCTTTTGCTCATCTGTAGCATTTCCTACTACCCACGTTCTTGTCATGTCAGAACTATACCCTTTATAGATACAACCCAAGTCAACCATGACTAAGTCATTCTCTTCTATTTTCTTCCACTCTGAGGCAAAAGCTCTATAATTTGCGGTCCTAATACCAGATTGGCACATAGTTTCCACTTCTCTGATAGCACCGCCTTTTCTCATCTCAATTTCTACTTCCCTCTGAACTTCTATCTCTGGAACCCCGGGTTTCGCAACCTCCATAGCAACTCGCATAGAGGATTCCCCTATTTCCACAGCCTTTCTTATTAAGGAAATTTCTTCAGGATCCTTAACAGATCTAGTCAAATTAAAAACATCAGAAGCATGGTGAAATTTTGCCTTGGGCAGGACATTTTTTAATTTTCTATAGGTACTGATAGTGCAGCATTCATCTTCAAGTCCAATATTTCCATTGTCTACTTTCTTTTCTCTAAGAACTTCTGCTAAATACTCCATTGCACCAAGAGTAGATTCTTTATCAAAAGCTCTCACATCCTCAAGCCAACTTCCCTCTTTAATTGCGTTGTAAACCAAAAAACCACAGAGAAAAATTGGTGGTGTGTTTTCATCTCTAAAAATAATCAAAGGGGATTCTGTGGATGAATCAAGACTTAAAGGATACCAAGGAAGATGATGATAAAATCCAGAAACATAATACTGATTTGGCCACAAATGGACTAGCATGCAATCGAGATTTCTCTTGTCCATTTGTTTTCTTAAACGACTAAGACGTGCATCAAAATCAAAATTCGTCTCAAAAATATTCTTCATTATCTCTACCCTGCTTTCTCTTGTTATTTGCAGTTAATAGAAATCATAAAAAAATTACTTACTCAACCTTGCCCAAAGATAATCCGAACGGAATTTCCCTTTGAGGGTAGAAAATCGAGTCGGGAGAGGTTCAAGTTGCACTCTTACATGCTTCCCAACAAAAGAGTCTGGAGCATCAGAAACTACTCTAACATAATTATCGGTCAATCCAGAAAGTAGTCCCTCTTTATTCTTTGACTCAAATAATACTTCTGCATCTGTTCCTATTTGCGAAGCTACGAATGCAGACCACTTTCTATCTCCAAGGATTCGAAGTTCATTTGCTCTTCTCTTCTTCTCCTTTGGATCTACGGCAAAATTAATAAGTGAGGAATCTGTACCTTCTCTTTCAGAATAAGGAAAAACGTGTAAATACGAGATAGGACTTTCTCTTACCCAATCCAGTGTCTTATTAAATGCAGCACGAGTTTCTTCTGGAAAACCAACAATAAAATCTCCTCCAAGACATGCACCCCGAATAGAAGAGGTAATCTCATTAAATCTTCTCGTGCATCTATCAATTTTATAATTACGTTTCATTGCACTTAGAACCAAATCATCTCCACTTTGAACAGGGATATGAAAATGTCTACAAAAATAGGGAGATTCGCTTCCTTCATTTCTTGAAAATGTATTTCTAGAAACTACTCTTACTAACTCTTTTGTAACTTCTCCTGGCTCGACTGAAGAAAAACGTATTCTCACAAGGTCTTCCACTTTCAAAAGAGCCTCAGAAAGCTTGCTCAAACTTAACCGTGGCCTAAAGTCTTTTCCGTATGCACCTAAATGAATTCCTGTAAGCACTATTTCTCTATGTCCATTAGACACAAACTGTCTTGCATTTTCTATACAGTCTTCCAAACTGAGAGACCGACTGGGACCTCTTGCAATTGTTGTCGCACAGAAGGAACAAGAAAAATCACACCCATCTTGAACCTTCATAAACGCTCTTGTTTGACTTTCGAAAGATGGAAAAGACGAATCCTCCGCATTCATCTCTCTTTGAATCTCGCCTACTCGAACCTCCGGAAAGGAACTCGTTTTGATTTCTTGTTTCAACTGATTTGGAAGATCTAATTTTTCACTATTCCCAAGTAGCATATCTACTTCCGGGATAGACATAGATTTAATATTTGCCTGTGGTGAACAACCAGCTATTATTACTGACGCCCCTTTTTTAGCCAATCTTCTCGCTCTTCTAGCTAATTTCTTAGTTTCCCTGTCTGCCTCTGATGTCACAGTACAAGAATTTACAACATATACATCTGCCTCTTCGTCAAAAGGAACCAAATCAAAACCAGCCTGGGAACATTTATGTCGCATTGCCTCCCCTTCAGCATGATTTAATTTACAACCAAGGCTAATGAGGGCAAGTCGTTTTCGTTTTATATTTTTAACTGAAGTGTGCAATCCATCTTTCCTAAATTTTTTCAGAAAAATTACTAAATTTACTAATATTTGACTTACTTTAAACGAAACTGCAAGTGTGTTACGACTTGACGTTCACAATTCCTGTTGATAGTGTTTGTTCGTCTGTTTCATATCATTAGAATTACAGCTCTTGATATAGGCTACTTCTTTAATTATAGCTTGGAATCAGGGTTTATTACACTACAAGGAGAAAACTGGCGATGAAGGGTTTTGATTTTGTAGCCCCAAAAACAATAAATGAAGTATTAAATACCGCAAAAAAATCAAAAAAAGTAAAGTTCATTGCTGGAGGTACAAACTTTCTTCCAGAATTGCGTCATCAACATGATGGTCCTGCGGATGTTGTTATCGATCTAATGAGAGTGAACGCCTTACGAGGAGTGAACGTTTCTAAAAAAACTACTAGTCTCGGTGCTCTTACAACTATTACCGACCTCATTGAAAACAAAGACCTGAAAAAGAATGCTCCAATTCTAGGAGCTATGGGGGCAAAATTTGCTGGTCCTGTTATTAGAAATAGAGCTACTGTAGCAGGAAACATTATTGATGGCGGACCTGCAGCAGACGCTATACCACCTCTTCTTGCACTAAGAGCAACAGTAACTTTAGCAGGTCCAAGGGGAAAAAGGACAGTAGCACTAGACAAGTTCTTACTAGATTACCGTAAAACAGATATTAAAAAGGGAGAGTTAATAACCCGTATTTCATTCCCGACACCTCCGAAAAATCATAAATGGGGATACTATAAATTAGCAAGAAGAAATGCGATGGCAATTACTGTCGTAGGAGTAGCCGTCTTGCTAGAAATAAGTGGCAAAACTATTAAAAAAGCATCAATTTCCTTAGGTTCCGTGAATGCGTGTCCTATTCGATGTTATGAAGCTGAGAAAATGCTGGAAGGTCAAAAAGCAGATGCAAAATTGATTCAAGAAGTTTCTGAATTGTGTAAGAAAGCAGCAACACCAATAGATGACATCAGAGCTTCTGCAAAATACAGGAAATTAATGTGCGAGGTGCTTCCAAGAAGACTTTTGTCACAAGCACTTAACATTCAAATGGAAAAATAAACTTTAGAAGCTGCGCAAAATAAATTGTTACAAGGAGAGCAAGAATGCCATCAACAGCAAAAAGAACAAAGTCCGCGTCATCTTCTAAAAAGAAGACAGCCAAGGCAACTCAGTTCAAACTCCCCAAAAAGTATCCTATTTCTTTCAACGTAAATGGGGAGAAAGTAGAAACAGAAACATATGCTCATACCAGCCTACTTTATTTGCTTAGAGATTTAGGATTTACAGAAGTAAAAAATGGGTGTGAGGCAGGAGACTGCGGTGCTTGCACCATTCTCTTTGATGACGTTGCCGCAAATGCATGTTGTATTTTAGGCGTGCAAGCAGATGGAAGGGATATCGAAACAGTAAAAGGGATAGGGACTATAGATAATCTCCATCCCATCCAAGAAAAATTCATAGAACATGGAGCAATTCAATGTGGCTTTTGTACTCCCGGCATGATTGTTTCTGCGAAAGAATTACTCGACAAAAATCCCAAACCTACCAGAGAAGAAATTAAAGCAGGAATTGCCGGCAATTTATGTCGCTGCACAGGATATGTAAAAATTATCGATGCAATTGAAGCTGCTTCCAAAATAAAACCATCCAAGAAGGGCAAATAGTTTTGACTACAAACTCAACAAAAGGAAACAAGAAGAAATCTAAGAAGAACTCGAATTTTTCTACTGTTCAATCTGTAGAGGATTCACTCAGAGACCTTGATTATATTGCTGACAAGACTTTATCCACCACTCTTTTTTTATCATCCCAGCTTCAAAAACCACTTTTTCTAGAGGGTGAAGCAGGTGTGGGGAAAACTGAGCTTGCAAAAGTACTCGCCTCTTCTCTAGACACAGAACTCATCCGTCTCCAGTGTTATGAAGGACTAGATTCAAATTCTGCTCTGTATGAATGGAATTATGCAAAGCAACTGCTTCATATTAAAATGGAAGAAGGTCAAGAAAATTCTTCATCAAAAAAAGTAGAAAGAGATATCTTCAGCCAAGATTATCTAATTGAGCGTCCACTCCTTAGAGCTTTAGTGCAATCCAAGGAAAAACCGGTTGTACTTCTTATTGACGAAATTGATAGGTCCGATGAAGAATTTGAAGCTTTTTTACTTGAGATACTCTCAGATTTTCAGATTACTATTCCTGAAATGGGAACAGTAAAAGCCGAAAATAAACCACTTGTTATTTTAACAAGTAATCGAACAAGAGAAATCCACGACGCTTTGAAGAGAAGGTGTTTATATCTTTGGGTAGATTACCCTTCTTTTGATAAAGAAGTAGAAATTATTTCCACAAAAGTTCCAGGCATTTCTTCTAGTTTAGCAGAACAAATCACTAGATTTATGGGACAGGCACGTCAAATGGATTTTTACAAAAGACCTGGCGTAGCAGAAACTTTAGATTGGGCACAAGCACTTTTAGCCTTAGAAAAGAAGCAACTAGATGAAACAGCTGTCTCAGAAACAATTGGATGTATTCTTAAATATCAGGATGACATCAAACGCATCAATGAAGAAGAAGGTGGTCTAGAGAGAATGGTTGCATCATCTCAATCCTCATCAGATAGCTAATCCATGGCAGTAATCAAACCAGTCATTACTGGATCCGTAAAAAGACGTCGAATACGAATTCCCGGAAAGGGATTTCGAGGAGAGATAATCGGCTTTTGCCGGCTTCTTCGCAGAAGTGGCATGAAAATTACCTCTGGTCATATGATTGATTTATTTAGAAGTCTGGACAATCTAGATATTACCAACATTGATGACATTTACATCGCAAGTAAAACGAATCTCGTTGCCAGCCAGGATGAGTCTGCTATCTTTGAAATCATTTTTCGTCAATATTGGTTTGATGAAAAAGGAAGTTCGAGTACAGATGCAGAATCTGCGGAAGTAGATTCTCAATTTGAAGATGAAGGAGAAGGAGATTCAGGTGAAGGCTCTAGCCAAGGAGAAGAAGGAGATACAGAAGCAGAAGGACAAGCCAACGAAAACCCCGGTCTACCTCAAGAGGAAGATTCTGAAGAAGGAGGAGAACCAGGTGAAGCAGGCGAAGAAGATGATGGCATCGCTTCTTATAGCCCATCTGAAACATTATCTGATAAAGACTTCTCTTCCCTAGAAGTAGATCAAATTGCACAACTTCGCAGACTTATCGCACAACTTATTCCTAAACTAGCCACTAAAATTAGCAGACGTAGAAAACCGGATATGCGTTCAAGTGAAGTAGATATGAGAAGAAGCGTCAAGAAAAGCGTTAGAACTGGAGGCGAGGTTTTAAAGCTTTATCGAAAGAAGAGAAAAATACAGAAAACACAAATTATCCTTATATGCGATGTTTCTGGGTCTATGGATAGTTATAGTCAATTTCTCATTCAATTTTTATATAGTCTACAAAGTGAAATTAAATCTCTAAGAACTTTTGTTTTCAGTACAAGGCTATCCGATGCCACTCCATATCTCCGGCATAAAGATGTAAATCAAGCTCTAAAAAGACTATCCCTTGAAGTACACGATTGGAGTGGTGGAACGCAAATAGGTAATTGCCTTAAAACCTTTAATTTCGAATATGGACGAACGATTTTAAATAGTCGTACTATTGCAATCATCATTTCAGATGGTTGGGATCGCGGTGACACGGATTTATTGTCTGAAGAGATGGATAGACTCAGAAAAAAATGTCACAAATTAATATGGCTAAACCCTTTGCTTGGAAGTCCTGGATATAGACCAATTGATAGGGGCATGAGAACCGCGTTACCCTACTGTGACGAATTTATGTCAGCACATAACCTTGATAGCCTTATTGTAATGACAAATAAGATTGCTCAAATTTAGGAAGATTCATTAATCATGGCGAAACTGCTTATATATACTGCGGACGATTCTTTAGGAGATGCTCTTGAAAGGGCCTTACGTAGAGAAGGCCATTTCTGCAACACCGTGATTGAAGAAGAATCTGCTCTAACAGGCCTTAATGCTCATGGTCTCTCACTCGTATTGCTAGATGATGCTCCTGCATTACCCAAGGTTTCAGAAATCAGAAAATGGACTACTTTACCCATACTGCTTATGTCAGAAACAGGACGTCTCATTAACATTAGCACTCCATTTCAACCAGACGATCTAATCACAAAACCAATTCGTGAAGAAGAATTGATTCTGCGTGTAAAAAACCTTTGCTCAAAAAAAGATGGCAACAATCTTTCTACAGAAGTTAACACAAACAAAGAAGGATTATTCGTAGACGAAGATAGATACGAAATAAGATTAGACGGAGAAATTATTGATTTGACTTTCCGTGAATTTGAACTTTTAAAACATTTGATACAAAATCCAGAAAGAGTTTTTGATAGAGAACAACTTTTAAATCTAGTATGGGGATTTGATTATATTGGAGGTCCCAGAACTGTAGACGTTCATGTGAGAAGAATCCGATCCAAAATAGAGGCAAAAGGAAGGAACTATATTAAAACCATCAGAAATGTTGGATATAAGTTTATAAAGGATGAGGAAGGATAATCCCTTTTAAGAATATTTAACACAAAAACTAGGAGCGCCCGTGAATAACAATGACACAAATCTAGACAGAGAATTTGTTCTAAAACAAGCTAGAGAATTAGAGGTGCGATTTATTCGCTTATGGTTTACGGACATCCTTGGTTTCCTTAAAAGTTTTGCGATTACTACTGAAGAACTTGAAACTGCCTTATATGACGGACATTTATTTGACGGTTCTTCAATCGAGGGATTTAGTCGTATCGAAGAAAGCGACATGTTCGCACATCCCGATCCAACCACATTCTGTGTACTTCCGTGGCGTCCCCAAGACGGAGGAACCGTAGCAAGGATGTTCTGTGACATTAAACTTCCTGACGGTTCATCCTATGACGGAGATCCAAGAAACGTTCTTCGAAAAACTCTCCAGAAGGCTAATCAGAAAGGCTACACCTTCTATACAGGTATGGAATTTGAGCATTATTATTTCAAATCCGCAGAACCTCCATTAGAAACACTTGATAAAGGTGGTTACTTTGATCTTACTCCTCTTGATGTTGCAAGCGATATACGAAGAGAAACAGTTATTACTCTTGAAAAAATGGGAATAGGGGTAGAATACAGTCATCATGAAGTAGGACCCAGTCAGCACGAAATTGACCTTAGATACAGTGATGCTCTTACTATGGCAGATAATGCTATGACCTACCGACTAGTCGTGAAAGAAGTTGGATTAAGACATAACGTGTACGCAACATTTATGCCTAAACCTTTGAGTGATTCTAACGGAAATGGAATGCATACACATTTATCACTATTTAAAGGTTCTCAAAATATATTCTTCGACGAAAACAAAGAAGACGGTCTTTCTGATATTTGCCAATCCTTCATTGCTGGATTGCTAAAACATACACCAGAGTTGACTTTGATATTCAACCAATGGCTAAACAGTTACAAAAGACTGGTTCCTGGCTTTGAAGCACCTATTTATGTTTCCTGGGCACATAAAAACAGAAGTGACCTTATACGTATCCCTAGTATCCGCAAAGGAAGAGATTCTGATACGAGAATAGAAATACGTTCTCCTGATTCTGCATGCAATCCTTATCTTTCTTTTGCATGTATGCTCGCTGCTGGTCTAGAAGGAATTGAAAAGAATTATGCACCTATAGACCCTGTAGAGGAGAATGTTCACGAATTATCAGAAGAAGATCGAAAATCTAGAGGAATCGTTACCCTTCCCTCCGATTTAAACGAAGCAATCAAACTTGCAGAAAACAGCACGCTTATGAAAGAAACTTTTGGAGAAGAATTACACTCCAAGATCATTGCAAACAAAAAACTAGAATGGGAACGATCTCGAAGACAGGTAACCGACTTCGAGCTAGAAAATTATCTCACTATTCTTTAAAGAGTTTCTTTTCTCTCTA
>MDTE01115183.1_pt1 | contig 13284 bp, 7 predicted proteins | sample 811231 | NCBI WGS metagenome assembly MDTE01 (sample SAMN05326651, study PRJNA326480) | marine metagenome | isolation source: seawater | place: Indian Ocean: Red Sea | collected 2010
CTGTTCCCCCAATTCTTAGCGCCTTTCTTACGACACTGAACTAGTGCTCCACTGGCATATGCACTGGGCCATACTTTATAACGTGCTTTTACTTTGTGATAGCATGCATCTTTTTTCTCTGCAAGTTTATCAAATTCTTCTTCAGTTATCTTTAGTTTTTCGAATCTCATTTCATTGCTCCGTAGATAAAATCTAACACTCTGAGAAATCCTTTTTTGGTTCTCATCATCTCAGATATTTTCTCTTGATTACGCTCTTTCATTCGATCAAATGCTTGTAGAAAAATATTTGCTGTAGTCATGTCAACTTTCATTGTACCATCTGCAAACTTCACTGTCTTTGCACTTTTATTTCGTACAATATCTCTTAAACTATCTATGTTCTCACTTACCATAACCTGTTCATCTAACTGTGATTGTAAATTTTCTCTAAACACTTTTTCAAATACTTCATCTCCGCTTAAAGCTGTAGTATCATTTACTTTAGCTAAAATGTAATCTACTTGTTTTCTAACTTTGGGCCATGTATCAAAAGTTTCATCTAATGTTGTTTTTACATATTCTGAAACAATATCAAGTGGCGTAGTATCTTCAGCAAGTTCTAATGCTACACGCATTTGTTCTAATGTAACTGTTTTTGTTTTTTTAGCTTCTGGTATTTCATTTCTGTCTTTAAGTGCTTGCACAATCTTTTCAATATGACCAGGATATTTGTCATCGATATCTTTGTAGTATTTTTTTATACGATCAATGCTGTGTCCTTTAGCAAGTCTTTTGCCGATCTCTCTGTAAAGAATATTGCGTTTTACACCTTCTATCATTTTACCTTTAGGCTCTGCACTGTTGGCATGCATTGCCGCCATGTGTGCTTTGTATTTCTTTGTACCTTTTTTGTGTGGGCTGTGTCCTTCTGTTGCAACGTGTTTTAATGAACCAGATCCAACCTTATCAAGACGCTTAAACATAGCCTTTAGATTTTCTTTATCTTGGTCTGTCATTGCATCCATACCAAATAATCTAGTTACATCATCTACTGGAAGTCTATTTCTAAGTCCTGTTTCTAAATTATCAGCAATTATAGTTCCAGGAGCATCAGGGTCATGGCTAACATCTACTACTTCAAACTTTTCACCTTCATGTTCTACACGATCACCAGGCGTAATCCCTTGCGGACCCATTTTATTTTTACCTTCATCTAGAGCTTTGAACTCATCATAGGTCATGTACATGTCTGTATCTCTGTCGTAGTATGCGCCTTCTTTTGGATCATAGTATACAACTTTGCCTGCTCTTGTTTGAAATGGCCCTTCTAATCCTGGCATCTCTGTGTAACGGCTTCTATCAATGTCAGGCATTTTATAATGACCTTCACCTAAATTATCTGCTGGTAATTGTCCCATTAATCTATCACCTCTACCTTGACTCATTGGTCGTCTTAGTTTAACTACTCTACCTGTTATTCCAAGTAAATTATCGCCTCTTGCATTCTGTTCAGCATCTCTGTAATTGGTTGCCATACCCATCACTCTACCATCTTGGTCAAGTACCATATACTCGTATTTAAGTGCTTCATCTATTTTGTTTTCCATAGCTTTTTTCCTAATAGTAGCATAGTAAACGTTCTTCCAATCATCTCCATACTGTTTTTTCATTGACTTTTTCATGTCACTGTCGTCATACTTTTTCTTTAGACGCTTTTCTTTTGATTTTTCCTTTTTGGTCATTTCACGTTCTTGCATAACAATATTTACCTTTAATTACCGTATAACGTACCTTGTCCAAATGTTTGATACTTACCTAAATCTAATGGATCACCAAATTTCAGAGGACTTGCACTTGGCAGTGGTCTAGGTTTTTTCTTTTGGTCGGAACCACCTGCAAAACCAAGTCTTGGTTTTTTAGTTTGCTGTTGATCTTTTGATGTTATCTTAGATTTTACAGGTTTGGTATCAAGTTTTGTTTGAGCTTGTTTTTGGCTCTTAGATGTAGTTGTAGTATCAGTTTTAGTTTTTGTATCAGTTTTAGTATCAGTTTTAGCTTTTGTATCAGTTTTAGTATCAGTTTTAGCTTTTGTATCAGTTTTAGCTTTTGTATCAGTTTTAGTAGTATCAGTTTTTTTAGGTGTTGTTGTATCTACATTAGGATCAACATCTATTCTAGTACTAGGTGTAGCTAGATTTGGACCTGTTGTTTTAGTAACAGTTTTATCCTTAGTTGGTTGAAGTTCTACATTACTTGTAGTTCCCTTAGTAGTAACAGTAGGCTTACCTGGACCTGTTGTAACAACCTTTGGTGGTTCTGACTTTGTATCTATTTCTGGATCAACATCTTTTCTTACGCTTGTTGTTGGTTTATCAAGTTTTGGTTCGGTTTTGACAATATTTGGTTCTCTAAAATCACCAGGCTGTATATCAATAGTTTGAGATGTGGTGCCAAACTTAGGAGCAGGCGGTGGCTTACCAACTGTTACTTTATCAGTAGTATCTTTATCAGTAGCTTTTGGTTCTCTAAAATCGCCAACGCTTGGTGGATCAACATCTTTTCTAACACTTGGATCGCTTAAAGTTGGAGTTACAGTTGTAACTGTTTTATCATCAGATGGTTTGACATCTACACCACTAGTAGATGTTTTTGTGTCAATTTGATTAATATTAGCTTGTGCTGTACTACCAATTGTTGTATCTACGTTAGGTTTTGTTGGTTGATCTACTACTACCTTGCCATCGTCATTTATGTTAGGTTGTACTAAGTTGTCTGGACCAGTAGTATCAATTAAAGAGTCTTGCCAAATTTTATTTAATTTTTTATGATTTTTGTGATTAGTAGTACCACGAGTTCCGTCAGGTCTGGTTGCCGCCCACATTGCACCTAGAAATTCATATTGTGTTCCATCTATTACAGCTATTGAACCTTTAGGAGGTTTGCCATTTCTAGGAACGTTGTCAGGCACAACATTACTTTTTGTTTCATCTTGAATCTTTGTAACTTGTGCATTAGGATTTTGTTTATAACTATCAATACCATCTGGTAAAATTTGTGTATTAATACCTGGATAAGTTGTTTCTAAACTTTCTATCATAGCATTTACTGCGGCTGGATCCATATCTCCATTGGCAATTGCAATTTTAGCATTAGCTACAATATGTGCTCTAGATAAACTATCATCAGCATCAGTTGTGACAACTACAGGCGCCTTATATTTTTTAGAACTGGTTCCTTGTAAGTCAAGTGCGTCTGGTCTGACTGCATTAAACTTTTGATTCTTTTCTTTTGGTTTTGGTTTACTAACTATTACTACACCATCAGTTGTGTGTGTATCAGCAAATTCACTATCCCATGTTTGTTGATCAGCTTTGATTTGATTATCCACACGTTTTATTTGTGCTTGTGCAGTTGCTATTATTATTTGTTGAGTCCCTATATAATACTCGCCTTTAGCTTCTAGGTTTGCTTTAGTTGGTCTAGGATTATCTGGGTTGTTAGGATCAGCATCTGGATTTCTATTATCCCAAGCAGTTTGTAATTGTTTTAGGTTACGTTCAGCCCCCTCATTCGCAATATCAATTTGCTCTTGAGCAATATCTCTTCCCCTTTTCATTTCAGCATATTCTTCACTGTTTATGTCAGGTCTTGCAGAAGTGTTATCCAACAAGTTTGCAATTTCCTCAGGCACTGTATCATTATTACGTCTACTGTTAAACATAATTTGTTGTCTAGTCCACGTTTGTGTTCCTCTTTCTGGATCACCAACAAATTTTATTTTTCCAGTTTGAATGTATTCTTGTTGTTGTCTTTCGTTAAGTTCACTCCATACAGGAGCTTCTAGTTTGCTTTTGCCTTCTATTCTTACATCTATTTTTCGAACTTCTTCAAGCTGAGCCATAACTTTATTGATATCGCCTTTGCTGTCAATGTTCAGTAGTTGTGCTACTCTTCGTATTTCATCATCATTTTTAAACATTACTACTGCTACGTTTTCTTTTGGATCAATATCAACTGAAGACATAAGTCTTAGTAATTCTATATTTTTATCATTTTCTTTTGCTTGCTTCTTTGTTACTTTTCGTAAGCTACCGTCTTTCATTCGTATAGTAAACTCGCCTCTGCGATTTGCTCTTCCAGTTAGCATGTCACTTGTTACTAAACGGTCTTTGACCATATTATGTAAATTAAGTTTGCCTTCACTGTCAGTTGCATTTGTAATAAGTGTGTTTGGATCCATGCCCATAATATCAATTAGTGCTTGTACATCTTTGCTTCCGCCAAAAAAGAATTGTCTTAATCTTGCTTTAGCACCTCTTACTAGCTTATCGCCACCAACTGCACCCATTGCATCTGCTGTGGTTCCTACAACTGTAGCTGTATGTCCAGCTATCCAGCCGTTCCATCCTGCATTTATAACACCTTCGCCTTGTGTTGTAATTTTACCTGCGGCACTCATTATACCTAAGTTTTGTACCCACTGTTCGCCCATTTCACTTATGGCTTCAGTTCCTGGTGCAACAATTGCTTTAGCAAATGCATTTTTGAGAAAGTTTGGTTTGATAGGACCACCATACAATACTTTGTTTTGTATTGTATCTAATACACCACCTGTTGCGGCGACTGCATAAAATGCTCTATTGATGGCGCTGTGTGTGAGTTGTTCTCTTGCCATATTTGCGGCTCTAGCATTTAGTTCCTCATCACTACCGTTAAAATTTTCATCGTTCAACAATTGCTGTTGTGCCGCATTGAATACAACTTGATAATTAGGAGTTGTCTGTAGTATACCTTCGTCATATGCTCTATCGATCCGTTTTTGTATTTCACTAGCCGCGGCACCACCTGCTTCTAGTGCATTTAAAACACCGCTTACAGTTAATCCGTATGGACCACCAGCAACCATTAAACCTAAGTCAAGTATTTCACTAGGTAGTTCACTAGCCATAATACCTAATGCACCTTCCCAACCACCTGGAATACCTCCCATAAACAGATCACCAATATCACCAAAACTTTCTACTGCACCTGCTGTAGCATCTACATTATCTCTAAACGCTTGGTCTGTTTTTCCTTCTAACCATTTTTGCCAATCGTCTAGGAAAAACTCGTCGTATTCTCTTTTGCCATCAACAATTTTACTTGTAGCCATTGTTTTTTTGAGTAATATGTTATCTCCAAGATCCACATTACTGCTTACCAAAGCAAGAGCATCATCAATTACTTTTGCACCGCCTTTGGTTACTGCACTTGCAGTTTCTACGGCACCTGCCGCAATCTGCCAGCTAAGATCTTCTAAAAAATAATTTTCATTATAGGGTTTGAGTTTGCCTGTTTCATCATCATATATTAGTCCAGGGACTTTACCACCTTCTGACCATTTTCTATGTGCAGTAGCAAATTGTGGATCAATACCTCCTTTACCACCAATTGGCATCTCTACCTTATCGTACCAACCCGGAGGTTGTACCATTCTACCATTTGGACCTTCTACTTGTGGAGGTGTTTGACCTGTCATCTGATATATCTCTGCAGGAGAGATAAGCATGGTTCTACGATCAGAGGCAGTTAAATCACCTGGCGCTTCACTAAGTATAGGTTGAAATAGTTCTTCGAGACGCATTTTACATCTCTTCAGGCATATCGTCTACTACTACTGGAGGTTGTTCAGGATAATCATTTACATCTAGGTATTCCATATAGTGTTTTACAGCACCTAAATAGTCTGCCGCCTTTGTAATTTTTGCTTGTACCCAAGGCTCTAAATTATCAGTATCACCTATCATGCCATGTAGTTCAATTGCATACTTGCTCATTCTGTACAGTTGACTTTTTGCCATCCAACCATCTTCGTCAGTTGCATCAAGCACACCTTCCATTAACTCACTAGTATAAATTACAGGCTCTTTGCCTTCACTAAGCTCTGGCATATGTTTTTTCTTCCAAAGTTTTGCTAAATCAATGTCTTCAAATACTTTGCGTTCTACTCCATTGATATCTAAAACTTTGTATTGACCACTGTCCTTCACAACCTTAGGTGCAGTGATCTCTGGTGTTGTGTTTATTTTTTCTAATCTCATGGTGTTCTCCGGATCATTTTGTTGTATACTGGATCAACAGGTTTTTTGGCGCTGTTTACTAGTCCTACTGCTTTCTTAGCGGCTTTGTTGTGTTCTTTGCCTTTCTTGCCTGTGAATAAAGGCATGGAAACTGTAGCAAATCCGCCAGAAGTAGTTGTTTCCTGTATGATATCAGATACTTTCATATAGTTATTTATGTAATTATTTGGATTTGTTTTTACCAGATTTCATGTTAGCACACCAGTGATACATCTTAGCTTTCTCACCACTAGCATTTTTTGCCTTCTTGCGTAGGCTTGTAACTGAACCTTTACAACTTGCGCCTGCACGTTTTACACGCCCTGGTCTACTTTTGCCTTTTTTCTTTCCATCAGCAAAGTTCTCTTTAATTTTCTTTGTAGCTACTAGTCTATCACCAACATCTTTCACTGTTAAATCTGGAAAAAATCTAGCCAGGTCTGTCCATATCTTTCTTCCTTGTGGTGTTTGATGTGCATCACTATACAGTTTTCCAAACTTGTCTACAAGCATTTTATAAACTTCAGTTGCTTTTACTGTTCCGTTACTTCTAACATTGCCTATAGCAACTCCACCTTCAAATTTATTATATGCGACATAAAATACTGCTTGATCCTGATTATTAACTAAAAACATTAATGTGTCATTACCTTTAGTAAATGCAACAACTTTCAAACCCTTGAAATATCCTTCTTCTTTACGTCCACCAATATTGTTAGGAGCATGGTCTGTGTAAAAGTAATCTATGCTTTGCTGAACTTTATCACCGTCTAATTTCATATCTCCCCAATCTTTAGGAGCTTCTTTCAAGTTAAACTTAAAACTATCTACTTTACTAGGAACAATTACTCCACGTGGTGCTGATAGTTTATTAATATCTAAGTCATCTGCCCACCATACACCATCAAGTCCTAGTGTTTCTGCATATAGTGGTAACACATATTCTAACACATTAGTTGCTTCGATTCTACTCTGACCTGTTGCTTTCTTTAGCTTTGCAGTAGGAACAATACCACTTTTGTCTACATCTACATCATAGTCATCCATATACTCGCCATGTTCCGCTTGTGCATCTGCCATTGAGTTGAATGTTTGACTGAGTGTATCATCCATTTCATCATCATACCAACTTACTGTAACAGTTTCCTGTTGCTCAAGAAATCCATTATCAATAGCCCATTGTTTGATCTGTTCATTGTGTTGTGGTGTAAGTTTGTGTGAATCTAAAAAACTATTGTTTGCTTTAGCAACTGAATGTGTATTTCCTGCTACTTGTCCTCTAGCGATACGTCTCCAAGCATCAGGTTCAGTAGTAACACTTAAACCTGCGCCTTCATAACTAAAGTCGCCTTTTTTACTCGCATCTAAAGTTCCCACATGATATAAATCTTTCAAAGATACAGTTGGCATTTTTGTATCTTCTTGTAAGTTTTCATTTATCCCAGGCATTAGTATTTCTGGAAACTTGATATGACTAATATCAGCACCATACTTTACCATGCTGTCTTTGTAGTCTTGAGCTAGTTGTTGTTTTTTGTCCTCATCATTGGTTCTGTAAAATTGATTTGCTATATACATATCAGCAACTATACTACCTGCTGGAGGTGTTACTATTTTAGGTCTGTAGTATGCAATTTTTTTGGTGTCTCTGTTGGTTAAACTGTAGTATGTGCCTTTCCAATTATCAGGGTGTAGTGCATACTGTTTGCCTTTGCGTTCTGGTACAAACTGTTCTAGTTCATCTGCTCCATTGTGAAACTTTCCTAATTTAGTTAACATTACTGCTTCGCTAGGTTTAACTTGTTTCTTTAAAACATAGTCTAGTTCATTGAATTCTTCGTCTTCTGTTATATTTTTAAGTAGTTCGTCTTTGCTTGCACTGAAGTTACCTTGTTTCCATTGATTGCGTAACGCTTGTAATGTTTGTCCAATTTTAGGTCCACGTTCATGTCCTATCTTAATAAGATCATTACCATCTACAGGAAACTCAGGTGCTTTGAATGTTTTTATATACTGTATCATGTCATCTTGATTGTTATATCTAGCAAGTGCATCTAGTTGTGTTCTATCAAAGCCATCTGCCATCATATCAGTGTACCACTTTTTATCGTGTGTTTTTCCTTTTTCAGCTATGAGAAAGCCCAGCTTGCCTTTTTCTTCATTGCTCATTTTCCAACGTGAACCAATTGATTGATCGTCAGTTATTCTTGCTAGATTAATAATCGGATCGCCACCGTCCATTAGATCATTGTTAGGAGTAAATTTTAAACCTATTGCATTGAGTACACCTGTGTTATTCATTGCACCTAGTATTTGTTTAATATTTCCACCACCAAGTATTTTTTGCATTTCCATCCATACACGTTCTACACTTAATTGTTTTAGTCCGTTTGTATTACTGGCAATTGCTTGCATAGTATCTTTATCAAATGTAGGTGTATCTAATCTACCTTGGAACCTAAAATAACGTAGTGTACGCAAATAATCTTCTTTGATACGCTCTGCAGGATCGCCTACAAATCTTGTAACTTTGTCTTGTAGGTCATCCATGCCGCCATGATAGTCATATATATTGCCTTCAAAGTCCATGCTCATAGCATTGTAAGTTAGGTCTCTGCGTTTAGCATCTTCTTCCCAACTACGCACAAACTCTACTTCAGCACGTCTACCATCTGTTTCTACATCTGCTCTAAGTGTTGTAATCTCATATGGTTCGCCGTTAAGCACTGCGGTTATAGTGCCGTGTTCAATGCCTGTTGGTATGTGTTTAACACCTGCACTGTCAAACATCTTTTGCATTTCTTGTGGTGTTGCGTCAGTGGCAAGGTCAATATCTTTGGGTGACTTACCCAAAGCAAGATCTCTTACTGCACCACCAACAATGCGTATTTCATGTTTGCTTTTTTTAAATATACTGTCTAACTTTTTAAGTTCGTCTGTTATTTCGAACTTTTTTTTTAAGTCAAGCTGTTCACTTTCACCTAGTACTGCTACTTTATCTGGTACATCAAATATCCAAGCCTTGCCAGAACCAAACTCATTCATCATGCCTGTGAGCCTAGTATTGCCTGCAACTAACTCTAAATATCCATCACTGTAACGTGCAATAATAGGAAGTTCAACTGTGCCAGCTTCTACTGCCTTGCGAAAACGTTCTTTCTTTGGCTCTTCTAATTTGTCAAATTCATGTCTATTTTCTTCACCTGCTTCTGTGTTTTCAATTTTGTTTGCAAGTTCGTTGTCTACATTAATTGGTTTACCTGTCTTTGCAAGTTCAATCCACTCCTCTTTGCCAATTTTTACAAACTCAGGATAGCGTTTTGCTTCATCCCATTCTACTTCAAAGTTTGGATCTGTATATGATTCTATACTATCAAAGAGATCTCTACCTCTTTGCAGTGTTTTTTGCCACCAATTTAGAGGTTCTTGTTTGTTGTTTCTTCTTGCCACTGATATATTTGATTTTTTAACTGGTGGTGCATTCTTCCCACCCCAATTAATCATTTGCCCTAGTGTGCCTGGTTTATTTGTAGAGGGTATATTTTCAACTGCCATATCTTCAACAGGAAACTCTCTATCGTTTGTTTTAAAGTCTGCCTTACGCATAACAGTTTTAGCAACCAAATCTAGCTCGTTATTTTCGCTATCCCATTTAAGTACAAATGGTAAGTTGATATCTGTTTGCAAATCTTTCATTACTGCCTCTGAATCAGGACCAAGTTTTGCTATGGGTTTCCCCCAACGTTTATACTCTTGTTTGAATAATCTTGTCAATTCACTCATTGTTATTGGCTTTTGATTGCGTATGTCATTTACTCTATCCATAAAATGTCGTGTAAATTCTACATCAATACCTACTTTGCCAAATAGTTTGTCAGCAAATGTTTCCAATTGCTGTATATCTACTTTTTGTATAGTAGACTCGCTAAACCTTTTGTATAAACCTGTTTCAGGTGTATCGTATTCTTTTCTATACATTTTTTCTAAGTCACGTCCACTGAAGCCAAACTGTCTTCCTACTTCTTGTGCATAGTAACCTATACTGTGTTTGTTACCACCACTTGTAACTAAACTGTGTAAAGTTCTCATCATGTTTTTCATAAAATATGGTATTGAACTTTTGTACTTGGCTCTTTTAACAAGTTCATCATAAGTTATATTATCACCTTCTCTGAGATATGGTAAGTCAAACCAATGTTTAAACCATTCTGGTGTACCTACTTCAATGCCTTTTTTCTTCTCTAAGCGTCTGCGTTCAGTGCCTGTATAACTTAGATTTTCAGTTGCAATATTTCTAAGTTCATCAGGTAACATATCTATGGCGGCATTACGTAAATTTTGATTACCTTTACGCATAACCCTAAGTAGGTCTGCTTTTTCTTTATGATATACTTTTGCAAACTTAGGATCGTTTACACCTATATCTCTACCATTGCTTATGAGATCTGCATACTTGATTGTTTGTGCATCAGCACTAGCGCCTGCTAGTTTATCTCTGTCCATTGCTTTACGAGTTGCTCTATTGCCATCTTCTGGCTTGCTAATATCAGTGAGTTCGACTACAAGTTTAGCAATTGCTGGGCCAAATTCTTTCATAATGTCTTGTGATGTTGTAGCTGTATCTTCTACTGTATCATGTAACAGTGCCGCGGCTTGCATATTTTCACTGCCACCTGCCGCTTTAACAATACGTCTTACTTCATCTAAATGTGTATAGTAAGGATCACCTGTATACTTGCGTTTATGGTCTTTGTGTGCCTCTTGTGCAAATTGTTCTGCACGTTGTATTGTATCCATATCTTCGTCTTCAGTAACGTTTGATTTTTCTAATTTGTCGACACGTTTAGCTAAGTCATCTATCTGTTTGTCTTGCTGTATATTTCTTTGCCTAGTGTGCTTGTCATTTGCAATACTAATAGCTTGTGAATCTTCTATATCTGCTATAATAGCTGACAAAGGATCTTTTGCTTGTGGAAACTTAATCATTAGATTATTAATAGCTTTTACAGTTCTAGGATCAAAGCCTTTAAGTTCCTCTTTATCTTCTTTTTCTGCTAGTCCTAGATTAAATAATTTGTTTGGCGTACTATTAGCAACTGTTTTACTGCTAACAAGTTTTTTTGGTTTACCAGTACCACCAAAGAATTTTTTAGCTTGTCTTTCTGTTTCACCAGGCTGGACATCAGGTGTTGTGTTGACACCTTTAACAATTTTTCCTACACCTGCTACTTCTTCAATCTTCATCTTGGGCTTCCAAAAGTTCTTTTTTGACCTTGTGGTCCTGTTATTGTTGCTGAGCCTGGTTTAGCACTCAAAGTAACACCTGCTCCCATATTAGCTTTGAATCTATTGACTTTTGGATTCTGTGGTGTACCGGTAGTTCCTATACTAATGGCGCCAGAATCAATATCCATAGCCACATCTTTGCCATTTACTTTGGTTTGTTTAATATTAACATCGCCAGTATTATCAGTGGTTTGATAAGTTTGTTTTACTGAACCATCTGCATATGAAGTAGTTTGTAGTCCCCCAATTTTAGGAGTGCTTCTTGCAATCTCTTGTCCACCTACAGTGGTCACAGAGCCGCCTGCTCCTGTTCTTTTTGTCATTGGTGTTAATTCATGTAATCTCATCCGTCTAACCTATTGTTTATTACTTCCCAATTTACAATCTTCATCATGTTTTGTAAATATTTTTTCTTGGCATCTTTGGCAGGAATATAATCTACAAAACTGTGTTCCCACATATCAATTGGCATTAGTATATCTGTTTTAAAACTTTGATTAGGAGTTGTTTTAAGTTCTCCACTTTTGCTCATGTATACCCATCCACTGCCTTGTATACCCATTGCTGTTTTTACTAGCTCTTCTGTAAACCCTTTGACATTATCATATTTGTCATCAATCATTTCTTTTACATTACCTACTGGTGCATTTGCCCCTGCTGGTGCTTTAAGCTGTGACCAAAACAAGTTGTGCAGTTTTGCGCCTCCGTAGTTAAAGTCTGGATCGCCTTCACCTGCATTATATCTATTAACATAGCCTTTGGTCAATACATTATAGTGATATTTGATATTGTCCTCAGACAATACTGGTGCAAGCTCTGTCATTTTGTATGGCAGTCTTGCTAGCTGTATTTGTTCTTCTTTTGCTTCTGTTAGTTTATATAATCTCATGTTAATATCGTTAATAGTTGCAGTATCGCCTGCGGGTTTAGTGTTTGTCTAGTGGATTCTAAACTTTGAATACCTTTTCTCATCAAGTCAGCATCTTGTGGTGTAATATTCTGCCCACTCTCTAATTTCTGTATATAACTGAAAACTTTGTCTGTGTCAATGGGTAATTGTTCTTGCTCTTGCTCTTGTTCTTTTTGTATGTTACGACTTCTAGCTCCGCCTTGTTTACGTATAGACTGTAGATCATCAAGTGCTTTAACAAGTGCTGATAGTTTACTTGTTAATACTTTATTGTTATTCAGCTCATAGTCTGCAAAACGCATTCCGTCTGTACCTTGTTTCATTTTTGCTAATAATTCTGTAACACTTTGTACTAAATTTTTCATAAGTCCATCAATACTCATAGTACCATATCCAGGAACTGCTACTGTACTTTTCATAGGTTGTTCTTTATCAAAGTCGTACAATTCTTCTGTATAAATGTCTTTGTAAGTAGTTTTTGGAAATTTTTTGACTAGCTTTAACAGCTCACCAGATGATTTGTTTACTTTAAAAACATCTAAACTATCACCTGTATTCCACGCCAAAAGCCATCTATGATGACCGTCAATTATAAAATTGTCTTCACTTGCTATCACAGGCTTGCGAGGTTCACCTCTGAGTTGTTTTAATGCTTGCTTTACCACACCCTTATCACTAAACTCACCTTGTGTTGCTTTTAATTGCTTTGCTGGCATAGTTTGTTTTGTAAACTCTGCACCATTATCCTGCAAATAGTCAATAAATTCTTTGTAGTCGTCTTTATGAATTTGAGGCATTTCTGAACGTTTAAGACCTTTAGTATCTACACTATTAGGTTTTACAATTTTAAGTTCTCGTACTGTTTTAGGAGTTGTTCTTCTAGGAAATACTTCAGGACTAAAATCAGTCTTGTCTATATTTTTAAACACACCAATTCTACTCATTCCTGCACCTTGTCTTTGATCAACCGCTGTCTGTGTCTTTGCTTGTGCTTTTTCTAGATCTCTAA
>MDTE01006551.1_pt1 | contig 13283 bp, 5 predicted proteins | sample 811231 | NCBI WGS metagenome assembly MDTE01 (sample SAMN05326651, study PRJNA326480) | marine metagenome | isolation source: seawater | place: Indian Ocean: Red Sea | collected 2010
CGAAGGACGACACTTGGGAGTGCAGCGTCCCGTACAGTTCGCAGTTTTCGTGGGAGTCGCCCGAGAGCGAGTCTCGCTCGTAGTCGGAAGCCTCCAGAAACTCGGCATCTTCCTCGTCGGGGAGGCCGAGAGATGCGTTGACGGAGGCGCGACGGCTGTTGCCGTTCCTTTCCTCGTTTTCTTCCTCGTAATAATCGTCAAAGCCGTCGTCCTCGACGTCTTCCTCGACGTCGTCTTCCAAGTCATCCCCGGATTCCTTGACCAGGTTGACCCAGCCGTCGCCGCCCTCGTTCCATCCCCCGTCACCGACCGCCTCCTTCTCGACAACCTCGTGGCGGTTCAGCTGCTCGTCGGTATCGCTCTCCGGGTGGTTCAAGGTACTCTCCGGGGGGTTCAAGGTACTGTCCTTGCCCAGGCACACCAGGCAACGCCGTGCACTGGTCGCCCTCTGACGCTGAGATTTCGTGAATTGGTCGCTCGGCTTTAACTCACCACAGTTGCCGCACTTTTTCCACCCCCTCGGAATCTCCGAGGAAATAACGATAACACCTCTTTCCCGGAGCTCGAAGGCAATTGACTTGTCCTCCTTTGCATTGCCCATGCAAACTTGGCACATCCGCACTGTTTTATTCCTCTGAGCCTGATTCTTTGAGAAGTCGATCCTCAGCTTCGTCTGGTTGCAGCCGCTGCAAAATTTCACTGCGCATTGGCCGCTCTGCGTGCACACGTCACACTCACGCTTAATCTGGTGGTTCAAGCCAGTGTAATAACACCAATCCCTCGGTTTGGAGCACAAATGACACGTCATTTCCTTGCCCACGCAATGCTTGCAAACGCGTTGCGCTTGCGGCCTCTTCCAGATAGTCGCGGAGAAGTCAGCCTTCTCCCTCATCTCGCCGCAGACACAACACGCGCATTGCGTAGTGGACACTGACAGCGTATCTTTCTCCTCGCGATTAACCACGGGGGCGGCTGCCGGCTCCGGCTCTGGCTCCGGTTCGGTGTCTGGCTCCGGCTCGTGGTCCCTGTCGACGGGTTCGATCATGAGGTCAAGCGTCGACCCGTCCGTGACGCCCGCCTCGGCGAGCCGCGTCGCCTCGGATCGCGCCGGCGCCGTCGATGCGTCACCGCCGAGGTTGGATGCGTCACCGCCGAGGTTGGATGCGTCACCGCCTCGGCGAGTGCCAACCTCGGCGCCGTTGAACCTGAGCCGCACCCGCTCGGCGCTCATCCTGGCGCCAAACTTGGTCCGAACCAGCTCACGTATCTGCGCGCACGTGCACGTGGGCTGCGAAGGGTGGATGACGGCGGATGGGGACTGTGAGTCTCGAGGCGGGGAGCAATGCGACGAAGAATCTTTTCTCTCGGGGCGAACGAAAAGGGCGGGATCGGTCTTTGGGTCGCGACGCGCGCGTCCTCCCGTCTCGGGTCGAGTCGCGTGGTATCCGAGTCGGGGTTCGCTCTCACCTCCACCTCCACCTGCATCAGGTCCTCGTCGTTAAACCGCACGTTCAGCTTCCACGTCACCCCGACTTCATCCACCGCCAGCCTGAAGCGGTTCAGGTTCAGCATGTCCACCTCCCCGTCCTTCGTCAGGCCCCTGAGAGCGGCCCGGACCCTCTGATACCAGTCTTCGCGGTCCAGCTGTGGATCTCCCGCGTGCAACTTGAGCACCATCGCGCCAACCTGCTGCGCCGTGGACCCGTGGAACGACCCGTCGTCCGCGTGATCGTCGACGTCGTCACCCCGTTCAACGCCGCCGCCGCCGCCTTCGCCGGTGCCCAAATCGATCGGGGCTCCGCTCTCCCGCGCCTCCTCCTCGAGTTTGTGAAGCGCCGCGGCCACCATCCGGCGATAGTGCACCATCGCGGCGGACTGAGCCGGGAGAGGGCCGACGCGAGGGGGACGGGCGGGAAAGACCCAGCCCAGTCGCCTCCCCGCCCCTTCCGGCGCCGCGGAATGTGTGCTCCAAGGAAACAGGGCAACGGACTGACAGGACGAGCGAATTTTGAGGATGTGTGGTCTTCGTTGAGAAAAAAGTCGCATGACCAAACGGCCCCCTCCCCGCTCCACTTTGTGCTCATGGTGACTGCAGCGAGTGGAACTTTCTGTAAGGGTTAGCAACACTTGATGTCTTCTTTCCACTTAGTGCCACGTGGTACATCAAGTGAAGGATGGTTCCACTTGCTGCAGTCAACAACTGACAAAGCAACAACCTGAAAGTGGAGCGGTTGAGATTTTCCCAGTCGCCGCCGCGGCGCTCTCACACCGCCGAGTGAAACGTCCTGGCGATGACCTCCCTCTGATGCGCCTTGGAGAGCCGGTTAAAGTTCACCGCGTACCCGCTCACCCTCACCGTCAGGTTCGGGTACCGTTCCGGGTCGTTCATCGCCTCCACGAGAGTCTCCCGGCTCATGACGTTGACGTTGAGGTGCTGCGCCCCTTTGGCAAAGTAGCCGTCGAGCAAAGCGCACAGGTTGTTCAGCCTGTCCTTCTCCGTCTTTCCCAGGCTCGGCGCCGGTATGGAGAACGTGTTGGACACGCCGTCCATGCACGTCTCGTACGGAATCTTAGCCACCGAGTTGAGCGAGCACAGGGCGCCTTTCTTATCCCGCTCGTGCATCGGATTGGCCCCCGGCGCGAAGGGCGCCCCTCTCTCTCGGCCGTCGGGGGTCGACCCCGTGTTCGCCCCGTACATGACGTTGGACGTTATCGTCAGCACGGACAGCGTCGGAAGCGCGTCGCGGTACATGCGACGCGCGCTGAGCTTGGCGTGGAAGCTCCGGACGATGTCGACGGCGATCGCGTCGGCGCGATCGTCGTCGTTACCGAAAGCGGGCCATTCGCCGTCTACGTCGAACCCGACGCAAAGCCCGGTGCTCTCGTCGAGGACAGGGGTCACGAGGGCGTGCTTGACCGCGCTGAGGGAGTCGGTCAACACGCTCAAGCCCGCGACGCCGAACGCCATGAACCTTCGCGACGGGACGGAGTCGATGAGCGCCATCATGTTAGCCTCGTAGTTGTACTCGTCGTGGCATTCGTGAAGGAGGTTGTTAACGTCGACGTACGTCGCCACAAGCCAGTCCATGTACCCGTCCAGCCTGCGACGCACGTCGTCGTACTCCAACGGCGCGGGGGCGTTCGTGGCGACGTCGATGAATATCGCGGGTCCACCAAGGTTCCTGTCCAGATCCGCGGGCGCCACGCGGGCGCCCGTGATCTCGTCCACGCCCCCGTTGAGCGAATACAACAAGAGTTTCGGCAGGTTGCATCGAGCGCCGAAGAATTGAGTCTCCGCGCCGAGTTTCATGCCCGAGACGCAGCAGGACACGCCGTAATCGTCGGTACGGTACGCGGCGCGCATGAGGTTGTCGTTGATGTACTGGATGGAGCACGTCGACGCGCTCACCTGCGCGCAAAAGCGTCTGAATCCCGCGGGTAGCGCGTGGACGTCCCAGAGCACCGTAAAGTTGGGCTCGGGCGCGGGTCCGAGGTTGACCAGGCTCTGCAAAAACCTCCACGAGGTCTTGGTCACGAGGTGCCCGCCGCCGGTGTACCTCGCGCCGCCGATGCAGAGCGTCGCCCACACGGGATCCCCGGCGAATATCTCGTCGTACGCCTTGGGTCTCAGCTGCCGAACCAATCGAAGCTTGATGACCAGGTGGTCGATGAGCTCCTGCGCGCCCGCCTCGGTGAGCGCCCCGGATTTTATATCCCTCTCGATGTACACGTCGAAGAAGGCGTCGAGCCGGCCGAGGGAGATGGCCGCGCCGTCGTGCTCCTTGACCGCGGCGAGGTACGCGAAATACGTCCATTGGATAGCCTGCCTCGCGTTTGCCGCCGGTTTGGTAACGTCAAAGCCGTAAGACCTCGCCATCGCCGCCAGATCCGTCAGGGCGTCCACCTGCCGCGCGATCTCGTCGCGCAGCTTGAACGTCCCGAGTCCACCTTGGAATCCCCCGGAAGCCCTCTGCCCGAGGTCCGCGAGGTCTCGACGTTTGCGTCGAACGAGAACGTCGACGCCGTACAGGGCCACGCGGCGGTAGTCCGGCAGGATTCGACCTCGGCCGTAGGTGTCGGGCAAGCCGGTGACTAGGTGGTTCTTCTGCACCGCGCGCATCTCCGGGGTGTACGCGGAGAAGACCGCGTCGTTGTGCGTGCGTCGCCATCGCGTGAAAAAGTCGGCGACGCCTTCGTCCAGGGTCTCGCCCCGTTCCTCGAGGGCTCGTCGAACCATGCCTGCGGAAAAAGAGCGGCGTGGGTCGTTCGTCGGTTGCTACGAGTATGGTGGTTTTTCCGGGCTCGGCTCGGGGCGAAGGCGGGTCCGAGGAAAGTTGCTCACGTATCCCGCCGAGCGGCTTCATCGCGCGCCTCAGCGGCACGTCCGTCTGCAGCCCGACGACGACGTTGTCTAAGGTCCCATCGTCGATATACCCCGGAGGATGCGAGGTGGCCTTGGCCGGAGTCCTCGGGTCGCAGGAGCTCACGCCCCCGTTTCTCCTCTCCTCGGCCAAGAGACGCTCGCAACGCCGCCACAGCGCCAGGGTCTTATCAGTGGGGGGCGCGAGTTTGGGGTACTCGGTGTCGAGATCGTCATCGCACGGCGTGACGTTCGCCGTCACGAAGGCGGAGACGTCGATGGATAACTCCCACGCGGGTCGAGGGTCGTTCATGACCGCGCGCGCGGAGGCGATATCTACACTGACGAACACCTCGACTACCAGCAGAGTCTCAATATTCTCAACACAAATCTTTCATTGACATGCTTGCGTAACATCTATCACACACAAAAAGAATGAAAAAGGCCCGTCGAGTCCAGTCCCGCGCGGGCCCGCGACACACACGGTTGAAATCAGTCGCGGTGAAGACCCTGCGACGCCTGGTACTTGGCGCTCTTCGTCGCCTTCCAGTAATGCTCCACGTAGGTGTCCGCCGGGTCCGTCCAGCCCCAATCCTGCCGCATCGTCGTGCCCACCAGGGTATCCCAGTTGGTCTTCTCGCTGGCGTACATGCGCATCGCGCGGTCCAGGGCGTACTCGATGTCGTAGTGTTGGCTGCCGTCAAAGGAGAAGCCGTTGGGAGTTAGGCCCTCCTCCGCGGCGCGTTCCCTGTCGTCGTCCACGTCGAACACGGTGTCCCTGAGACCGCCGGTCTTGCGAACGACGGGGATGCATCCGTAGCGCATGGCGATCATCTGCGTGAGACCGCAAGGCTCGAACATCGACGGCACGAGTAAAATGTCCGAAGCCGCGTAGATGAGGTGCGAGAGCGGCTCGTCGTAGGCAAACACAAAGCCAGACTGGCCCGGGAACCTGTTGCCGATGTCCTCCGCCATCTGGTTGAACTCGTTCTGAACGTTTCCGTCGGGCGCGCTGCCCAGGAGGACAACCTGCCCGCCGTTCTCCACCGTGCGGTACATGGCGTGCTTGATCATGTGGACACCCTTCTGGTGGGTTAGCCTCGCGACGACGCCCACGAGCGGCACCGAGTGGTCCGCGGCCGGCATAGCCATCTTGAGCCTCTCCGCGAGCTGGCGCTTGGCGACCGCCTTCCCGCTCTTCCACGAGTCGGCGTTGTAGTTTTGCTCGAGGCTCTCGTCCGTCATCGGGTCCCAAATCTCGATGTCGATGCCGTTTCGGACGCCCACGAGTTTCTCCTTGTGATCCCTGATCGCGCCCTGGTCGCTAATCTCGCTGGCGTACGTCGGCGACACGGTTGTCGCGAACGTCGCGCGCTCCATCGCCCTTCCGATGAGGTCCTGCCCGAAGTTGAGGTTGTGGATGGTGAACACGGTGGCGCACCCCGCCGGCAGCTGCGACCGCCGCGCGAAAATCGCCGGCGCCGACGACCAGTCGTGGCAGTGCACCACGTCCACCTTGGCGTCCGTCACCTTCAGCCACTCCAGCGCGCAGTCGCAGAAGAAGTTGAACCTGTGGTGGTCGTCGCCCCGACCGTAGATGCACCCGACGTCGAAGTGCCCGTTCTCCGGTTGCAGGAAAGTCACGGGCACGTCCTCGACGTCGCCTTTCCAGACGTTGATCTCGACGCCGCCGCACGTAAACTCATCCGCGAGGTGCAAGCCCTCGATCTGCTCGTGGTCCATGCAATCGTACTTGGGCAAGATCACCTCGACGTTGTGCCCCTTTTCGATGATTGCGCGGGAGAGCGCGGTGACGACGTCGCCCATACCTCCAACCTTCGCGATGGGCGCCATCTCCACCGCGATGTTGACCACGCGCATGATGGGGTCGCCGCCGCCCCTGGCGCCGGTGATGTTGACGTGGTAATCGAGGCCGTACTTGCTGTCGTAGTTCCCCTGCCCGTTGGCCTGCGTGTCCTTGAAGTAAAAGTCCATGACGTGAGCGTTCTTGGGGACGAAAATCTTCGCCGTGTACGCCGGCTTGGCGTTGGGTCCGCCCGGCAGGATGCTCGGATCCGCCGGAAACATCTGCGTCGGTCCGAACCCGTCCGGATGCGTCCACCGGTTCCACGAGCCCTGGATGAACACGTCGTTGGTGCGCAACGGGCACTTGGGGTCGGAACGGTCCAGGCGGTAGAACACGTCCACGGGTTGGCCGGCGACGGGAACAGCGGGGACGGTGACAACCTTGGCGGTGGCCGGGTCTTCGGGCGGCCGGGGCGCGAACGAGGATCTGGCGAGAAACTTGCGCTCCGCGCGCTGCCCCGCCCTATGCGCGGCCGTGGCGTCGAGCGGGCCCTGTTCCTCCTCGAGGATCGCCTCGCGCTTGGCGACGTGATCCTCCTCGGGGGGGAGGGTTCCGTCCTCCAGGCCGACCGGCGCGTGGTAATCGCGCCCGCCGGCGTTATCGTACGTGCCCTCGCCGTTCGAAAAAACAAAGTCCAGCACCTTCGCCTCCGGGTGGATGTAAATCGGATCCGCGATCCACCAGTCGCCGCCGCCGCTGTCGAGCCAGTACTCGACCCGCGCCGGATGATCGTGCGCCAGGGGCTGCATGCCAACCTGGCGCGGCTGACCCTGCCAGCCGTTGTATCCCATGTGCATGATGCACTGCCCGCCGTCGCCGAATCCGTGTTTCTTGTTGCGGCGGTTGTAGATGATGGCGTTGTCCCCGGGCTTCGGATTGGTGCCCAGCCAGTGGTAGACCTCGTCCACGTGCGACGCGACAACGTCCGTCTGGGAAGCCACCCACTCCTCCGCCTCCAGCCTTCGCCGGCGCTTGCGCATCTCGAGCTCCTTGTGGTAGGCGGCGGCGTAAACCTCCTGCAGCGCGGTCATGCCCGTGTCCGGGTTGATGGTATCCGCCGGGTTGGACATGTTCTGAAGCTGCTGACCGCTGTCCGTCCCGAGCTGCGCGTGCGCGGCGGCGACGGCTTCGCTCACCGGGGTTTGCATGCTGAGAACCTCGCTGAGGAGCTTCTCGAGCTCCTGCTCCTCTGCCGTCTTGACCTGCGCGGCGGTGACGGGCGCGGGTTGCTGCTGCGTTCCCGGCGCCTGGGGCTGCGCGGGTTGCTGCTGCGGGCTCGGCGGCATTCCCGGCATCGCCCCCGGCGCAATCCCCGGGGGCGCAATCCCGAGCTTGGTCTGGAGGAGCGCGATCTGCTCATTCTTCTTGTCGAGCAGGAGCTGCAGCTTCGCGAACTCGGCGCGGACTCGCTCGTCGCCGCTCGCCGCGCGAAACTCCTCCTTCTGCGACAGGGTGAGTTCCGTCTGCACGGTGTCGAGCTCGGCGGTGAGGGACTCCACGCGGTGCCTGGCGTTGGCGAGGTCCGTCTCCAGCTGCTCTCGCTGTTCGCGCTCCTGCTCCAGCGTCTTCTCGAGATCCGCCGTCGCCTTTGCGACCCTCTTCTCGAACTCGATCATCTTCTCCATCTCGTTGCCGGCTTCGAGATCGGATCGCCTGCGCTTCTCCTCGGCCGCCTCCAGCCTGGCCTCCTCGGCGGCGGCTTTCGCGGCGGCAATCTTTTGCTCAAACTCCGCCGCCTTGGCGTCCTGTTCCTCCTTCAGACGCGCGAGCGCAGCCTCAGCCTCCTCCTTCGCCTCCTCCGCCGCCTCGATGGTCTCGTAGGCGATGGACTCGGCCTCCTCCTTCTCCTTCCTGGCCTCGGCGATGGAGGCCTCTGCGGCTTTGGTGGCGGCGTTCTTAGCCTCGTTGACCGCGTTCTCTCTCTCCTGCTCCATCCGCATGACCTTCTCCTTCTCAGCCTCGGTCGCGGCTTTGGCCTCGGCGAGCGCCAGCTCAGCCTCGGCGAGGGCAACCTCAGCCTCGGCGAGCGCGGTCTCGGCCTCAGCCTTGGCGGCGGCGATCTCCTGCTGGCGAATCTCGGCAGCCGCAGCCTCAGCCTCCATCTTGGCCACGGCCACGGAGTTGTCCGAATCCTCGCGAGCCTTCGCGATCGCCTTGGCGGCTTCGTCCTCGGCAATCTTCACCTCGTTCTTGGCAGCCTGAATCCGCGACTCGGCGTCGTGGTTAGCCTCTGCGATCTTCGCCTCCATCTCGGCGCGCAGTCGCTCGAGTTCGACGCCCTGACTCTTCTTCGCGGCGATGACGTCGTCTCGAGCCTTGGATTCAGCCGAGGCGACGTCCTTCTCCGCGGCGGCGATGGCCTCCCCGATGGCCTGGTCGGCGCGAGCCTGCGCCTCCTCCTTGACCCTTCGGGTCTCCTCCTCAGCCTTCTCGGCGCGTTCGAGCGCGGCCTCGATCTTGGCGGCGGCCATGTCCTCAGCCTCCGTTTTGACCTCCGCAATTTGCTTCTTGAAATTCGCCGAGAGCGACTCGATCTCCTTCGCCGCCGCCTGCTGGATGCGTTCAATCTCCTTCTCGGAATCCGACGCCTTCTTCTTAGCGTCCACGACGTCAGCCTCGGCCGCCTTCACCGCCGACGCCACCGCCTCCTTGGCCGCCTGGATCGCCTCGGCGGTTCGCGCCGCCTCGAGCGCCTCCTCCTGCGCGGCGGCAACCTCTTCCCTGGCTTTTGTCATGGCGTCGTCAATCTGTTGCTTAGCCTTGACCTGCGCGGCGGCCACCTCCTCCTCCATCCGGCGCTCCACCTCCGCGACAGCCTTGGCCATCTCGGCGTCCTTCGCGGCGATCTTCGCCGCCGCCTCTTCTTTCGCGGCGGCGATCTCGATTTTGGACAGTTCCTCCGCCGCGTTGAGCGCCTCTTCGGTTTTCGCCAGTTCCTCGGCGAGGATATCCTCGGCGGATTCTCGAGCCCCCTCGGCGCCCTCGCGCGCCGCGCTCACCTCCCGCTCCAGCCTCTCCTCCGCCTCTTTGATGCGACGCTCCGCCTCCTCCTCCGCCCTTCTGGCGCGATCCTCCGCCTCGAGCGCCGCCGCCTCCGCGGCGCGTTCCGCGTTTTCAACCTCCTGCCGGGTGATCTCCTCCTGGACCATCTTAGCGGCGCTGACGTCGTTCTCCGCCATCTTGCGCGTCTCCTCGAGCTGTGCGAGCGCCGCGTCCCTCGCGCTCTCCGCGTCGGCGACGCGCGCGCGCGCCGCCTCCTCCGCCCCCGCCACCTTGCCAGTCGCGTCGGCGGAGATCCTCGAGAGCTCCAATCTCGCCGTCTCCGCGGTGGCCTCCGCGTCCGCCCTCGCGCGTTCGGCGGCGGCGACGCGCTCGTCGCTGTCCCTCTTCACCTGTTCCAGAGTTGTCTGGAGGGTCTGCGCCCTGGTGGTGGCGTCCACCAGCGCGCGCTTGTTCGCCTCGCGTTCCCGTTCGAGCTCTCGCTCGGCGGCGGCGACTCTCTTCGCCGCCTCCTGTCGGATGCGCGTCACCGCCTCGTCCATGTCGCTCACCGCGCGGGCGGCGTAGGCCTGGGCCTCGGCCTCCGCCTGGGCGAGCTCGGCGGCGGCGCGGTTGGCCTCGGCGGTGGCGGCCTCGGCGGCGGCGTCGACGTCGCCGGCTGCGTCGCGGATCATGCCCTGCGCCAAACGCTGCGCCTCGACCTTGTCCTCGAGGTCGTCCGCCGCGGAGGCGAGGCCCGGGGGCGGGTCCACGGGCTGCGGCGGCGCCGCGACGTCGCCGCCGCCGCCGCCGATCGATGCCTCCTGGTCGGCGAGGCGCTTGGCGAGCTCGCGCGCCGCTTTGACGCGCTCGGCGACTGACTTCATCACCTCGGAGCCGCCCGGGTCAGCCGCGTTCGTTCGCGCGCGGGCGCCGCGCGCGCGCGGCGGCGTCGCGAGGTCGAAGGAGCGCGCGGGGCGGACGCCGCGGCGCGTGACGGGGACGACCGGGGCACCGATGCCCGCGGGTTCATCGCGCGCGACGTCGGCGACGATGGGGCGCAGGACGGCGGACGCGTTCGTCGCCGCGGCGACGCCTCGACGCGTCGGTGTCCGCGCGACGGGCGAGGGCGATCTGCCCCGCGCGGCGGTGACGGCGCCGCGGCCCCTGCCGGCGGCCGCGGCGATGGACGCATCCACCGTAGCTATCGAGGGCACCATCGCCGCGGCGACCGCTCACGCTCGGATGAGGAGGGGACGCCGGCGGTTGGGCGGAGGACGGGGGTGGTGATCTGCCCGACGGTCGGGGACGAGGATGCGTGCGGAAAAAACGTTCAGAAGGCGTCCACGGGCGCGGGGGCGGAGCGGCTCTCGACGAGATCCCGACCGGTTCCGACGCTCGCGGTACCTCACGAGTGACCGGACGACGTTCACGAGCCCGCGCGATGGGCGAGTGTGGACCGAGCGGCCGTGTCCGAGCGTACCCGAGAGTGTCGCCTCCGTTTGAAATTTCACTGTTATTAGGGTAAGAGCGAGAGTGCCGCAACGGAGGCGAGATGACGAACCGGTGGATAACAACAATTCTCGGGTGGAATTGTATGGCGCGCAGGCTGGGTTTTCGAACGGAGGCACATCCGAAAGGAGCGGTGGAATTCGAGTCCTCGTCAGATGGTAGCGGTCGTTGTGAACCTGGCGGTCCACGCTGGCAAATCTCGGCAACGACAAACAGTCTGTGACCGCGCGGGCGGTTTGAAAAATTTCGGGAAATCGGCCGTTTGTTTTTTGGTTCCTTTTCGGGCCGAGGACCGTCGCTTCGTCCCAGCCGACGGAATCTACGATGTAAATAATCAGACGCGTAGGAGTATCATTTGCGACTCGGCCCCGCGGCAGAAGTCGGGTGGGCGCGCGCGTGTTCGGGCGAGGCAGAGTCCGACGCCAGCCATGCCGCTGATCTACGCCTTCGTGGCCCGCGGTACCACCGTGCTGGCCGAGCACACCAGTCACAGCGGCAACTTCGCCACAGTGGCGGCAGAGGTGCGCGCGCTGTTACCTCCGTTTTGTGACGTTGTGGCCTTTTTTTGCGTTCCCCCGGCGCGCGGGAGCCGCGCCGCGGGAACGCCGGCGCGACTTGATCGCGACTCCATCCGCGATCGCCGCCTATAACCGGCGCGTCCAGTGCGAGATCGGCGCGCGCGACCCGCGAAACCACCCGCTGACCCCCAAAACCCCGCCCGCCCCGAACCCTCAGACGCTTCCCAAGATCCTCGAGAAGCTCAAGTCGCAGAAGAAGTTCACGCTCATGGCTGACGGTCACACGTTCAACTACCTCGCGGACGGCGGGTACGTCTACCTGGTCGTCGCGGACGAGGCGTACGGGCGGCAGATCCCGTTCGCGTGCCTCGAGCGCGTCAAGGACGAGTTCAAGTCCCAGTACGGCGACAGGGCAAAAGACGCCATCGCGCACTCGCTGGACCGATCGTTCGGCCCCAGGATCCGCGCGCAGATGGAGTACTGCGCGAACAACCCCGACGAGCTCAGCAAGGTCAGCCGGGTGCAGGCGCAGGTGAGCGAGGTGAAGAATATCATGATGGACAACATCGAGAAGGTGCTGGACCGCGGGGAGAAGATCGAGCTGCTCGTGGACAAGACGGAGAACCTTCGATTTCAGGCGGATAACTTTCACAGGACGGGGCGGCAGCTTCGGCAGAGGATGTGGTGGAACAAGCTCAAGATGCAGCTCATGTTCGCGAGCGCGTTCGTGATGTTCATCCTGGTGCTGTTCCTCATCTTTTGCTACTCGGGCGGCAACGACTGCACCAAGAAGAAGGAGTAAAAGCCGAAGCTCGCGAGCAGGGGAGACGTGTACGAACAACAGATTTCAGCGACTTTGTGAATAGAGAAGCGTTCATTTCATCGCGGGTCGAGTCGCCCGGCCTCCTCCGGCGCCTCCTCCGGCGCCTCCTCCGGCGCCTCCCCTCGTCTCGCCGTCTCGGTCGTTTTCGTATCCCCGTCGCCCGCCCGACTCGTATCCTCGTCGCCCGCCCGACTCGAATCCCCGTCATCATCCTTAGGGGGCCGCGCGACGACGTCATCCGGCGTTTGACGCGAGTGCGCGCGCTGCAGCAATCGCTCGTGCCAAACCTCGAACCTGAACCCGATGCGAGACGCGTCGCTCGTCTGGCACAGCAGCGCGATGGGCTGCCCGTCCATGATGGGCACCAGGTCGAACTTCCCCACGCCGAGGTCCACGGAGTACTTGGACACGTCGATCTGCGACTGCCAGAACGAAAACGTCCACACCTGGTCGACGTCGAACGAGGGCACGCGGCCGTCGCGCATCAACTCGCCGGGGTTGACTCCAGGGTCGACCCCAGCCTTCCTCCGCGCGTGCTTGGCGTCGCGGATGATCTTCGCGATCTTCCGCCGGCGCTCGTTGGCGCCGACCCCTTTCCCGCCGTGCCCCAGCCACGTCAGCCGAGCGTTCTCCTCGATGGGCGCGAGAGCGAGGTCGGGCTCGGAACCCGGCGCCGCGCAGCTGACCGTCTGCGCGGCGAGGATGATGGGCGCGAGCATGTACGGACGATCCGCGGTTGGATCGCTGAGGTCCATGGAGTACTGCGCCCCGAGGCTCTGAACCACGCGCGTGCACAGGTTCAGCAGCCACCGCGTGGGAAGGTTTCGAAGGGGCCTCGCGAGGGACAAGCCAAAGTGCAAGTCGTCCATGGCCACCTCCCGCTTGAACCTGCCCTGCACCGAGAACTGTATGGCCCTCGCCTTTCCCTTGAACACCCGCTCGGGAGTGTTCTCCAGCCCCCTGAGGTAGATCACCGCCCGTCCCTTGAACAGCTCCGTCTCGAATTCAAAGGGAACCTGCGCGGGGAGAGACACGCCATCCGTCGGTCTGCTCGGACCGCGAGGGATCCACTGCCGCGGGTACTCCGGGCTCAACCGCAACCCCACAGGCCTTGAACCCGAGTCCCCGAACACGGCGGAGGACGCGAGAGGCGGGGGCAGCGCCTGGTCCTCCGGCCTGCCGCCGGCGCCGGCGCCGTCGAGTCCCTCCCGACCTCGACCCGAC